>Ga0080013_1002146_pt1 | contig 24006 bp, 30 predicted proteins | sample ETNvirenome_6_85_FD_69236 | JGI IMG/M metagenome (GOLD analysis project Ga0080013, IMG submission 69236) | Marine viral communities from the Pacific Ocean - ETNP_6_85 (SPADES assembly) (version 2) | ecosystem: Environmental > Aquatic > Marine > Oceanic | place: Pacific Ocean | collected 2013-06-19
CGGATCTTGCGGGGTTTCGAAATCCTCCACCTTCCAACCTGAAGATGCTATTAAAAGTATGGTGCTGATTACTGGGACTGCCATACAGGGCGACAAGGAATTGGGACAATGGTGGGGAAGTGGTGCTGTTGTAGGTCATAATGAAAAAATGGGAACTCTCATACTAACGGCTGGCCACGTATGTGTTCCCAGCGGACTCCCTCCGCCTAAAGAAGGTGATGATCCCATCAGATGGACTTTGGATGTAACCGATAAAACTGAAACGATGTATCCGGCTATTGTTGCCTTTGTGGTTAAAGATTTTGATGCTTGCTTAATCAATGTAAGTTTAATGGATGTTCCTCACCTTAATTTAAGTGAGTCGGCGCCGGTTGTGGGTGAAAGAGTTAGTAATATTTCTGCTCCATTTGCGGTTTTTTCTAAAGATCTTTCTCTCATCTTCGAAGGGCGCTACGCCGGCGATCTCGATATCCGAAAAGATTTTAAAGTAAGCGCCTATACTATTCCTGGTGCAGGTGGGGCGTCGGGATCGCCCGTTTTGAATGGCCGGGGCGATATTGTTGGCGTTGTTAGTCAAGTTAATGGGTATTTTCATCATATCACTCTATCTCCTACTCATGAACAATTAAAAGTCTTATTTAGTGGAAAAGCAAAAGTATTGCACTTTGATTTTGCTAATTAACTAAATGTTCTTTCCTTACCTCAAATAAAGTCCTATATCCGCCCATCCAGCGAATCAAATAAACATCTTCCGACACATCTGAATCTACATGTTCTAAGATGGTTCCATACTCAGGAAATAACCTGTCCGGATCTACGATCTTGTCGCCTTTTTTTAATCTTTTCATCTTATTGTTTCGAGTAGAATTTGATCCATTTGACCATGATTTGGAACCACTCTTTCGCGCTTTTATTTTCATATATATCTATCTTCTCTTTTACTACAATATGGTGTTCGAAACTTACTAACTTACGTCTCATTTTACTACAAAAGTCATTTATATTCAAAAAAGAACTCCATCTCTATTATACCAACAAGAGAAGGTGTTGTCAAGTTAATTATTTCTCTCTTTTGCTCGTATTTCTTTAATCGTGTCGACAATCATATCGCCCACAATATAAATAGAGAATATGGCCATCATAACCACCGGAATGATATCTCCGATGCTCATTACTCTAATTTTCCTCAAAAAATCCTTCAATATTGCGTCTTTTTAATTCTGTTCTAAATTCTTCGAAGGCAATCCCTAAGAAATTTGCTGCTTCTTTTTTGGTCCTAGTAGCACTTAAAGATAGCTTAAGCATTGAATCTTTACATATATCCCTCACGGAACGCCATAATGGTACCCCATATATGGGTGCACCTGCTGCTTTCATTGCTAATTCTAATTTAAGGGCAATTATTTCTTCTAGTGTAAGAGAGTTTAATATAACTTCAAATTCTAAGTTTGTTTTCTTTTCTCTTAATAGTTTCTTACTTACACTGTAATACTTGTTTTTGCCTTGAATTCTTTTCTTTTTCTTCCAAGTCATTGTTGCTTCTCATCGCCTCCTGCCCAACCAACCTCAACTAGGGTAACATAAGCGGATCCGAATGTCAAGAACTTTTTTTTAGTGGGGGATCCCATGTTCGTCTTTGACGGCAAGGACACACGCTTCATATTTTGCCTTATCCTTCCTGCCAACTTTGGCGGTACATATCGCCCATGGATTAACTTTTTCTGATTCAGATTCGTCTAAATTTTCTTCTCCATCTAAGGCGTCTGGATTAGTCCATTTTAATTTGGCGTCCTTAGTGCGTTTTTTACCATCACGCCGAACTGCTTTATTATAAGTGTTTTTTTGCTTTCCGGTATGGCGACTATCTTCGCGATTCTTCTCTGATTTCGCTTTGCTTACGGCATCTTCTAGGATCGCTGGGAAATCGAATTCTCCCTTACTATCAAATTTTTCCTGCATTAGATCGGCGCCTTCCTCATCTTCTTCTTCTTGACCAGATGCCTGCTCTTGTTCGTACTCATCCGTGGTTGGTTCTTCTTCGGCACCAGCTAACTCTGCTTCGAATTTATCAAAATAAAGTTTCAAATTAGTCAATAAATAATCATAAAAAAGATCCTGATCTTTTTCATCATCTAATACTGCATATGCGTCTAATATAATTCTTTCTATTCTATCAAAATCTTTAATTGCCACATTACGCCCAGTCAAATCCTCTCCTGGAAGAGTCTCAAATGCCTTTTCCTCTTCGTCTTCGGGTTTTGAAGATCCTTCAATATCAATAAACTTTTCATCATCGGGATCTTCTAGTGTAATATCAATGTCGTCTGCTTCTGTTAGTGCCTCGGGTTCTATTTCATCTTCGGCACGATCAATTGCCAATGTATTAATCACAGCATTAATTATGTGACTACGATAAGAACTACGCTGTTCTTCGGTAGTAGTAAGAGACTTAAAACCAACGGATAAAATAGGAACAATTTTCTTAAGCAAATCAGATAATTGATTAATACCAGTATTGGCATGAGGAACCGGTTCGGTTTTTTCTTGTAGAATTAAATTACGAATGCATTTTCGTAGGGCATTTTCGACTCGATATTTTTCTACCATTTCTTTTTGGCGCTCGTTAATATAAATAATTCCCGCCTTCTTGTTTTTTGTTAGACTATTATCGATTCTTTTGCGAATTAACTCTCTCAGTTTCATTTCAACTATTAACTCTTCTCTCATGATTATTCCCTCTTCTCTAATTAGAGTTGGTTTCTTCTTATCGTCGACGTTTCCTGAATATCCTTGCACAGCACCTGCACCAGCAGCAGATATTTCTTCAAGTTCATTTAGTGTCGACAATATCATATTATAGATAGCGGGATCGTACCACCCCATTATCTCTTCAAATGTTTCTTCGTCTGCATTTTTGAGTGCATCTCTAAGAGAAGTTCCACTCATTTCTCCGAATCCTTCTATTTCTCGATCTACGTGAGGTGCGACATCTATTCTCCAATCATACCCCTCTTTGCTCACTCCCTCAGTTTTCTGGAATCGTGGACTCTCTCTCATGTCCTTCTCACCCACAAAGTAAGTTACTTCTACATCATCAGGATCATATTGTTCCAAGATTTCCAAGACATTATATGGATTCTTAACTTGGACAATCTTATCTTCGGGGATCCCGTGTCGAACCATTATCTCTAATTTTTCATTGAAATTGAAAGGGGATTTATCCCCCTCTACTTTATCAGACGTTGCAACATAGGTATTTTCTGGTCCATATTCTTCCGCAATTTTCTTATATGTCTCGGCGTGATGTGGCCCCATAGGTTGAAAACGTCCAGGATATATATAGATTTTCTTTTTCTCTTCATCTAATATCATATCTCCATCATCAGTTAGTTCAATATCGTCATCATCAAATCCATTATAATCTTCGTGCTCTTCTAGTTTCTGTAGTGGGGGAATGTCTCCTCTTCCATACTTAAATAATCCTAAGATTTGATTAACAGGGGCAAAACCACCTGTAAACTTATAAGTATTTCCATCATAATCAAACACAAAACCTTCAGTCGCAGTAGAGACATTTTCCACATCCTTTAATTTTTCCATTTGTTTGTTTAGAATTTCCATTGCTCCCTCATTACCCGAGTCTTCAATCATTTTCTTAGCTAACGCCACTTCGTCCTTCAATCGCCTAACTTCTGCTTTGCTATCCAAAATAAAAGCACTTTCTAGACCACGCAACATCTCGACAGCAAAATCATGAACAATATCTTCCAGCGGATACATAATCCACTTAAAATGAAAGTTCTTTTGATCTACCATATCCTTTATTATAGACCAGTCGCCGGACTCTTCATCTCCCCCCAATTCCTCCATATATTTTCTCTGAATTTGTGTTATTGTTTCTGCCTTTTCTTGCCCAAGAACTTTCTTTAAAATAATATTTTTTAGTTTTTGGGAAATACCGGGAAGTTCATTATCAATATTTTGACTTACAGTTTTTACAACATAATCACCTACAGTATCACTATCGCTCAATCCATTTTTACTCATAAATGAATCTAATCGTGCGAGAGCCTGCTTCAGGGGTCTATCATCAGCTAGCGCCTCTAAGTTTCTAATGGCATTAACTTGTACGGTGTATTTATCTTCCGCCTGATCTTGTTGTATGGATTCCAAAGCCGTTTCTAATTTTCTTACGAGTTCTTCATCCCTCAGTGGCGCAGTGGTGCGGTTCATTTTATCCAGTTGATGGTGTCCCACTCGATGGATAACTAATGATTTCGTATCATAGTCGATGACATTGGCGGTTCCACCCTCTTTCTCACCGGTTTCCGGGTCTTTCACGCCCGGGTTCATTATTTCGGCATTATAAAAATTATTAGCGTCCGGACCGAATATGGCTAATTGTTCTTCTAGGGGCAATGATTGTACTGCCTTTTCAAATGCGTCAAAACCTTCCACGAAGGTATCCGTTAAGTCGCCTCTATCTGCAAACTTATCTGCGAGTCCCATGGGATCTAATCCGCCCGCCTTGATCTCACCAGAATTGCGAACTGCCCGCGCCTGTTTCTTTCTTACACTATAGGAAACAAACAGATTTTGTCCATCGGTCTTTTCGGTGCCTATCAGTTCTCCGCTAGATGCCTTATTGAATACATCCTTCATCTGACCAAAGGTCAAATTAGGATTGTCATTAAGATGCATCATATGTCCAGCAAAACCGCCCATATTTACTCCTCTTTTTTCTCTTCCAATTCTAATGGTGGATTTAGAGGCATCGTAGCTGGATCGTTAACATCCGAATCCAAATGAATCATTTCTTTTTCATATTTTAAACTTTCCACTTGTTGTTCCAATCGTCGCACTTCACGCTTAAGGTTGCGCAAATGATTATGTGCCATTTCAAACCGGCGCCTATCGGTTTCACTGCGTGGGTGCATACTCGCCAGAATCTCTTTAATTGCTTGAATATAGCTTTGGATACTAGGAGGGTCTTTAGACTCTCCCATCAAAAAGCGACGTGTCATATCATTTAGCTTCATTTTTTCTTCTTACCTTTTTTTTTGCCTTTTCCTAAAATCTTATCAAGAAGTTTTTTACCCTTCTTCTTCACTTTTTCAACAACTTCTTCTACCTCTTCTATTACGTCAGTAGTTTCTTCTTCCGTAGATGCTTCTATTTGAGCTTCTTTTGTAGCGGCCTTTCGTTCTCGCCGTTTTCTTGGACTTGCCATAATTATTCACCTCTCTTTTTTGTTTCTCGAATGCCCACATTGCCATCAAGCTTAGACGCAGCTGATGTTTTTTGCGGTGCCCGGGTCCCAAAATAATTTTTCATGGTATCATCGGCCCGCACTTTATACCGTTGCTTTAGAAGGCGCATCATTTGTCCATAGCTTGTTGCCTTCACTCCTAATTTGTCCCACATCTTATTTATTGCCAGACGTCGTTGTTCCGGATTCTCCGGGATGAAGTACCCTCTCTGACTAAGCATGGCTGCCATTTGTCCATAGGCTTCAAGAGTGCGATTGCGCTTCTTATCTTTCTTATCGTCTTTTTTCTTATCGTCTTTTTTCTTATCTTTTTTCTTTGCTTCTCTTTCGGCTTTTTTGGCTTGCCCGAGAGAGATTTTGGTGAACATATCCTCCAATTGAGCCCGATCAGCATTTGCTAATATTTCTTTTACGTCCTCGGATGAGCGATATTTCAGAAGCATGCCTCCTACTATCGCTCTCAACGCATCATCGCTTAATGCGTTGCCCCCCTCTTCTTCGGGCTCTGGCCATCCAAAAGCGGCAAGGCCGCCGAGCCCAAGGGCGATTACTACAACGGCCCATCCCAAAGGACTCAATCCAACTGCCGTTATCGCTGGCACAAACGGCGCAAGTGCCGGTGCACTACCCGCTGCGGCGATAATCGCGGGTGGGCCACCAGATAGGGTTGCCGTAAGCGCGCCGCTAGCGATATAAGGCACCATCGCTGTGCCGGCCCCGCCGGCGCCGGCCACTGCCGGCAAGAGCGCTACGGGTGCGACTTCTTGTAACGTCTTTGAGTTTTTGTGGCTAGCCAAATATTCTTCCACCGAAGTCTTTTCTTCTAAGCGATCTTCTTCGTCTTTATGCTCTCCCAGCTCTTGTTCTGCTAAACCCGCTTCAAGAGGTCGTTCTGTGAAAGCTTCCTTAAGAGCGTTACGCTTATCGGCCTCATTAAATTTGGCGTCTAAGACTTCTTTTTTCATTCGCTTGACTGCCTCTCTGAAAATATCCTTTTCTTTTTTCATTTTAGTTATCTCCTTTTTGCCCGTCTTCCCAGTCGCGCAGTGCTAAATTTCCTTCTAAATAAGCTTCCTCTTCCATTTTTCGCATATGATCATTTTTTTGAGCATATCCTTCGCCCATCTCTCCTTCGAGATTATCAAAACACCCTTCGCAATTCTGCTTGTGGTGAACTAATTCATGTGAAAAAGAACGTAAAATATCTTTTGGATGCCTCCCCGTAATATAGAGAACTATCGTCATATCACTAGGTTCATAATGAGCCGTCTTTCCCAACGGATTTTCGGCGTTACAAGGATCTTGGCGCAAGAATAGGCGCACTGGCTTTTTAAAGCCAAACTGCTCTTTTGCAACGGGATAAAATTTCTTTATCAAGTCTTTTACGATAGAAAGATTATTCATACTTAGTAATTAGATTTTTGTTTAGGTAAAACCTTTATGTATCCTCAACTATTTTTTCTTCTTGGGCAATATGCCTGCCCGATCATCAAATTCGTATTTAAAATAGTCAATGTCTGCCTTGCAGAGAGTTTTTACCGTTTCTACCAACTCAGGAGTATAATAGTGGGAGTAATGATCATTAAAATCGGCCATTCCAGTGTCCGCAGGGATAGTCTGAGGTGCGATACTTAATTGCTTACATACATATTCATAATCCTTTTGAAGCGTTTCAAATTTTCCTACAAAATCAACTGCCACATCTCCACTGGAATTGACAATGTGAGACTTTTGACTCCGTAAAAAATATTCATCTACCTTCATTCCGGCATACATTGCCGTGTCTTCCACAATTAAGTCATAGGAAGGGGGATACACCTCGTGCCCCAGCAACCGCTTTTCAGTCTGCTTTACGAAAGATTCAAACGAAACCTTACCTGCATCATCGCTGTATCCTCGATCTTTCCATGTTCGTCCTGTAGGAGCGGAAACATGAGAGAGATATTTCCAATTGGCAACATATCGACTCCATGGATTTCTTACAAAGGCAAATTTAAAAACACGATTAAATTCACCCTCTCCAAACACTTCTTTTAAATAGTCAACAGATGAAACTTGACCTTCATTGAGGGGCCGTCGAGATACTAATCTTTCCAAATGCCGGCGCCAAAACTCAGTTAATCCCAGCATAAAAACATTATTTTTAGCGGTGGCATGAAGATGGTTGATCATGTTGGTTTCGCCGGTCTGAGGAATGTATACAAATATGCCCCCATATGTTTTTAGAAAACTAGATGCATAAGCTTGTGCCTCCTCTTTAGTAGGAGCGTCTAATTTTTTATCAAAAATATTTACCATATTGTTTTTTCTAACCCCACTCTAATCTCCCACCCGCACAACGGAAATACTCGTTCCCTCACTTATCATATATGTTGAAAGGGGTGTATTACAGAATCCTGAACCCGTAGGATCGTAATCCTCGCGATTGTAATTAAAATATATATAAAATTTACCGCCATCTTCTGGATTGACACACCCCTCTAGTTCGATATTGGCATAACTACCAAGGGGATAGTGCTCGCTTAGATAGAAGGGCGACTCCATTCCCGGTTGCGCGATGAATCCTCCCGTACCATCATTATCCACACTACAAGATAATATAGAATTGCCAAAATTACACGTCCCATATGCCGTTATCTTCACTTTCAAAGAAACATTGATGAGATATAATCCTCCCTTGGCAAACGTAAATATCCCGGTAGTGTTGTCCCAAGTGATCCCTTCGAGTGCCAATGTTTCCCATGTGCCACCGCTGTGCCCATTATAATTCGTATCAAAAAGTACCATATCGCTATCTATATCGGTAGCAGAATTTGTATCTTGTCCTAACGTCACAAAATTTTTATTAATGTTATCAGCAGTTACGTCGCCATCAACGAGTACATCTCCACTCACTCCAAAAGTTTCAGTACCTGCTTGTGTGCTTGTTCCAACTCCCACAAACATACCCGAGTTACCGTGAATATTAAGGGAATTTTCTACCGCGTTTCGCCCCACGCTCATTACGTTTGTATCAGTACGAGCATTATCGCGCCTTGCGACTCGCAATACTCCGTCACCGTAATCTCCTGATGCCCCACCATCCATATGGAGAGCAAATCCCCTCTCCATAACTATATCAGTATCTAAATCCTCGCAAAGTTCTAATCGTGCTTGGGTGCCGTCGGTACCGCCATTTATCTCATTGTTACCAATCCGAACCATCGCGCCGCCGCCAGCGGGGCATGCTACGGTAAAAGTTACATCGGCGTCTTCACCCGCTGCACTGCCAGTTGGTAAAACAGTCGTATCAGCTGCTGTGCCAATGCCAACATTTCCCTTTTTGTCTATAATCATACGTTGGCTTGTTACGCCAGTGTCTGTCACGGATAATGACACACTACAATCATCGCCCGTATCGCCTTCGCCTTTAATGGCAACAGTAGAAGTACCTGGGGTTATTTCTAGGTGTGCGTCGGTTACATCGCCCACAAATACGCTGGCACCATCATAAGTAAATCCGCTGTCTCCAGCGAATCCAGTTCCGTCTTTTGTTTGGACATCGTTATTACTTCCTCCTGGAGGAGTCTCATCTGGCCACGTGGTACGAGTGACTGTATTTAAAGTAATAGAGGGAGTTTTGAGATCTTTTCCTGCCCCAACTGTAACATCAGTACCATCATACGTAAATCCACTGTCTCCATCGAATCCACCATTTCCATCGCTGGTTTGAATGTCGTCGACGGCACCAACCGATGACTCATCTGCTGGCCAAGTGGTGCGAGTGACTGTATCTAAAGTAATAGAGGGAGTTGTAAATAAACTGCACGATAAGGTGCTCCCATCAAAGGTAAGATCGGCGCTTCCCGCAATGGTACCATCGCCATCGGAAGAATAAATGATCTCATTAGCTCCAAGATCTGTTACTTTGAGATCTTTTCCTGTCCCTACGGTGACATCAGTACCATCATAAGTAAATCCGCTGTCTCCAGCGAATCCAGTTCCGTCTTTTGTTTGGACAGCGTTATTAGTTCCTACCGGAGGAGTCTCCGCTGGCCATGTGGTGCGAGTGACACCATCTAAATCAATTTCGGGAACTGTGAGGGTTGATCCATCCCACGTAAAACTGGAATCGCCGCCGGGTTCGCCACCATCGTTAAATTGGACATCTTTATCAGACCCGCCCACACAACAAGAACCACTGACTCCGAGGAAGGTACCGGAAAAAGTCCCGTTAATTACGCCATTGCAATCAATAGTGAGCGCTACATTTTCACCAAGAATGCTGCTGTTGCCAATTTTGAAATTAGAAGCGTCGTTCCACATGTACGTCACATCGCACGACGATGGCGCGCCAAGTTTCGCAAGTCGGAGGGCTTGTGTCTCTAATTGATCAAACTTTTTCTTACTCATCCCTTACTCTCCTGGTGGACCACTTTTCCCCGGTACCGGATTAATAACTTTCCACCCTTTTGGCATCGTGCGTTGAGGGCCCTTTACCGTTAGGCGCATTGCCTTCCCAAATCGCCGACGTGCTATTTTTTGATAACCCGTCTTAACATATGCCTGATTATTAACCTTGGCGCGCCCAGTCGTTTCGGCGATGTGTTCTTCTTGGAAAACTTCATCGCCCGCTTCAATGGCATCAGCAGGTTGTGCTCTAACTTCCCCATAATTTTTAATGTTTTCAATATATACTTTCTTGAATTCTTCAAAATTATTATCAATCACTCGCGCTATCCTATACGCATCTTCAACATCTTTGTCTGTGGCCGCGCCATTCAACTCTATCTCAAGTGAAGAAGGAATATACCCTCTCACATTCATATCTAATCCGGCGGAAAGAGGTTCATCTTCCAATCCGGGTGGTTCTCCCTGCTTACTAAGCATTTGTTGGAGGGTTGTGTTTAGTACCTTTCGAGATGCATCATTTAACTTGGAGATTTCGGAATATCCAGAAACTATGTTGTATTCCACCCTCTTCTCGAAGGTATCCCAAATCTCGCGTGGCACATTGAGAGGAATGAGCATTTCAATTTCGTGTGCATCGGGCTCATAGGAGATTGCTACGTAGTGATAATCCTCATCCGTATCCGTAGAATCAAAGTCTGCCTGTTCATATCCCAATGCATGCTTATCGAAACTGCTGGGTTGTAAATAATCTTCATCGACCAAAACTCTTCTTACTTTTAACCGCGTTTTTGCAAAATTATCATCAATTCTCTCCATTACTAGACAAAATACTTCAAAACCTTCAGGAGTAGGAGCAGGCGGAGGTACTTGTGGCCTAGCCATGGCATCTGGTTCATAATAGAGGTCGACGACGAAAACATCCGCGTGCTTCGATCCCGCCATCTCCCTTACGTCAAGTTTTATAGATGCTGGCACATTCTCGTCATAATTGTCCAACAATGCTGCCTTTATTTGTTGTATTGTCTCTTCCTCATGAGCGGGCCCTTTCCCAAGGAATCGTGGCGTTTGATCGTTCTGAACTAATTTCACTGGTTCAGGATTATCGAAGCGCATTCTCGCTGTGGCATACATAGTGACCGCCTCGCCGTCGCCGTGATCCTCCACATTCGCGTCAATCATTACCCAATCCATGCGAGGTCTAAATCTCTCTAAAATGTCTTGAACTTTCTCCTCATATCCCGATTCAGGGGGATTCTCTTTTAAATGTTCAGCAATTTTCGATTGCAGACGGTCGGCGAACGCCTCCGCTTGCTCTACATGATATACATGTTCCTCATCTGTCTGTCCCCGACGAGTCAATTTCTTTAATACGCTATCAATTATCTTCTCTCTCGCTAATCCCGAAGTCATTGGCGCATGATCGGGCTGCGAGGCGTCAAATTGGGACTCAATTCCAGATGACGTGCCTATCCATGCTACTTTCTTATATTTATCTCTATCTGTTCTAGTTTTATCCATAACAATATAAAACACTTTACCTTGTCCCGTATAATAATCGAAATAATTCTGTGCTTCCGTTGCTGAGATGCACCATGTGGTGCCTCTGCCATGCCAACACGATGCGTGTTCGCTGTCTGGGCGCACGATAGTAAATGGCATCTCTTGCGCCTCTTCTGTGCCATCATTCCACACTTTGCCATCAAATAACATTGATGACTCTTCGGATGCTTTGGTACTAAGTTCTTTATGGTGCTTCTTTTCGTATTCTCGACGCTGGAACTCATCATATGCAACCCCACCTGCTGCGCGCAATTCTTCAGGGTCTTTAAACTGATGGATATCCGTTTTCTTAAATAAATGCCTATAATCATGGAATCTTTTTATTGAATCTACCATGCCAAAAATCAATTCTGGTGAAATTGGGTTTTGTTTTAATTGTTTAACAAACCAATTCAGATATTGGTGATTGCCCGACGGATCCCCCTCTATCATGCGATTAATTCCCATCCACATCTCGGGATCGTCTTCATATTTCGCTTTTACGCGCTTTAAGTCCGCCATTGTCTCCGTTAGCACTTTTTCTTCGTCCAAACTCATCATATGGTCATATGCCTCGTTCTTCATGTCCGAAAGTCGCTCTAAATACCCATTTCGGCGTAAAATCTTAAAAGAGAGGTTCTCGGATGAGTATTCACCCCCTTTTTCGAGCCCTCCCCTCCGAAAATTGCGGATTTTCTCCTTTAAGCGTCCTGCATCATCAAATGCTTGCTCAAAGTCGTTATTATCCAACAATTGTTCGATCTCATCAATATCATCCATCAAATGGGCTGATTTTGCTTGAATTTCGTCTTTATTAAGTGTAAAAACCCCTTTTTTGGACTTCTTTACCCACTTGTCGCCTAAAAGCGAGTAAATCCCGGTAGAATGATGTGGTTCGTCGATATCTTGGACGTATATCTCCACTTCGTGGTCTTTTACCTTGATATTGTGTGTTCTATTCCACTGAGCATGCGCCTTTTGGAACATTTCCCTCACTAGCTCATGATTTTCGTCTATTTCATCGAAATCTACTAGTATATGCACGTCAATATCGGAAAAACGCGACCAATTGTAGTTAGCAATGCTCCCAGTGATGACTATATCATCAATATTAACCTCGATGCCCAAACCATCGATGAAATCTCGCGCTATGCGCTCTATATTGCTCTTAATATCGGGATTTATGAAGTCTTCGTCCTCCCAAACGTCCATATTGAGGGAATCTTTCACTTCAAAGGTGTTTAAGTCGATAGATTCGGGGTTTACCTTCTCAGATAAGTGTTTTTTCCATTTTTTTACTAAAAATTCGCTGTTTGCCATGATAATAATTAGTTTTACGCCTCTGGAAACTCATTTTCCATTTCTTCTCGAAGAATTGACAGTTTCGCGGTCACTACGATAAGATTCTTAAGTTTGTCGGATGTTGGAACGCCATTCATTGCCTCTTTTGCTGCTGCATACTCTTTCAACAACTGATCATGAAGGATTTTACGCGGATTTAAGAGATTTGTGTTAATTTGGGTCATCTAAGATATCTTTTTCCTCTAAAAGAGTGTAAGTGAAGCGATTACCAAACTTATCAGCACTTTTTTGGCATATACTCAAGAATTTGTTAAAGTCTTTAGCATTTTGGAACACTTGACACCCCGCACTATAGGATTGAACCAAATTAGTGTCTCCTCTTCGCGCCCCACGATGTATATTAATGCCGAAATACCCTTCTTCGATGGTATCTGCATCCATTTCAAGTACCCGATCCCTGTCATTATCGCGATATACCTTAACGGGCCCGCCAGATTGACGTAATGCGAGATACTTTCCAGCATGTAAATCAATTTTATGTGATCCCCTATACTGCCCGGGAACTAAAATAGCAGTTCCATTCTTGCTAATGGGTCTAAGTAGGGGCACTAGACCGGGATCGGTGGTTGCGGGCGCGCAAAAGATCTCCCACTCTTTTTTATTATTGCGATAAACCACCAAAATGTTGTCATCAAAGTGATTAACGTCTTTATTGTTGCTCCGAATGCCTATAATGTTCAAATTCCACGATGCATTGCCATCAAAAAATGCATATCCCTGCGATTCCGCCGCATACTTGATTTGGCGTTGCATAATACGTGCTATATTATTCTTTATAATGGTCATTTTCTCTCTCCACAGTAAATAGGTAGTCATAAGGACTTCTGGCGCATCTATTCAGGGGTAAAACATATATCTTTGCTACTTTAAGTGTTCTACGCACCTCTATAACGACCGCCAAGACTTTTGGCCATGACGAAACGGTATGTTGGAGGTTTAATAGGTTCCCCCCCTCTACTGCCACTTCCCAATCGGTCGACGCCAACTGTAGAATGTCGCAATATACCAAATCTCCTGGTTTATACTCTTTAATCTGCTCCATCTGGACCATCCCACAGTCCGTCGTAGTCCATTCCGTCGATTATTTCAAGTATTTCGTCGATTGTCTCTTGTTCCATCTCTTCCGTTGGACCTTCCCATACCTCTTCGCCGGTAGAATCGACTTTTAATGCCGTAGTAGTCTCTTTTTTCTTCTTTTTTGTTGATTTTTTGATGGGTTCGAGTCCAAAAGCATGCCTGAGAGTCTCATCAATCATTTCTCTCTTCTTCTTTTCCCATTTTTGTAATTCTTCACATGCCCTATCCCGCTCATCCGCCAAAACCTTGTCGTAGCGCGTCGAGAGGATAACATGCTTCTCCAAGAACCATTCCTGCTTAACAGGATTATTATTCTCATCATATACCATTACTCGAACAAATTTCATAGTAGGATCATCTTCCGGAATTTCTATTTCTACTATCTCCCCTATCATTCCTGCCATTGCAGTATGTTCTTTGGACCAATATTCCCACCTTTCATCCGGAGTGGGGGTAATTTGTACCCAATCGCCATTTTTAAAAGTTGCCATCTAACATCTCCCTATCTATAATATATATTCCCTTACTCAAATACCACCTTCTTTTAAGGTAATCTGTCCTAAAAGAAGGTACTCCAGATGAGCAAATTTCTGTAAACCAATGTATTCTCAACAAATCCTCATAATCAAACCCAATTGACTCTTTTAGAATCAAATTTTGCTGTATCTCTAATACTACACCAATATCATTAATTTTTTTAATATTTTTATAACACTTATAGGTTACAAGCGCTCCGGTCTTCATATATTAATTAGAAAAAAAAAGAGGACATACGCCCTCTTCTTTAATTTATTATTCACTCATTGAGTTATTTTTTGCTAAACAAAGCGAGCAGCACTCCAACTGCTGCTAAACCGACCAGACCTTCACTTCCTAATTGTTTGGTGAGATCAACGATCCCGCCGACAACATCAATCGGCAAAAATGGTGCTTGGGGTCCAAAAAGAACCTGCACCACGACGGCGGTTGCCAAAAGTGCCACACCAGCGCCTGTAATTGCTCGAAACATATCACCAACTTTGTTCAATGCTGCTATTACTTTATCCATAATATTACTCCTATATTGTTTTTAATTATTATTACTTATTAAGCAATAAATTCCCAAAAAATCCTGCGATATCATTTTTTTGTTTTTCGTCCCCTTGACTTACCATTTTTGCAAGAGAAGCAAAAGAATTCTCTTCTGGCGCCACTGACTTATCGGTTTTGGGCTCCGTGGCGCTGATGCTTTTGGGTTCTTCTGCCCTTTCGCCTCCCTCTTCATCTGGTGCATCAACTTCTTCGTCACCGTCGCTCATGGCACTCGCTCCTGCTAGAGCGGCCGTGCCGGCACCAGCGGTTGCCATCCCCTTTATTAACCATGGTGCAAACTCCATAACTGTTTCTTTGCTCGCCGCCGTAAGTTCTGCTGCTCCTGGTCCGGCACTAAATTCACCACCACCACCAGATTTAGCATCATTTCCTACATGTTGTGCTAACTGGAAAAGAATTTTTTGAGTTTCTGGATCTGAAGGATCTCCTCCTGCTTTCTCGATCACGCCCTTAATCTCATCGTTGTAGGACCCCATCGCGCTATCTTTTTCATCGAGCATTTTAAATATCGTCTTCCACATTGTATTTTTTCGGAATGATTTAAGACCAAACATTATCTGTACATCCGCTGCTACATTTTCTATAAATCTTGCACTTGATCCAACAGGTCCTTTCGAATATGCCGCCGTTCCTGCTTTTGCTCCCTTTCTAAGTAAATTAACTTTAGGTGCCATTTTAGATGCTTTGCTGACTTTTGGTAATATCTTTATGGCATTCGTGCCCACCTTGCCGATAGTAGAGGCATGTCCCACAAGAGGCACCATACCAATTAAAGAAATTGCAGCAAGTGTTGGGCGCCCCTCTTTTGCATACCATATTGCATTCATAGCATCAAATGGTATACCATATCCGGGTATTAGTCCCAATATATCTAAAAGAAAATGACCGCCTGCTGCTACCATACCAACATTGGCGACTTTCGATGAACTGATGGTATCCCAGAGATCTTCATTAAAAAGTTGGGAATTAGAGTTTATATTTTTTTTTTAATATAGCGAGAAATTTCTTCTTGAACGATAGCATTTAAATCCAAATCTTCGCTAACGTCGTCTTCGCCCATTATCACGTCTTCGTCATCGCATCCTTCATTGCATGCGTCTTCATTTTCAAAGAACTCAATAATATCTTGGTCGTGATCAAGAGATTGCTCCGCAGATTCAACTGACTCTTGGTCAGGTGGTGGAGGGAAGGGCATTTCATCTTCCTTTAAAATTTCCTTGACCATCTCTCTTAATGTATTTTCTGTAAGTTTCATACTATTACTCTCCCTCCCCTTTAATTAGTTTCCCAGTATCATATGCTACCCTTTGAGCAGCCTTTTTTGCTTCTTTTCCCTGTTCAGACTCTAGATCACTCATAAAAAATCCTCTTAAATGCTGTGCTAGTTCGCCCACTTCACGATATATTTTGCCTACTCTTTGATTAGTTCCCTTAACATAGCTCTTGTAAGCTTCATAAATGAGTTGCTGTCCCACTTGAATCTCCGCAGTCTTCGCAATCCCAGGCGCCTTCATAAGATTATTTTGACTAATGGAAAACCTTCCTGTTTTTAAATATCCGTGGGAATATTTCTTAATAGCGTCCCAATACTCTTGCCCTTGAAATTGAGCGAGGAATTTATTAGAATCCTCGATATTCATCCACTCGTAGTCGTGATTTTGCGGCGACTCTCCCTTCTTTAATTTTTTAGGCATTTTAATCATCTTTACCCGCGCATCAAAATCTTCACTTTCGCTTGGTTTAAAAAATTCGCTCTGTTTTGAGGCGGATCCGTGTCCCTGAGCATATTCTTCTCTGGCATACTTAAAAAACGGACTAAAAATGCCCCTCGTAGGATCGTCCTTCCCGCCGTATTCTGGATCACCAATTTTTGTCCACGTCTCGGGAGAGTTGATACGATCTAAAAATTCTTCTTCGTTTTTGGGATACCCTAGTTCCAAGGCCGATTTTCGTTGTTCGTCATCCATTTGCTCCCATTTTTGCATCCATTTGAGGTGCGCGTCGCTAACCGCCTCTTCGAAATCTTTCATCTCATTTTTATCAAAACCTGGCACTTGGTGGTTTATCCAATCGAGGGCCCACGTAGGAAAATCCGATACCTTATCTTGTCCGAACTCTATACGCGTGTCTTCCAGCGGATCCCCATCCAATAATGCCCGGCTAGCCTTATCCGCAATGCGCATTGATGTGTTGCTCGATTTTGATCCTTTAAGAGCTTTGCCGGTTTGGGTTTCGGTAGTTAATCTCAAAAAGGGATCCAATGTACTTTCATTAAATTCGAATTCATAAATACTCAAACTTCCACGCGTCTCGTCTCCCTTCCCGCTGATATCTTTCAGGGCCACAATATATTGCATTTTATTGTTCATCTCAGGATCCGCCAAATCATTGATAAGATCTGTAAAAGATCCATCGACCTCGGTACCTCGTCCTGGAGTTTGAGAAGTCCCACCCTTGCCGAGCAATTTTAAACTCACCCACACAGTTTGGCCCTGGTTATTTATTCCTCCTTTATATTTAAGGTCGGCAATTGTCTCACTCCCAGTCGGAACTTGCTCTCCTCCCGCAGTTATGCCCAGCAATGCCTCAAAAAGAAATCCAGCAGTCGCCGGATTAAAGTTGGCGATAACATGATTAAGAGTTTTATAAAATACCAAAAAACTTAACATTTCGGAAAGAGGCAAGTCGTCTTTTCTCGCAATCCTGGCATCCATAAATTTTTGGATAGCCTGGAACGCTTCGGTGAGATTTCGAGACTGACTCGTAATAGGTGCCAGATATTCGGCCATTTCTGCTCGTGCTGGATTGCTAATTTTCCCTCCCTCTTTAGTTGGGTCTGCCCATCCCAATTCAGAGATAGACACCAGCGGAATACTTTTGGTTGCTTCCTCGACCTTAAAAACCTCTCCACTCGTTTTCTCCATTAGAGAAGCGAGAGTAGCCACTTCTCTATCGATTAATTCAACTAATGAATTCAAATCGTGAGCAGGTTCTTCTTTCGTTTTTTCAGGAATATCTGTAAAAGCAGATATTTGTTGATCTAGGAATTCTAATAGACTGTCTGACATATAAAACCTCTTTTATATAAGTAGAATCCTAAAAGTAATAAACCAGGGAAAGATTAGGGATGGGAAAGAAACCAAGTAGTTCCACCCCATCGCCTATTCCTAGACTAGTTGAGAGAGGAACATCAAAGGATACGCCTACGGTATCCCAAAACAACACTTCTATTCCCAGACCTGCACCAACATTGGCAATCGCGCCGTGGGTGATGCTTTCCGGTACCGTCACGCAATTTTCATCTGTCTGGGTAATCTGATTCCAGTCGCACACTTCGTATTCATGCTGAACAGTGCGGTTAAAGAAGGTGCCCAGACCCACCAGTCCATAGAGGCGCGCATATTTCATCTTAGCGAATGTATAACTCAAGTTGGCGCCAACTGATCCCATCAACATATCATTGGGCGCGCCAAATGCACCCAAAGTTAATTGGTATCCGAAATCGTTTAAATAACCTTTGTGAGTCAGTCCCACACCGCTAGTTGCACCAGCGGACGCCCCTAGTCCAAAGTAATCGCTCTTTTCCTGCGCAAACGTAGGAAAGCAGAATAGCATTGCTGCTATCAGTAATATTTTTTTCATTAGAAGTTTCTCCCTATTCAGAATCGTCTGCAACTTTTTCTCGGCATATGTTTTTATTATTCTTCTTTTTCTTATCCATATGCGGACCAGCGTTCTGACTTCTTTCAATCATGTCAAGACAGATATAATTTCGTTGTTTTTTATATTTTTTCTTAGACATTTTATTAACTCTTTATACTATAATAAAAAAGATTATAGCATGATTTTAAATAGTTGTCAATACTTTTTTACAGTCTGCCATATTTTTTATCTCGTGCTACTGCTTTTTCATGACCTTTTCGAATATCTACCTTGACACCATCTGCGTAAGTAAATAGTCTCTTAAGGGAGTTAAACATCTCAATGGTCATCTTTACATCTGCTAAAGCGTTATGCCAATCACCCACATCTATTCCAAATGCAGGAGCCATCTTTCCAAGCGAAGCAGAGTATGTTCCAGGTTTAGATTGAAGTTTATCTAAAATGCTCTGGGCGCGCAATTGAACGCGTCGACTGAATGGTTCGAAATTTCCCTTTGCAAATTCTATGAGTAGTGGAATGGCATGATGCTTGATAAAAGGATCGGTGTCCAACACAGGATATCTTTTTAGTTTTTGACTCTTTCTGCTGTTAACAAAGTGCATGTCAAAGCGAGCGTTCTTGGCAACTAGAAGGGGATTTGGGAATTGTTCTATGAACTCTTCAAACTTACTCAGGATTTCTTGTTCGTCATGATAGTCTCTATCTTTGCCACCGTAGCGTGTCATTGCCAACACATCGGAGGGTTTGTCCAAGGGTTTCCAACTTTTCTTTTGTTCCTTATCCCATTCTTTCCTCTCTTCCGATTCAGGATCGTGAAGGCGAGATAGTGACGGAGGGTTCAATTTAATAAACTCATCAAAGTCACCTACAACATCTCCAGTTTTAGGATCCACTGCCATTGCTCCGATTTCAGTTATCTGATCCATCTTAGGGTTAAATCCCATTGTTTCAGTATCAAAGAAAATCCAAGTATGATTTTCATAAGAGTTAATTCTGTTTAAAATATCCCCAATAGAAAACCCTAACATTTTAGAATTTTCTGTTAGGAATGTTTTCCATTTTTGGTTATAAATCATTTCTCTCTAGCGTCCTGAAAATATACCGAAACCATTAGTCCATCCGCGATAATCGTATCCTGGAGTATTACTAGACCACTGCATCGCTGCCGGCCCACTTTTGAATGGTTTCACTGCTCCAAGAGGCATGCCTCGCGATATAACATTTGCTTGTGCCATCTCCCAAGCGGGATGCCCTTCTTTCCAATCCGGAGGAAGAATCGCCGTGACTATCATTTTTTCCCCGAGCGCGAAAAGATCAGGTTTTTTTTTGCTGTCTGATTTTTTTGTGACAGCACCTAGTTTTGCAGCATTGGAATCGACCGCTTCGCCTATCTTATCTTTTTTTTTTGAAGATGTCAAGGCTAAATCTTTAAAATATTCATATTCCATTAAATTTTCTACAATAGAATCAACCACTTGGGATTCTTCCGATTCAGTAAGTAGATGTTGAAACTTAGCAAAGTTGTCAGATGTTAGTGCTTCACGGATCATCTCCTGAAGAGATTCTTGATAAGTATCACGCCGCTTTCCTGGAGCATCTAGTCCAATTTTTCTGCCCACCTTATTCATCAGTTTATCAAGTCCAGATTTTTTAGATACATCCCGACTTGCTTCACCCGCCGCGCTCGCCACATTGCTGGCACCTTTTCCAATCGCTTTCGCTGTCTTCTTAAGAGAGGGTTTATACTTCTCTTTATTCATTATCTGCTTATGCTTTAAAGCGGAACCAGGAGGAGGAGTATATGGTACTCCGCCTACGCTATGTGGTTTTTTTGCAGCAGGTTTCGCTGCTTTTTTACCTGGATATGCTTTCTGAAGTACAGCATCCATGCCAGAATAATTTTTCCAATCTCCACCTTTAAATGATAATCCTTTATCACTCAGCATTTTATTAATTGATGCTAATTGTCCTTTGCGGTCTTTAGGAATTGGATATCCTTTTGCTCTTAATTGATTTCCCATATCAGTATAGGCATCGCCAGTTCTTTTAACTTTATCATATCCGCCCTTAGCAGCAGCAGGTTTTGCTCCTGCCCTAGCAGCGGCAGCAGTGGTAGCAGTGGTAGCAGCAGCAGCGGCCGCAGGTTTGGCAGCTGCCTTGGCACCAGCAGGTGCTCCCTTGTGCGTACCCATCTTTTGCCGATACTTTGTCCAAGTCTCGGGTTGAACTTTCTTAAATCCAGATCTCGCGTCGCCGCCTTTCATGTATATTGTTTCCGATAAAACATCTTTTACTTCAAACAAACTAAAATCTGCCTTCCCGGATAAGGACGGTGCTTCTTCTACTTCAAAGAATTTGATATTGGGATCTACATTAGCAATTACATATGCACGAATAAAATCGCCGCCCTTGTCCACATAGGGAGATTGAGAAAGCATATTTTCCCAATTATCGTCTAAAGCTTTTTGCGCTACTTTTATATTATATTTTGCTTGAACTTGATTTCCTTTTTGATCATAAAATTTGCGAGTCTTGTCGAAATCATTAATTTTAATTCCGCCAGCATGCAATCCACTAAAAAACGTCCCTTCCTCGGCTTGAGATTCTTGTCTTTCAATCTCATCTGTTATGTTGTCGATAATTTGTTGTGCGTCCGCCGGATCGCCAAAGTAACCCTCATGATCGTCACCACCCCCCAGTTCGGACCCATCTAGAAGATCATCGCCCTCTTCGTCTTTGTATCTCAGTCGAAAGCGTTTGATTGCTGGTTCCTTTTCGCCCTTGCGATTAACATAGTAATGATTTCCTAACTGCTTAATTTTTTTATAAATATCTTCTAACTCTGTGATTCCTGTCCATAAAAGATCGTCTCCAATAGAAGAAACCATTCGAGTGATTTCTGCGTCATTGATTTCGGTTTTTTTCTGTTCCTCTATAACGGCAACTGGTGGCGCCACGACTGGGGGCGCTTCGGCGCTATAACTTCTCCACCCTTCGACCAGCATTTGCTGTTCTTTAAAACTACTAAATTTTCTTTTATTTGACATATTTAAATCTCCTGGTATACGTGACACTAATAAATAGTTTTGTATTTTCTATTCTTCTCTGCTCAATGTGTTTAACTCATCTCCTAGTAAGCGCAAGATTTCTTCGGTTTCCATCTCACCAAATTCACTTTGGATATTGCTAACTGCTTGATTGAGCAATTCTTTCGCCTTAGTATGTAATTCCGCTTCGCCTCTTTTTGCCTGCCTCTGTGGTGCCGCTGGTGAATCTTGTGCCGTACCAAGGTCAACCGGAACTTCTTTCTTTGGCGCCATAATCTCATACGCCTCTCCGATGTCCTTATAAGACATCACTTCATCCCGAAAGCTTTGCCACGCCTCATTACTCCCAACATCTCGTTCAATCTCATCAGATAAATCTAGGAGAAGATCTGTGTAGTAATCTAAAGATCCGTCGCCTCTTGCATTCCAAAAGAACCCATCAATATCTTCTTGCGACAAGTCATTCCACAACCTATCAGATTTCAATTCTTCTTGGGTGTAATTATCTTCAGTAAGTAGAAATTTCTTCCATTTTTTAGAAATTAGTGCGCCTGCCATGCCTTACCTCACGTTTTCTAAGAAGATCGCTTAGAACGCTTCCTGCGCTCTTGTAGGGGGTAAAATTGTTCGAGTTCTGACTCGTCCTCTACATACCCGTCAGTTGCCATTTTGTCTTCCAACTCTTTAACGATGACTACGAGAAGTTCATAGGCATCACCGGTGGTGTGAACAAAATCCTTGAGGACATGCATGACCCGTTTCGTCACTTCCCCCTTGATTTCATCAATCTCTGGCCATCCGACTACTGGTGCACCAGGACCTCCTGAAATTTCAACTGCGTTGGCTGTATTTGGGTGTCCGATACCCATTCCTTGCCCATAACTGACACCGCTAGTCATCATTTCTTTAACAATTGCTTTTATGGTGGATTTATTTATTTTCATCTTTGTGCTTCCTTTTGATTCCTCAATATCGTGAGCCGGCGAAACATCCAATCCAAATCGGCCCCGGTTTTGCTGCCCCAGATCAACAATCGCCGGGTCGGTGCCCGCCATAACTCCAGTTAAGGTGTCTATACTTGTATCGATATCTGATAATGTGTCGAGTTTGTCCGAGATAGTTCGAAGTAAACTTTCTATTTCTTGAACATCTTCGCCTGAACTCATAGTTTCTTTAATGATATCTTTCATGGTGGATTTATTTATTTTCATTTGTGTGCTTCCTTTTTTTGTGGGAACGATTTACTTTTTTCTCCAATTGTGAAATACTTTCTTCGATGTTATCGAGGCGCAATTGAGTAGTATAATAAAATCCTCCAAAGTGGACAATCCATCCCCCCACCAGCGCAATGACCCCAAGAAGAGTGGCAATTGTTTTTAAATCAAGTTTCATTACACTAATAAGTAGTATCTTTTTCTTTGATTACGATTGTGTTCTTGCGCCTTTTTCTTTCTCCCGGACTATGGTTGTGACAAAATATTTTCATTGTCTCCATATCTGTGCCTCCGGGTGGGGGAATAAACGGAAAGAGCGCATGCACTGTTTGCGCCACAAAACAGCAATACATTCGTGCCGCAATAGATAGAGATTCCCCCATATGTTGAAAATAAGTTTCTCCCACATCGTAAGGATGATCTGTAAAGAGATCATAAATTTTCTTTAAAAGTTTCATACTTTATATTTTTTAAGCGGATATTCTGTTACACTGGTATCTTCCGGAAAGAATAAATTCGGTCCTCCGGGAATTCCTATCTGCTTTTCTCCTGATTGATCTCCTATCACCAACAATACATGTAGTATAGGATTACCTGTCTCTGGGTCAGGTTGCATAGTTATAGTATTACTTGGGATGCGCGTAATACTACCAGGGTGATCATATTGACCTCGTTCGCATTCAATTATCTCGCCTGTAAAGGATTCATTTGTAGCGTCGGGAACATTCTTGTGGAGAGCTGCGAGGTAGTCTTTTACAGAACCATCAGTGCATCCAACTTTTTTGTTATCGTCTTTTTTATAGACGCACTTTCCTTTGGAGTAGTATGCTTCTGCTAAATACTTTCGCCAATTTTCCATCAATAGTTTCATTCTGGATCCCATGTGCCGACAGAACTAGGATCTGCTAGATTTAAATTATAACCTTTTGCTTTTCTAAACTTCTCAAAGTATTTAGGCTCTTCCACATATTTGTTGATAACTCTGTATAGTGGAAGTTGGAAGCGGCGCTCTGTCTTATAGTAGTCCTCGTTTTCGTTGTCTTCGCCAAGCAATTTCTCTATAAATGTAACCCACATATCTCCATTCCAAAATTTATATTGTTTATAATCCATCCCTTGGAGGGCAGCGAGGACTCTTTGATTAAATGTCATCATGTCTTGACCAAAATTATATTCTGTAAAGTCAGTATATTGAATTAGATCTTGTATATAATCCATAACCGCGTGCTCTATGTCGTCTTCCGTGGCATCTTTGAAGGATCGATCTTTCTCTTCGTCTTCCGGGGGGATACCCGGAATGTTCCCTCGGTTTACCCACTCGATAAATTGTGCCATCGGAATCTCCGGTCCA
>Ga0080013_1002147_pt1 | contig 24000 bp, 19 predicted proteins | sample ETNvirenome_6_85_FD_69236 | JGI IMG/M metagenome (GOLD analysis project Ga0080013, IMG submission 69236) | Marine viral communities from the Pacific Ocean - ETNP_6_85 (SPADES assembly) (version 2) | ecosystem: Environmental > Aquatic > Marine > Oceanic | place: Pacific Ocean | collected 2013-06-19
AGCTGTCATGTTTTTACATGAAAGTTCATGGCTTCCAGAAAAAGTCGTTTTTTTGACATTTTCGTCAATAACTATTTTCTTTATTTTATCCAATTTTCTCCACCAATATAAAGGATAATATATTATATAATTTTATATTATTAGATGACCAAAAAATATACTCATTAAATTTTTAACGAGTAAATAGTGATAAATTATCATTATATTTAATATCAATAGTATCATTTCTTTAATGTTGATGCTTGGTACTATTGATTGATTTTAATCCCGCCTTCGTAGTTCTTGAAAACAGGAATGAGACCAAGTAAAGATAAAATAATCATAAAAACAGAAACCCATATAATAATATTGGCAAAAAATCTAATACGTCTTCTAGAAGCTTGACCGGTTCTTATTTTTCTATCACCATTAGAAAATGTATTAACTTCTTTTAATACTTCAGGTGCATTCTTAATTCTGTAAGCTAAGTAAATAAAAACAGAAAATATAATTATTTCGAAGATAATAACTCCAAAGTGTCCCCACTGATAAGCTGAGTTTGATATTTCTTTTGTCATCTTTTATATAGATTATAAATATATTTTCTATATCAGAAAATTAAGAGTACATAGTCATTTTGTAAATAGAATCAAAATCATCACTTCTGTCAAAGACGGAATCTAAAATAAGAGATATTTCTTTTTCGTCTAATTTATATGGTTTCTCTAATTTTAATTCTTCTTTTCGTGTTAAATTTTTAGAGTCACCTGTCATGCTATACAAATTTAATTTCATTATTAAAGTTTCGATACACCTTTCTAATTTTCTAACTCCACTCTCCGGGGTATATTTTTCAATTATTGCTTTCAAAACTTCATCATCTAATATAATATCTTTTTCACTAAACCCAACATTCTTACAAATTTTAGGAATAGAATATTTCTTTGCAATCTCTATTTTATCTTTTGTCTCGAAACCTTTAAGTTTAATAATTTTGATTCTATCCTTCAGAATGGGATTAATTTTATTTTCGTCATTGAAAGAAAAAATAAAGAAACATTTAGATAAATCGAAATCAACACCCGAAAAATACTTATCGTGAAAAGTATTATTTTGTGAAGGATCTGTAAGATGTGTCAACAATCCAACTATCTCGTCACCGTTCTTGGTTTCACTAATTTTATCTAATTCATCAAAGAAAATAATAGGATTCATAGTTTGATTTTCAATCAACATTTCTACTATTCTTCCCCATTTTGATCCTTCGTAAGTAAAATCATGACCCTGGAGTGAAGCTGAGCAGGTAGCACCTCCAAGACCTATAAAACTAAAAGGCATTCCTAAACTTTTGGCCATTCCATTTTTAATCAAAGATGTTTTTCCTATTCCAGGAGGCCCGCACAACCCAATCACATTTCCTTCTCCTTTTGGGTTAGAAATCCATTTTGCCACTACCTCTAAAATATTTGATTTAGCTTCTTCTTGACCATAAGTCATCAAGCTTAAATTTTTGTAAAGATTTTTCATAAAATCGGTAATCTTTACAGGAGGACTCCTCTTAGAAACTGGAAGTTTAGAATAATTTCCAAAAGGAATTTTATCCAAACCTCTCATATACTTTGACATTTTGTTAAATTCGCTGCTCATTGGAGACAGACTTTCGTAATGTTTAATTTTCTCCAAAATAGTTCTTTTGTTTCCATCGTCTAAATCAGATTCTAAAATTTTATATTTAAGCGGAACTTTAATTTTTTTAGTTTCCATGATTCTCTTCTCCATATCTACTAATTTCCTTTTCTTATTTTCAGATAGAGATTTAAGATATGGATCTTCTGAGGGTCCTTCATCTTCACCGGGAGGAGCATTAGAAATAAGAATCATTGGTTTGAATAGTTCTCTTTGAAAATCTTCATCCATCATCATTTCTTGTACAGCTAATCTTGCAATTTCTTCAAAATCTAAATCAAGAGTTTCAGATTCTTCTGATTCAGATTCTTCTGATTCAGATTCAGAATAATCAACTAATTTTTTTTTATTTTTATCAGAATCTTTCTTTTCCATTTTTAAATCTATTTATTTTAGATTTTTTGAGATAGAAAAAATGATATTTTAAACAAATGTATTAGATGTAATAAGATGGAAGAGCATTTAATTATTTTTGAAACTATCGACAGTATCAGGGATTTGATACCAGAACAAATATATATTGATCTATGTAATCAAGCTCAAAGTATTCTAAAAGCTATCGAAAATAATAGTGATGATGAAGACGATATCTATCCAGATGGTTACATAATACAAGCTTTGATTGATAGAGGTGTACTTGGAAATAATAGAGTTGATAGTGATGAAGAAGTGCCTCAAAACGAAGTTCATTGTCATTGTAGAAGGACTTTAAATGATGATAATTTGGAAGAAGGTAATTTATTTAGCTTTTTGTGCTTGTCTTCTCCAGAAAATATGAGAGAATGTATAAATATGAATATATTGTGTGAAAAATTCCCGCTTCTTAAAAATTTATATGAAAAACAAAATATTCCATTTGTAACAACTCCTGATCTTAGAGAGTACAACAGAGAGGAATTCGTTTCAAATTGCCGAATATTACTAAATATGATGGGAAAATTAATTGGTGAGAAAAATAAATCCATAGCTGTTTTTGTCATATTCAGTTATGTTTTCGAAAACTTCCAAATGGTTATAGATTCTCCTGAATTCAGAGATGTTATCAGAAATAGAATGGAAGACATTCTAAATTCAGAGATATTCAGTTTAACAGCTGCAGAATTTGATATAGATTACATGTCTTGGAAAAGATCTATTGATGATTTATATAATTAATATAATATATTAATTTTCTTCTTCTTTCTATATAATTTTAGTATATATATATATACTAAAATTGATTTTTAAATAATGTTAATAAAAAATAACAAACCCTCAGAACAATGGCGATCAACCTTTTTGACTTCCAGTTCCCGAAACCCAAAGATTTTACCAAGAATGAACTAGATGATTACTATCAAAAAATCCAGAGAGCCAACCCGAATATTTCTTTGGCAACTAGTATCAAGATTTCTCGAGAAATGCTTCAAACATTTCATAGTCTAATGTGTCAAGTTATATATTATTATCCAGAATCGGGTCTCGGAATCGAAGTGATTCACGAAGAAGGACACGTTTTCAAGGTAAGATTTCTGGAGAACAGTCCAGCAAAAGAAAAAGGAATTCATGGATTTAGTTTTTCAGTCAATGCATTTGATAACCAAGATATTGTAAGGCGTCATCAAGAATTCGATTATAATGTATCTTGTGTATTGAATGACAAAGATGTCAAGATATTCAGTGACCCAAGTTTTGGTTACAATTATTATAAAATTGTAAACCATAAGAACTTGAAAGAATGCGTAAAACTTGTATTTGAAGAGATGGATAAAGTTTTTTCTCAAAGTCAGGTTTCCACTAGAAAAGAACAAATTTCTGAAATGGTAGATCACGCGATGACACTACAACCTTACACTAACTTTCTCTAATTATAATTTATATTTAATTATAATTTGTCTTCTCTAAGAAAGAAAGGAGAGGAGAAGAATCTATATTAATTTATCTTTATTTTCTATTCTTTTATAATCCATCCTATCAACGTAATTTCTGAGATATTTGATAACACCTGGTTTGAAAATTTTGATCAAATCTTCTCTTCTTTCCAAAAATAATTCTGTCTCTCCGAACACATTAACTCCTATAATTCTATCTGTAAACTTTCTTTCTTCTAAATTTCTCTTCATCATATCTTCATAATATTCAGATAATCCATCTTGAATATGTTCAAAAATATCAAAATCAATATTCCTTATGTCAAATATGGATTTATCTAAATCTCTAGAGAGATTTAATTTACTTGATAATTCTACCAATTCTTGATATAATTCTTCAGTTAAATTATCTTTGAAACATTTACAAAACAAGTATATTTCGTGACCTCTTGGTTGACGACTACTCTTTGGTTTGACTAACTTGACCTCTTTGAAAAATAATCCCATCAAATATACGAAAGAAACATTAAAACTACTATAAAAATCATAAAATTTCATTAAAAAATTTCCTCCTTTTTCTAACACACTGATACCAGATAAAAATTGACAAAAGAAAATTCGTAACATTTGATTTTCTCTGGTGTAATCGTGAGATTCTGTCCCTCCCAAACCACAGTCAGACGTAATTAAATTTCTCTTTTTGTTACGAAAAAAGTAACGATAATAATTCAAATTATCCGGATTAGTAATATCTCCACTGACACCAAGAATTAACTTTTCTGGATTTTTTTGGAACAAACCTAAAGCATCTCCAAAATATTTTTTCTTTCCGGTTGCCGTAAAACTTTGACCGTACCAATCATACCCTGAACCTTTCATTTCTGTTTTAATGTAATGGTTGATGGCTAAAATAAAAGCTCCTGGCATACAACAAATATCAAAATGTTTTACTTTCTTAACATCAGGTATTATTTCTTCTGTTTTGCATAATTCGAACATTTTTCTCCAAGCATTAGTAAAGTTTCCTTTTTCGTTTATTTTATTTTGAATCTTACGATCAAAATTTGCATTTCCGGTAAAGTCAAAAATTCTATAAGACTTTCTCTTTATCTCTTCTTTGGACAATTCTTTCATCTCTTTCAGGTAATTATTTTTACTCTCAATATTGAAATCATTAACTTTCTTTTTAATGTTTTTCAATCTTTTTATAATTTCCGGAGAATCAAATAACCCTAATTCGGGTATTTTCTTCTTTTGATTTTTGGTTAATTCTATACTATAATATTTAGGAAAAATATAAGATGGTATTTTCATTTTATATTGTAAATTTTTGTGGGTTCTATATATTATTATCTTTAGTTAATATTATAATATCATCTTTTGTTAATATCATCATAGTTATTATGTAAACTTATCCTTCCAGTCTTTATCATTTCTTTTTTGTAATTTAATTAAGAATTCTTTATTGTCTTGTAACATAGCATAATTTTCATAATAGAAAATATTTCTCTCCAATTCCATAGTAGTTCTATCTACTACTTTCACTAAATATGGAAAGAAATTATTACTTTTCTTTTTATTTTTACTTCTATTCAAACCAATAAAATATAATTTAGCATCGTAGATAGTTAATAAAGATTTATAGAGATAACATTCTTCATATTCTTCGGATAATTTTTCTATCTTAGATATTATATTTTTTCTTTCGGTAAGCAAATCTAATTCAATAATATCTTCTTTTTCTGTACCGAAAATATTTTGTATTTCCTGTATTTTATATTCTTCTGAAATAGTTAGTTTTTTAACTTTTTGATGAACTTGACTATATTCTTTTTTATCTAATAATGATATCATCCTATAAGTATAACTTAAGATTCCTAATTTTATCAGGAACGTATTTAACTCTTGTCTGGTAGTTTTTCTTTCTTTCTTCTTCTCTTTTTTTTCCTCTCTTTTCCCTTTCTCTTTCTTATCACCTTTAATATCAAATTTTAAATCTTCAAAATTTAATTTCATATCTTCATTAATAATTTTATGATCAATTACTTTATATTTAGCTTTGGTCTCTATATTATGTTTTTCTAACCAAGTTAGAGAATTTCTCATTTGTTTCAATAATAATTCTTCTTTTCCTGCTTCTCCCTTTTCCTTGACATAATAATAATTTTCTATTATCTTCTTCCAAGATTCTAATCTTAATCTAGATTCTAAAGTATTATAATAATCTAAGTAGCTAGTAATATTATAATCATAATTTAAAATACTTTTAACAAATGTTTTGGTATTTTTATTTACTTGCAATCCGCAATCAGGTTGTATTTCTACCCATTTATTTGAAATAGAAATCATATCTGTTAACAGTTCTTTATCCGAGCCTGCAAATCCTTTACAGATAATTTCTTTGAAAGAAACAACAGGTGAAGTTAAAGTTCCTTTAAAAATATAGACGTGATCAAAATATTTAGTGAGTAAAGTTAAAATATCTAATATTAAATAGTTGTCAATATTTCTAATTCTAAAATTAACAATACCTCCTTTCTTTAGTTTGTTAAATACTAAGATAAGTATATTAAAAATTAATTGACAACTAAGATAACTGCTAATTTCTCTATTTTTCCATTCATAGACAGTAGAGTCAAAACAAACTAAATCTAATTTACCTCTAATACTTTTAATATATTTAGTTAAATTTTGATATTGACAAATATTTTCATCTATGACTTGATAATTAACATTTGGATATATTTTTTTAAAATTATCTCTAATATCTTCCGGAGTTGGTTTATATTGTTTAGTAATATAATGTTTTAATTCAAAATAATAAATAGTATCATCATAAGAAAGATGTGAATTTCTTTCACGATAATTAATAAAATTCTCTACAGAAGAAACAATTAAAGATGGTGTTAGAAAAGCTGCTTTGTAATTCTTATTAGTAGATAAGAATCTTTCAAAAAATTCATTATCATTAAAACTAATAGCTCCTGTAATATTTTGATATTCTACCAATTTAGTATATGTATTATCTAATTTAGTTTTTTTCATATAATCAGTATTGTAAAAATATTGACCTTTGCTATAACCAAAGTTAAAATTTTTTGAAAGAGATCTAAAATTTTGATCCGGTATTTTGTATTCTCCGAAAGGAGTGAGAGATTTTGCTTCAAAATATAATTTTTCTTCTTCTCCTGTATATTCATTTGTAGCAAATTCAAAACTTTTGATTTCATCTCCAGTTTTGAATTTAAAATTTATATATGTGGGTTTAGTTTTTATTTCTGTCATAATTGGTTCGAAAATACTCATATTTTATTATAATATAAGTATTACTTTTTATAAGTTATTCTATCGTCGAAATAAAAAAATAAAGTTAGAACTAATAATGTTATAAACAGAGATATGCTAGCTATTAATCCAAAAAGATACCGATCCATCTTCTTTATTTCTAATTTATTAATAAATATAATATCAATTCTAATTTATTAATAAATTAGAATTTAATCTCCCTTTCGGGCTCGCATCTCAAGATACTGCTGTTTGAGAGTCTTCTTCTTCTTCTTCTTCTCGACAAGCTTGCCGCTAATAGCTTCCCTTCGAACTTTGATTTTTGAAGAACAATACCCACTTCCTCTGCACTCGTTCATTTCGGTTGTATAGGTTTTCAGTTCACTCTCCCTCAAGGTGTCATCGTCTTTAATATACTTAGAAATATACATTCCGTTTACCTCGTGAATTTTGGTGTAAATCTCGGGTTTCACAGGAATCGCATCTCCGATGTCGTTCCCGGAACAGTACCCCTTTCCGCAAGTATGACCAGACTTCTTGAAAGTAATTTCCAGATAGAAGGTATCCTGCTTCTCAGAGTCCGCCATGTTTATAATAAATATAATTAAGGATAAAAAATCAATTTCAATTCACCATATTATGATATTTATTATGATATTTATTTTTTGATATTATAATAAATTAATCGAGATAGGTATCAAAAATAATAGGTTCTTCTATTTCATTAACTAGAAAATCCAAATCACTAAAATTTTCCTCTTTCTCAATCTCAATCTCTTTGAAAATGGTAATAATTTTTGGTTCTCTCATAGTTTTGATTTGATTCCTCAACTTGGAATTAATTTCATATAAATTGTCAATTAGTGACTTTAATTCTTTATTATCTCGTGTTAAATTTTCTAGAGCTGACTTTTTTCTTTCCCTAGCACATTTAGCGGATATTCTGTTTTTCTCCAAAATAATCTTTCTTTCCAAAAACATAAATTTTTCCTTTTCATCTGTGTCAAGGAATGATAAAAATCTGGCTTGCCCTCTTCCTCTTCTAGGACCAATATAACTAGGGTATAATTTTTTAATCTCTTTCAAATATTTATCAAGAGGAGATTTCATTATTACTATTATTAAAATAATCTGTCATTTAATTTTCATTTTTTATGTTGTTCATAATATTATAAACTAACACCAACCATCACTAAAATCGGAGTCGGGTTGATAGAAACATCATCGGTTGCATTATAGAGACTGACATTTCCACCAAGAACCGGAACTTTGTTTTCTTTGCATTTCTTAGTTAACTTCTCTAAGAACTTTTTCATCTCCCCGATGGAATCTTTCGGATGACCATAATTCAAACAGTTAACCAATCCAAGAGGTTTGAAATTTCTTTCCACAATAGGAGAATGACATTCTTCAAAACTAGAACCCCAAGTTAGAATAATCTGTTTTCCGTTCTCATGAATATCTAGGATAGAAAAATTGGTATTTGGAAGATTGTCACATCTGATTCTATTATTGATAACAGTTCGACATCCGATGGTGGAATCATAGGTATTCCACAACATCTCGTCATTATGAAATTTTAAATCTTCTTCTGATAGACATTGTTTGACTTCTTTCCAATCTTGGGAAGGATTAGAGAAGGAGTCTATTTTCTTCTTGTAAAGAACAGAATTATTACTCTTCAGTATCTTGTAATATCCGCTGGAATCAACACCTCCGATAACTGAATATTCCAAATCCCATTTCTCAAAAATAGAAAAGACCTTATCTTTATTTTCCATCTTGACCACTAACAACATTCTTTCTTGAGATTCCGAAATAAGTTTATCACAATCATCCAACTGGTACTTGCACGGAATCTTATCCACATTCAACCAACACCCTAAATTCTTTCCGGTGACGGCTCGGCCCCGCTGAACCACCTCCAGAGAAGAGCACAGCACTCCTCCAGCTCCCATATCTTGCATTCCTTCCAATAACCCATTTTCCACAATTTCTAAGCACCCCTCTAGTAGTAATTTTTCTAAAAACGGGTCACCAAATTGGATGTTGTCTTTCAAAGTGGAAGTATCAACATCAGAAGAAAAGGAATCAGACGCCATGGCAGCCCCATTGACTCCTTCCGCACCGGTTTTGCTTCCAACATAAATCATCAAACTTCCTTCGGTGGTTGCTCTTCCATAAACAATATCTTTCTTTTTGACAATCCCAAGACACGCCACATTGACAAGTGGATTCCTATCATACATCTTAGAAGTGAAACAATCGCCTCCAGCATTGGCCACTCCAAAACAGTTCCCATAGTAAGCGATGCCCCTGACAGTTTCTTTGAGTAATTCTTTGGAATGTTCGTTGGTTCCAAAGCGAAGGAAATCCAAAATACCTATTGGACGAGCTCCCATAGTAAAAATGTCTCGAAGAATTCCTCCAACTCCGGTAGAAGATCCATTGAATGGGTCGATAAAAGTTGGATGGTTGTGACTCTCAATTCGGATAGCAAGACAGTACCCCCCTCCTAAATCAACAATCCCGGCATTTTCACCCGGACCCACGATAACTCCCTCTCCTTCGGTATAAAGTCTTTTTAGATATTTTCGAGTACTCTTGTAAGAAATATGTTCACTAAACATTAGGGATTCTATGCATTCTTGGAATGATTTCTTAGAAATGACACTTTCTATGACACTGAAAATCGGAAGATTTGATTCAAGGGTTCTTTCAAAATGAGGCATCATTCCAAAAATCAATTTTTCTTTGTCACACACTCCAGAAATATTTCCAACAGAACCATTTAGTTCGGCGTAATCATCTTGATAAGTCATCAAAATTTGGTCATTCTTTTCTAATTCTTTCAGTTCTTTTTTACCAATATAATATCTTCCGTATTCGTTAGCCACATCAATCTTCATATTAGAACCAGTTAATCTTCCAACAATCTTAGATTCTAATCTACATTTAACTTTCTGACAGGTAAATTTCTGATTTTTGTTTCTTTTGAGTTCTCCGGGAAGTAAATTAAGTTGAGTTAAAATTTGAAATCCATTACAGATTCCAACAATCGGAATTCTTTGACGATGGGTTTCAAAGATGAGTTTACACACCGGAGAATCAAGAGCCATTTTACCAGGTTGAATGACATAATCTCCGGTGGCTTTCTGATAGAATCTGTCTCCAAAAGAAAATCCACCTGGAAGGGCAAGTAGGTCAAAAGTGTATTTAGAGATATCTTGCTCTTGATACCAAATAGTAAATACTTGATGACCTCTCTTTTGGAAATAGAGAATCAAATCTTGGGCACAATTGGATCCTGGAAATAGAACCACACCTACTTTCATTTTTATCTAGATTTTCTATTATAATCTAGATAAATTCTTTCCAAAAGTCTTTTTTGAAATATTTTAAAATTTTTCTGTTTATTTCTGCCTTACTAACAGATGTTGCTTTTATAACTTCATTTTTAAATTTTAAACTATCTAATACATTTTTTATTTTCTCCAAGTTTTCTATTTTATCAATGATACCAGTACAAAATTCACAACAAGCATAATCACCTTTTTCATCTATTATAAATCCTGTGGCTCCGCTACCAAATATAACTTTACTTTTATTATAATGTCCTTCTTTTGTATTAATATTACTCCAAAGAAACTTTGCTTGATGTTTTCTATTTACTGAATATACTACTGGATATTTATATTCATTATCTTTTATTTTTTTAGTCCATTTTTTATCAGAAGCATAAGCACTACGACTATATAACATATCTATCTTATCATTACTACTCGTTAATTTATCTATAAAATCATAGTTATAATTTGGAATAAAGTTCATTTTACTTAAATCTTTAAAGACGATTTCCCCTATTTGTGTTTTAATTTCACTATTTTTATAATACGGAACTTTATTAATAAGATACCAATCATACCTTGTATTACAATTAAATATTTTAACACCATCTGCTTCATCATGAATTTCTAAATATTCTATTTGATATTGTTTCATTGTTGTTTGTAATGGATGGTCTGCTTGACGCCATAACGAAGGATTAACATACAAAAGATAACCTCCTTTATTTATCCATTTTTTTAGAGATATTTCTATAAATACAGTCCATAATGTATGACCCTTACCTTTATTACCGCTATTGTCATTATAGGGAGGGTTTCCTATGACACCATCAAAACCATTTAAATTCCATTTTTCTTTAATATCTAGTTCTAATGTATTACCTTCATTATAATTTAACTTAAACTTGTTATCAATATCCACTAACAATTTACAAATAAAAATATTAGTAGGATTAATATCGCTAAAATATAAACATTCTTCCACAATAGTTTTATATCTTTCTTCTTTGTCTGGGATGCTATCTTTGAGACCAATCATAAATCTTTCGATAATATCGATAACAAAACCTCCTTTTCCAGCACAAGGTTCAAAAACTTTCTTCGGTGTTTTCCAAAAATCTTTTGGTATTTTATCTAACATTTCTTGCCGTAATTCGTAAGGAGTACTAACTTCAGCATTAGATTTTTTCTCAATCTCTTGGGGAATTAAATATTGGTCTATTGATTTTGACAAACCTTTAATATTATCTTTATTTTTGATAAAAATCTCTTTGATTGTCCTGATAATATTTTCCGATTCTTTATCTTCTTCCATATATTTTGTATACAGTGTAATAATATTTTTGATGGTTTTTTCTTCAACCACTTTGCCCCACCATATTTTTGTTTGTTCTATCAATATATGGTGTAAATTTTCATCTTTTTCAATAGACAAATACATCTTGTCTAAAAAAATTTCTTTATTTTTAATAGTTAAGATACAAATCAACGGAGTTAAAAAATTAATAATCTCTGTAAAATTTACTCTTTTTGTTAATTCTTCGTCTTCGTCTTCATCAGATGAAGACTCTATTATTATCATACAATCTTCGTCTAACTTCTTTTTTTCTTTTCCTTTTTTGATTTCTTTCTTGTCTTCTTTGACAATAAGACTCTTTCCACTACCCCCTGTATAAAAATCATTGATAAATTTTTGGTCTTCTTTATTTAATTCAATTTCTTTATTTTTCAAACGATTCAAAAGATGTTTTAAAACAGATTCTGAATTTGATGAGTAAATATCATAGACTAGTTTACAAAAATTTTCAAAAGTTTTTTGAGATTTACCAAGAGAATACATCCATTGATTTGCATTTAGATTAATAATTCTTTCTTTGAGAAGATAATTGATAGCATCTTTCAAATGGAGTTTTGGATTCAATATGGAAGCATATTCAACTATGACATTTTGAATTGTTCTTTGAATATTTAAATCTATCACAAACCCAGCTTTTTTATTTTTTCTCTCTGACATACATCTAAACATCATCTGATAAATTAAATCAAAACTTGTGTTGTTATTCAGAAGTAAGACAACATCGCAGTTTTTAATAGTTACACCTAGACTACATTGTCTTCCGCTCAAAACCAATAAATGATTCTTCTTTTTTTCTTTAATTTTGACCAATTCTTTGTCTTTAAGTTTGACCAATTCTTTGTCTATAACTGTTTTCGGATCTTTCCCTGTTTTACTATTAATACAAACTATTTCAAAATCCGGTATAACATTATTGTCTTCTAATAATTTCTTAGTAGCGTTGGAAATTTCTTTGATATTATTAGTTGGAAGGAAAGCCATAACAACCGTCGGTTCTCCTATATCGTTAAATATATCACAAGAAGCTTTTGAGGTTTGAGAAATTTCTTTAATTTTTTGTTTGAAAATTTTTTCATCCGGATATTTTTCATCTGGTATATTTAGAAACTTAAACTTTCCAAAAATCTCATACCATATTTTCAAATTTTCTTTTTCATTCTGAAATTTTTCCAATATCTTTTTTGATTTCTTACCTCCTTCTGTAACTATTTCTTCTTCTAATAGAAAACAAGATTCTGTTGACCAGCCGTATGGGTTATCTTTAGTGTTTTCTAAAATTTCGTCAACTATCTCTTCATTTAATTCCCTGGTCAGAACATATAATTCAGGATATTTAGAATATTCTTTAATAATCTGCTGATCGGTATTTTCGTTTAAAAATCTTTCCAATTCTGGATGTTTTTCAATTAATCTTTCTCTTTTTCCTTCGGAATTAATACTCTTACATAATTGAATATCTTCTAAATCCCAAAGGACCCAATTCTTTTTTTCAATTTTATAGCTGTTGACAGGTTTTGAATAAGTAGCAGTTATTTGAATAGTAAAAGAATCATTTCCATAATATTTTAACGTTCTATCTGCAAGTTCAGTTGTTCCTCCATTGTGACTTTCGTCCAAAAATCTGATATCAAAGACAATCTTTTTCAACCATGGTATAGATTTATTTTTTTCACCTATTTTACCTTGTAAAAATTGCTTCGAACAAACTATAATATTTTTACTACTTAATTTTGGATTTTTATTCTTCCCATCCAAACCAATAACATTGAAATCTTTTAGTTGGAGACAATCAAAAACAGTCAAATATTGTTGTATAGTTTCTTTTGGAGCTGTGGTAACAACTAGATAATTACATTTTTCTTTCCGTGATGAATCTTCTATAATACAACCTCCGATGATATAACTTTTTCCACTTCTTTGAATATGACCCCATAGTATTTCTTTTTCTCCGGATTCTTTTAATTTCATAGTTTTAGAAACACTGTACTGTTGATGCATTTTCATTACAATAGGACTCTTCTGAGAATCAAAAATATCTTGAAGTTTGAGGTTGTTGTATATTTTTTTGAAATTAAGGTAACCTGAGTTCAAATCATCCCAATCCAAGATAATAGTAGAATCTTTTGTTAGAAGATTTTTCAAATCTTGACTACTTTCTTCAGATCTTTCAATCATCTGCAGAGTTTTGTTTTTGTCTCTGACACACAAACACATATGCAATTCATAATCAGAATAAATATTTTTATGTATACTATCTATATCTCTCAAATCTAATTTTCCAATATTCTCTGAGTTTAAGTTTTTGGAAGTAGTTGCCAAGAGAATCTTTTTAGACGAGGTAACTATCTTGCCATGTAAATCACTCTTATCGCCACTGTCATTCAAACTTATCTCTTTGAAATCATCATGATAAAAAATATCTTGTATCTTCTCATAAGGTGTAATAGTTCCTTTGTTGAAATTTCCTTTACAGATAGTGTATGGACCGAGTTTGTCAATTAATCCTAGACCAGCAAATATTCTTAACAGAGATTCTTGTTTGTCTTTACCTTTCCATGGTTCGGACAACCAATTTTTAATATTTGTTTCATCATGGTTTTGAAGAAAAACATAAAGATCTGAAAAGGTCTTCATGGTTTCTGTTTATGATTTAATATAAAGTTATTAAATCATTTTTACGTTTATTTTATATTTTTCTTTTCAATAATATTATTTTTATTTTCTGTATTCTTTCTAACAGAAACAGCAAACTTAACCCTTGCAATACTAGAATCCATGTTTCTTATATTCTTTTATTTTTTAATTTTCATTTCTAATAATACTTCCATAATAATTATCTCATTTACACAACAAAGTTAGATAATAATTATGGAAGAAATAGAAAGTTTTGACAGGATTGAAAAAAAGAGTACTGACAGAAAAATGAGTCGCACCTAAATTTCTGTATCTGACTAAATTATGATAATTGTAAATTCCGCCACCGGCAACAATTTGACAATCTGGATATTCGTCACTAATATATTTGACTAATTTTTCAGAATGAGGTTTCACTGCTTCTCCACTAATTCCTCCGTTCTCAGAAGGATAAGTATTACAACAATGAAACTGACGAAATCCGTCATTATAATATTTGTCAACCCTCCCTGTACTTGTACAGGGCGATAATTTTAAACAACACCATTCTCTTTCCGGATTCAAGAAAACCTCAACACCACCAGAAGTCATCTCCTTTTCAGCGTTAGGGCAACTAACATTAATTTCTAAATTCACATTTGATGGAATTTTTTTATTTAATTCTTCAATCTCGTTACTTTCCAAAATAGCAATACTCAAAATATCAGTTTGATGATTATATCTTTCTAATCCATAATCGATACCTTGATTACGAAGACCGATTTTATTAATCCAATGATACTCTCCATTAATTTCTGTTAATCTCAAAGTTTTTAAGATTTGAAATATTAATCCTCCTCTGGGTTTCAAAGTATAACTACCTTTGATAGATTTGGTTTCTGGTAGATTTATATAATTTCCAAATGGTGGTGATATAAAGATGGTCATCTTTTTCTATATATCTTATATAAGATATATAGTGATCTTTCTTATATGTTAAAGAGCTTGCTGATAATTCATACTTGTATATCTCAAACAATATTCTATAAAATCCAAATAATGATAAACATTACCAACTGGTTGTGAAATTAACCAAACAAAATAATCTGTATGATTAACACGAACATAATTATAAGTTAATCTTTTGTATTTTCCTGATACAAAACGCCTGTTATCCATCTTGTTTAAATTTAAAATTATTTAATTTAAAATTCAATTATACTCGTTTTTACAAAATCTTCACTAATTTCAATATAGCTTCCATAAAAGGAACTATTTCTTCATTCTTCCTCCTCTGAATTTTTGTTCTTAATAATTCGCTTCTTTTTATAGCATCTATTGTGATTTCAATATTACAATGATCAAAAGGTTTATGAATTATTTTTTGCAATACATTGTATCTTTGTAATTCAATCTTAGCATTTGTTATAGTTTTATCGTCTGAAAGAGGACATTCTATTACACTATTACTCTTTCTGATAGCCTTTCTTAAATAATCTTTATTGGTTAAATCTTCTTTAGCAGGGATAACCGTTTTTTCTTTGTCTTTCAAATTTTGTATGAAATTTTTTGAAAATTCTATTAATCCATCAACATCTTCAGGTAATTGTATTTCTTCTTTACCTGTACAATATTTAGCAAGATGTCCTTTTTGACCACACTTATAACATTTATCTTGAGAAGTCATTCTCATCTTTTCCAATACTGTTAGTGTTTCTTTGGGTAAAATAATTTGACAAAAGCTTCCGCCTCTGACATTTTCAATTCCAAATTTATCCATATATTTTCTAGTATACTTATCCTCGTCATAGTCATCACAGTCTTTAATTATTTCTAAAACTTTTATCGGTTTATACTTTATTGTCCATTCAGAACCACCAGAATTGAAATGCTTTTCCAGTCTAAATTCCGGGTTAGTAGTTTTACCAACATAATATTTTCCTTGTTCTAGTAAAAGAATATAAATGTAAACCATCTCGATTGAAATATAAATTAGACAATTTATATTTCACTTTTCTCTACCCGGACTTCTTGAAAGTCCTACAAATCTTGCATTTTTGTTTCCTGTTATCGTGAATACAGATTCCTTTTCCATTACAATCTTTGCATTGGTATTTTTGACGATCGTGAGAACAAATAGAAGAACCGCTACAATCTTTGCAATATTGTTTTCTCCTTCCGTGATGGCACATAGCAGAACCGTTGCATTTTCCACAAGAGTTCTTCTTCCTCCCGTGTTGACAGAAATATTTTTCCCCACAATTTTTGCAATTTTCTATTCTCTTTTTGTGTTTACAAAATGCCGAACCATCACAATCTATACATCTAGTTTTTTGTTTTTTGTGTTCACAAAGAAACTCTTTCCCATTCCAATATCTTTTGATACCTTTATGGATATAAAAACAATCTGTTTTTCTTTTTCTAGAACCAGGGTCATTAGGTATAGAAAAAATATACTCCATCGGTTCTTCCGGTTCTGGTATTTCTACCGGCATTTCCATTGGTTCCGGTATTTCCTCTTGAAATAAATTTCCAAAATCATAATTTTCCAGTTCTAATTCAATCAAATCAGGGTCAAACATATGTTATTGGCTATCTGGAAAAATTAATAATACTATTATTAATTCATTTTTGAGATAAAGACAATATTCTCTTTACTCTGTCTTCGATACCAACCAACTCTCCTAAATATATAGCACGTCCAACAATAATAAAATCTGTGTTAACATCACCAACATTTCGATATCTCTGGTCGTCTACCCTACCTCTTTCTGTTCTAATTCCGGGTGTCATATTTACCATTCCTTCAATATCTATTCTTCTTTGAGTAATGAAACCAACAACATTGTTGTAACATTCATTTGCTAATTCCACTGCATCAAAAGTAAAGTCATAAGTATTGTTTGACATATTTGCCACAATTAAAGCTCCAGATAATCTTTTGATAACATCTGGAGTCACCATAGAATGAACTGTCACCATATCCACCCAATTTCTAAATCTTTCGTACTGTTTGGAAACAATATAAGAGATATCATTAAATTTTCTATCTTCAATAATTAAAAAATTGTGCTTGATAGATAGTTGAGTCATTTTGGAAGAAAAGCTTTCGTCCCAATCTTTAATAATATCGTAATGTATTTTACACCCAACAATATATTTTCCAATCTTGTCTAACATAGTTAAAATCATATACATATCAGAAATATCAGCTGAGAAAATTAAACTAGATTTTTTAACATCTTTAATATGTTGAAGCATATATCTAGTAACATCATTTTTACATAACATAGCTTTGAATTTCATCGAACAGGATGGATTTTGCTGTCGATTGAAAACCACTGCTATATCGACAATAGTTACTTTTTCTTGTAGTTTTATTATTTCTGCTTCTAGTGACTTTCCAGTAGTAATGACATCGTCAATAATAACACATCTGTCTTGTTTTTTATATTCTCCTTCAATCAACTTCTCGGTTCCATAATTTTTAACTTTATCTCTAATATAAATCATCGGTTTATTATATTGAGTAGAAATATAGGTAGCAATTGGTAGAGCTCCGTAAGGAATTCCGCAAATAATATCAAAATCGTCTAACATATTATAGATAGTGTCTCCCACTTTTTTAAGCAGTTCAGGATGAGAAATTAAATTCTTCATATCGTAATAATATTTGGAAACTTCTCCATTTTTTAATTTAAAGTTTCCAATCTTAATACAATTGGCTTTGATTAGTTCATCAATCATTTATTATAATATTTGTATTATAAAGAGTGTTATTTGTATTTGTATTATAAAGAGTCTTGTATAGAGTTATATTTATTATATCGAATAATAAATATTATAACACCTTCCCAATAACATCAAATTCATCACCATTATAAGAATCATCAAAAATGAGAGCAATTCCATAACCACAATTAAAAGTTCGTAACATTTGATGATAATTCAATCCACTCTTTTCACTCAGCCATTTGAATTCACCTTCTAGAGAAACTTCAATTTCTAAATCTAACTCTTCTGGTAAAATTCTTTTGATATTATCCACTATTCCTCCTCCAGTGATATGAGCCATTCCTAACAAGGAATCTTTATATTTTTCCATAATTTCAAAACATTCCATATAAATTTTGGTTGGTTTCAACAAAGTTTCAATATCGTAATCATCGTATTTCAATAATTTACGAACTAAAGAATATCCATTAGAGTGAATTCCATTTGACGGAATTCCGTAAATCTTCAATCCAGATTTAATCCTTTCTGTTTTTGGATACAGCTCTCCATTCAAAGTTCCGACAGAAAATCCAGCCAAATCCAAACATCCGTACCGGTAAACTCCTGGCATTTCCGCTGTTTCCCCTCCGATTAATTTACAACCAGCAACGGAACAAGCTCTTTTGATACTATTAACCATAGTTAACAATTTAGTATTATCGATCTTATCCATTGCAATATAATCTAAGAAAAATTCTGGTTTGATTCCTCTAACAATTAAATCGTTAACACACATTCCAACTAAATCAAATCCGATATTTTCCAACATATTGTGTTGGTTGGCTAGTTCTATTTTAGTTCCAACACCGTCAGTAGAAGCTCCAAAATATTTATCTCCTATCGGATAAATTCCGCAAAAGCTTCCGATGAATTCGTCTTTAATTTTATTGACAAATTCATCCCCTTTCTCAATATTGACTCCAGATTTTTTGTAACTAATCGATAAAGATTGTTGGATTTTGATAAAATTAATAATAGTCTCGGCTTCTAGTTTTTGAATTTCTGATTTTAAATTTTCAATAGTCTCTAGTTTTTTCAATTTGTATTGTCGTTGGAGTGCAATAGTTCCGCCGTCTACTTTTTCAGAAACATAATGAAGAGTACACCCAGAATAGACATTCTTATCTTCCATCACTTTCTTGTGAAGATCTAAATTAAAAAATCCTCGGTAATTTGGAAGTAGAGAAGGATGGATATTAAGTAATTTGCCTTGAAATTTCTGACAAAATTCAGGAGGGAATATACTAGAATATCCAACAGAAAAGATGAAATCCAAATCGTAAACTTCTAAAATATTAGCCACCTTACTAAAATATTGTTTTTTATTTTCTCTCTTTGGAAGATAAACATACGAAATATCATGTTTCATTGCTTTATCGCGTATTTCTGTTTTCTTGTTAGCTACTATCACTTCTACTGAAACGTTCAACTTTTCTCTATCTTGGAGTAATTTTTGAATACTGGTTCCTCTACTGGAACTAATAATTCCTACCTTTAATTTTCTTTTTGCAGTAGAGCAAGATAACAAATAATTTAAACCAATATCTGTTCTATAATATCTTCCAGGATATCTAATTTTGTGAATATTATTATAAATTTTTTCAAGAGATTCGTAAATAGAATCTCCCAGACAAACAACTGATGCTACTCTGCCTCCGTATGTTTTGATAGGTTTAGAATCTTCAATGAACGGAGAAGCAAAATAAACTGAAATGTCTTTATCCAAATCTCCAAAAGTGATTGGAATCGGGTTCTTCAATTTTTTGACAGGATAAGAAATATGAGACAGAACAACACAAGCACAAGATTTATTACTCCATTTAATATAATCAATATCTTTACTTTGTATACAATCTATCATAATTTGATATAAATCTGAAATTAATAAATTTAATCCAACTTGAGTTTCTGGGTCTCCCATTCTACAGTTGAATTCCAAAAAGGAGACACCTTTTTTCGTTTTCATTAATCCGGCATACAAGACTCCAACAAAATTAAGTTGGGTGACAACTTTTAGCATATGTTGTCTAACATCTTCCAATTCTTCTGGTGTTAATATTTCTACAGGACCAATAGCTCCCATCCCGCCTGTATTAGGAGAATTGGTATCTTCAGAAAGTCTTTTGTAATCGCAAATCTGAGGAAACAGAGAAATATCTTTTCCGTTGCAAAATCCCATCACAGAAACTTCGGTACCTGTGATTCTTTCTTCTACTAAAAATTTACCATCAATATTTTCCATAATCTCTTCTAATTCCACCATTCCTTTGGGGAGATAGACACCCTTTCCACCAAACAATCCATCTCTTTTGATAACATATTGACAAGGACTACGAATGGTTCCGTCACTCGTATCGGAACGAATAAAATATTTAAAAACTTCTTCTTTAGAAGTTGGAACGAAAAATCTGGGTGTTGGGATTTGATACAACTCCATAAAATTTTTGGAGAAGATTTTGGAGCCTTCGATTTTAGATGCCTTTTTGGAGGGACCAAAAACTGGAAATTTAGAAGAATCAGCTATCCCATTTGTTAGATATTTTTCCGACCCAACAACAACCAAATCAATATTTTTCCGTTTGTTAATTTCTTCCGGATTGGTTATCATTTCAACATTATGTTCTGATAATTTCTCTTTGATGATATGTTCCCGAGAACCATTACCAAGAATCACTATATTTTTCATTTTACTATGATATTGTATTATGATATATTAGATTAAGATATATTCTTTGTTTTAGACAAGAAGATATAAAATTGAATTATTAATTAACACAATAATTAATAACAACAAGATGGGAAAGACATTGGACTCATACTTGGAAAGTTCGTTTGATGAGTATATTGAAAATTTCTTTATCCTCCTGAATTTGTTTATTACAAAGACAGTAGAACTGAGAGAAATCACCCCCATCAAAGGAGATGCTATGGAAGTTAATATTGTATTTCTACTGAAAACACTGACTACACATTATCAGTTCACAGAAAAATACAAGAAGAAATTGGTGATACAAGTATTCTCCAGAATACCAGGAGATGGACCTCCAGATGTCTTTCCAGGCGAAGCGGTTGATTATTTCGTTAAGTTCTTTTACAAGGAGAAAGAAGTTTTGAGTCTATTTCCACAGTATTCTTTCAGCAACGAAATTGAAAAATGGGAAATACTACTCTATATGGATAATCTTCATTTTGGAAGACATTATTTGGAAAAGTGTTTTGAATTTCCATTTGAAATTACCAACCCATATATCTCACATGATGTTAAAATCTGTGGTTATACAGCTTTTGGTTCTAGGAACCTGAGAATTAAAGATTTGATTGAACATTTTGGTGTTAATCTAGAATATGTAAAGTATTATTTCTATTTTTACCTGATGAAGGGAAAGCTTGCTTATAATTACACAGATGAAGAAATTGAAGAGTACAAAGATAATCTTAATTGGATACACCTTTTGATGTATTACAAGAAGATTAACAATACTTTTTTGCAGAAATATCGGAAAGAAATAGTAAGTTATATGATAAATGAAATGGCTTTTTCTGAAAAGAATCAAAACAAAGCTATTTGTTACTTTTTGGCACAGAACAAATATTTCAATATCAAAAGTAAATTGAAAATTTTGGAGACTCAATCTTTTTGTAAAAAAGATTTTGTCGATGAATACAAACGAGGGAAAAAATTAATATCATCTAGGGGTTATCCTTTTTTGAGATATTTCAAAGATAATAATTATCTGATTATTGTAAACGACGATTTGTTGGGTGAAAATTTTTGGTATTATTATAGTGGAAGGCACGTAGATATGTTGATGGACCTTTCTTATAATTTGGCTCTCCCGTCAAAAATGATCCATGAAATAATGCTTAGGCACACTAAATTTGCTAAGAAAATTGTTAAAAAATGTGGAAAGACTTTTGACAAATATGAAATGTTTCGAAATGTAAATTTCAGGCATGATTGGGTGGAAGATTATTGTGATTACGATTCTTTTGCAGGGAAACAATATTACGCTGATGCTTATGAATACAGGACAGTCGAAAACGCTTATTTTGTGAAAAAGATACTTCATCACAGGAGGATTTTCGGAGGCCCCGAAGAAGTCGAGGATTACATCCCAGAGATTCGGTATTCCGAACGTTATTCATTGGATGATTACGGTATCGATGACGTATTTCGTGACGAAGAAGCTAAAGATTCCACTGGGTATGAACCATACAGGGACAAATTTATTTGCAACTTTGCAAGTGGCCGTGGTGTCTACCTGGAGAAACTTTTCCTGAATTATGTCTCCGCTCGCAAAATTCAGAAGTGGTGGAAGAAAATTTATTACAATCCTTCTCATCCTGTTGGAAAGAAGGTGATGGAGAGGGTTTGGGAAGAATCCAAAGACTTGCTGATTGAAATATAATTATCATACTCTATATAATAATTGTCCTAAATTGATTTTTAAAAAAAAAAGTAGTTTTTCAACTTCGGGAAAACGCTTGGAAGACCACCTGTGGCATTGAAGTCGGAAGAAGGGGTTCGTAGGGGAAGGATGGGTTCGCCTGTCTGGAGACTCCACTACCTGGAAGCGGCGCATCTCGGCTTACCCGGGCCGGGGAGAGAAAACTCCTGGAATAAACCTTTGGTGATTTAAGTCAAATCATTCGACCACGCAACGTCGTTAAACGCAATAGATCCGATTTATATATTACGTTTACATCTAACAACAGCACTCTAGTAAAAATGAATTTTTAATTATTATGAATATATAATAATTACAATATGGAACCTTGTTTGATTGTTTGCCGGATCTCCAAGAAAGGAGAAAGAAATACTGAAGACCTGCACACGCAAGAAAAACAACTTATAAAATATATAAATGATAATTTCCAGAATGTTAACAAAGAAAAAATATACAAAATTAAACATACAGGTTCTTCTTGGAAAGAACGTTCCAGATATTATGATTTTCTTGAGAAAAAATTGTTGGTCATAAAGAAAGAGAATCCTGGAAAAATTATCAATCTTTTTGTTAGAGAACCAGATAGACTTACAAGATCCGTCGATCAGTTTTCTCTTTTATTAAAATTTATTAGGAGGAAGGGCATGACTGTCAAATTTTATTTTGGAAAAGTTAAATTCTCCGATTTAAATTTTACCGTCTCATATCTGAATACTTCTATATCAGAAAGGCTAAATGAAGAGATTAAGAAAGGAGAAATAGAATCCGACAAAATTAGTATGCGCTCCTCTCAAGCTCACCAAATTAAGAGAGAAGAACGGGAACATAACCATAAAACAAGGGAATGGATTTGGGTTAATCTTTACGATTTTGTTAAGAATACATTGCCTTATTATAAAGATTTTGGGGGTTCGAAGAAGAAATTCTACAAAGGGGTTCAAGATTCTATTATCTATCATTATGATTTTGAAATTTCACAAGCCGAAATTGAAAGATATCATAAGATGATACCAGTGGAAAATGATTTTAAACCAGGTAATGGTTTAATTGTTTGTACAAAATGTCATAAAATGAGATGGGTGACGCCTTCTGTTTGTGATTATTTTAATGAAAACGCAGACTCAGAGTTTACTTGCAGTATGCTTCAAGGTTGTAAATGCGAATTCAAGATGATGGATGAAGAAAGCAATGAGATTCCACAAGAACCAGAAGATGCTATGGATGCTATGGATGCTATGGATGCTGAAGTAAAGACATATGATGTAAATGAGATACTTGGTAGCAGGATAAATAATGGAAGAATCGAATTTCTGATTTGGTGGAGGGGGTATCAAAAGAAAAAATCTACATGGGAACCGGAAGAAAATATTCAAGAAGATATTCCTGTAATGCTAGATTTGTATAAGATACGCAATCCGCATTATTTTATTGAGAATATCAATATCAATCAATAGAATTATTATATTCTATATATAATAATTATAACAACATAAACCAAAAATATATAAAAAATGGATCCAGAACCCTATATTGGAAAAGTCAGAAAGGTGTCCGACATCGGATATGGCAAACTTCTCTTATCAGCTAGCGACCGGTTAAGTGCTTTTGATAGACACATTTGTGATATCAAAGGAAAAGGTTTTGTTCTTAACAAGAGCAGT
>Ga0080013_1002148_pt1 | contig 23996 bp, 27 predicted proteins | sample ETNvirenome_6_85_FD_69236 | JGI IMG/M metagenome (GOLD analysis project Ga0080013, IMG submission 69236) | Marine viral communities from the Pacific Ocean - ETNP_6_85 (SPADES assembly) (version 2) | ecosystem: Environmental > Aquatic > Marine > Oceanic | place: Pacific Ocean | collected 2013-06-19
GGAGATTGTTTTGTGCAAGACTGTGTAAGTATCACAGTAAAAATACTTAAACTTTATAAATGCCAACGATAACGTTGAATTTGATTACGCCTTAGCTGCATAATCGGAAGTTGTTAGTGACTTTCTTAAAGAACACTAATTGTTTTTAGTTTTAAAAAAAGCTGGTGGTACGCGCAAGCGGGATTTTAATTGTATAGGAAACTATATAAATTTGGTAGCCAACACCTTAAGTTGGTGAATGGATTCCCTGATTTAATCGGGTGGCTGGTACATCGGCGGTGATTGTGCCTATTCTTGTGAATGACAAGATATTTGAACTATTTTGGACCCGAGTTCGATTCTCGGCGCCTCCACTATTTTTATACGGAGAAAATTTATGAGTAATGAAGAATTTTTTGAAGAAGAGCTTGAAGAAGAATCTGTACAAGAAGAAGAGCCCGAACAAGAAGAGCAAGAAGAAGAATGGGACGTTCCAAATGATGAGCCTTTTGGTTTAAATGATTTTGATTTTGTAGAAGCATACGACGATGAACCAGCAGCTGATGATAGAATGCTGGAAGAAAATACTGCTAAAAGTGCTATAAATTGTGCCTTTCTCGGAATTGGCGGCGGTGGCGGAAAAATGGCCAAAGCCTTTTTGGACCTAGGGTTCAATAAGACTCTATTAATAAACACAACAGAGAAAGACCAACCAAATGGTGTTAATCCAGAGAATTTTCTTTTGATTCCTGGAGCCGATGGTGTGGCAAAAGATATTAAATTAGGAAAAGAAGTACTAGGAAATAATAGCGCTCTCGTTGAAGACGCTCTTCGTACTCGAATTGGTAAAGTAGATTGGATTTTTGTTTTAGCTGGTGCCGGAGGAGGCACAGGCAGCGCAAGTCATGTTTTGCACAAATCAATGACTCGCTATTTGTCTTCAATTGAAGCTGAAGGGAAAGTTGTTTATGTTGTCAGCAAACCTACGGCACAAGAATTGTTGAATCCAACTATTAAAGCAAATTGTGGAGTGATGTTAAGAGACATAAAGAATCATCCTCACATTGTTATTGATAACGAAAAACAATTACAGCTTTTACGCGGAAAAGTGGGTATGCTTAATATGTACCCTGCCGCAAACACGAACTTTGCAAAACTTCTTGGCCAAGTGCTTAAGCTGGCTGACGAGCCTTCTCCAATTCAAGCTTTTGATTCAAAAGATCTTGAAAGATGTTTATCATCGAATGGTAGAATGCTTTTAGGAAGTACTGTTGTGAGAGATGCAACTAAACAAGATTTAGGAGCATCAATATTTCAAGGATGTTTAAAATCCTCGCCTTGCGCAGCACCTTCTAATCAGCCAAAAACAGGAGTTTTGCTTTTAATCATAACACCGGAAATGGGCGATAATCCCCAAATTAGTAATCGAATGGAAGCCGCCTTCTCTTATGTTGGTGGCCGAGCAGAAACTTTATTTTCTGGAGTGTATGTAAATGATAGATTACCAGGTTTAATTGCTTTGACATTGCTTGGTGGAATGTAGATTTTTTAAAAAAGGAGAAAAATATGAGTGTATTAGTAGGATATTTAGTAGTACTTGCAGCGGGAGTTGCAGTTGGTGTCGTTTTGGCTAAGAGAGGAGTAGTATAATGAATCAAAGAGAAGCTTTAAGTGTATTAATCCAAGCAGCTAATATTGCTCAAAATAAAGGGGCTTTTAATTTACAAGAAGCTCAGACTGTTGCGACTGCAGTATCAACTTTTATAACGCCACCTGAAACTTCCTTGGAAGAAGAAACAGACTCTACCGAGGAAGTAAATGACTGAAGTAGTATCTAATAAATCTTGGGATGTAGTTGCAACTTTTTCCACATATGAAGAAGCAAATTCTCGACGAAACCAGCTTTTAAATGTATACGATGAAGTAAAAGTTAAGCGCGCCTCGTCTGATGGTGAAGTTTTTAGGGTAAAAGTTTGGAACAAGCCGGTAGTTAAAGAAAATGAAGAAAAATTAAACAAACCTAAGAATAAATTTAAAAAAAGACAAAATGTAAAAAGGGCACAAAGAAATGACAACAAGAAGATACGCGCTAGACGAAAAGAGTCGCAAGATTTTTATCGGGAGTAAAGTAAAATATAACAATCGTATTTTTCTTGTCGAAGACATCCAGTATTTAGATTGGACTATCAAGCAATTTTTAACACTCTCCGACAGCAAAAACAAAAATAAAAGAATAGAATTCATTACCCCAGATAAAGTAAAGGCTATTCATTGAAAAAAAATATATTAATAATTGGTACTGGTACCATTGGCGAACCTTTGATTGGTCTGTTATCAGATTTTAAAAATAAATTAAATGTTGATGTTTATTTTAATAAGCGCACTCCTTTAGTGGATGAAATAGCAAAAGTTGAAAGCTTAATTAAACGAGGCGCTAAATTAATTACATCTCCAATAAGAAAAAAGAAATTTGAAAATATGGGCCATAAAGTTACTTGCACATATGAAGAAGCTTTAAAGAAGGCAGATGTTGTTATTGATTGTACTCCCGCAGGCAATGAGAATAAAGAATTATATTATTTACCATCAACCAAATTTGGCGATAAAAAAAGAACATTCATTGCACAAGGGAGCGAAAAAGGCTTTGGTATACCATATGCTTATGGGATTAATGATGAAATACTTAATGAGAAGTCGGATTTTATTCAAGTTGTTAGCTGCAATACGCACAATATTGCATCCATTTTGCATTCAATAGATCCAGATTTGTCTAGTATAGAGAAAGGAGATTTTGTTTGTATACGAAGAGCCAATGATATAAGCCAAGAAGGGAATTTTATAGCATCTCCAAAAGTTGGAAGTCACGATTCTAAAAAATTTGGCACACACCATGCCAAAGATGCATATGATTTATTTCGCACCAAAGATAAATTTGTAAATATTTTTTCAAGCGCATTAAAAGTTAACTCTCAATATATGCATGTTATTCGTTTTGATTTGGTAGTTTATGGGCACGTATCAAAAGAAAATTTAATCAATAGATTTAGAGAAAACAAATTTGTGGCCCTCTCTCACAAGACAATTGCAAATAAAGTATTTTCTTTTGGAAGGGATCATGGATATTACGGAAGAATTTTTAATCAAACAGTAGTATCAATACCAACTTTAACAGTCGACAATCTCCCAGGTAAAACAAAAATAAGTGGATTTTGTTTTACACCGCAAGATGGAAATTCACTTCTTAGTAGTATTGCGGCCGCATTATATGGCCTTCATGGGGATTCTTATACTAACTATTTAAAGACTTTTGATAGGTTTTTACTTCAAGAGATATAACAATGAGAAGAAAAATAAATAAAAAACGATCAATTGATTTTGTAAGCTATGTGTGTGAACCGCGTGAAATAGTAGTCGAAGCCAGTAGGCCAATTGATTCTGCACATTTAAAAGTTGAATTGAAGGTTGCCGATAAGGTTGCTTTAGTTGGTAGATATAAAATTGGCTTTATTGATGACATAGAAATTGTGCACGAAAAAGTAAAAACATTTTGCGATGCAGCGGTTAAGTTTACAGATAAAGAGATACAATATCATGTCATTGCAGAGCGAATATCTCTTGCACTAAATGCAAAAAAATCCCTAAAAGAAGTTAGAGCCAAAACTGGTAGATTAATTTGGCGTCGCTAAGAATTAAAAATATCTTTTAGGTTTAATATGCGCATCACTTCTTTGTATGCCATATATTTTTTCAAATTGTATTTAATGAAATGTTTTAAATCTTCATATCTTGTCGACAAAGTCATCACATGAAAACGGGTAAAAACAGAATGAACCATTCCAACCAATTGTCCGCCCTCATTAACTATCATAGATCCTGAACTACCAGGCGCCGCCGGAAGGGTGTAAAGTGCGACGTTTTCGTCTTCACCATTATATCTTCCTTCCAATATGGGCACTATATTAGGCTTGTATATTCCTACGGGCGCGGCAATATTGTAGACCTTGTCACCAGGCTTTGGAGCCCTTCTGGAAATTCTTACGGCTTCAACATTTTCTGTTAAATTTGCAATAAAAATAATACAAGCATCAATTTTCATATCATATTCTAAAACGCTGGCTTTATATTCTTCTCCATCCAGTCGATATGCAAGGTATTTAGATGTAACATTTTCTGACTTAACAGTTGGTAATTTTTCATTTTTGCAAACATGGGCGGCTGTTATGGCAAAAGACCCATCATCAATTGTTTTTACAACATAGCCAGAAGCTGAATGTTTTAAATCTACTGATGTACATAAATTATTTTCACATTTGTGCACTGTTAGGATTTTTCTTAAAAATACAAATGATTCACGTGGCGCAATGTCACTAACAGTATGTTTGTTTGTGCCGCTACATGAAAAGAGGGGAAACATAAACGATAAGATGAGGAATAATTGTGTTATTTTTTTAAACATGCACAGTGACCTCCTATTGTAACTATGACGAAAAAAAACAATCGTTCTTTTTATAAAAATAAAATAAAAAGAAGTCACGTATTACTATTTATAAATGAACATTAATGGCAAAGAAAACTTATATTTTAGATACTAGTGTTTATTTAACTGATGCAAATTCTATTGGATCTTTTGGGAATAATGACATAGTTATACCCTTTAAGGTTTTGGAAGAAGTAGATAATCACAAAAAACGCCAAGATAGTGTCGGAGCAAACGCCCGCAGAATTATACGTAAATTAGACTCCTTGAGAGAGAAAGGCAGCCTTCACAGAGGAGTACGCATAGAAAGAGGCAAGGGCCGGGTTTTTGTAAAAAATTGTGAATATTCCGCAGGAGATCTAGATTTATCAATAGCCGATAATGAAATTATTGGCGTTGCTTTAAGTGAAAGAGAGCTTAATCCAAAAAGAAGAGTTGTTGTTGTATCTCGCGATATTAATATGCGCGTGAAATGCGATGCTTTAGGCTTGCTAACTGAAGACTATGTTTTAAATCAAGTTGTTAAAGATGCCACTCGATTGTATACCGGCTTCAGAACACACTTGGTTGATGAAGAAATAATTGATCAATTTTACAGTGGAGAGCAAATATATTTGGATAAAGAGGATATTTCCCCACGTCCAAATGAATTTTTGATGCTGGTATCTAATGCAAATGAAAAAAAGACAGCATTGGCCAGATTCTACAATCACTCAATACCTCTTAAAAGAATTAACGGCGAACACAAAAGAGGAGTGTGGGGAGTTCGCCCCCGCAACAAAGAACAGAATTTTGCTTTAAATTTATTATTAGATCCAAACGTGCCGATTGTTACATTGGTTGGCAAAGCTGGAAGCGGCAAAACTCTATTGGCATTAGCCGCCGGATTAGCCCAAGTGGTCGAAAGCAACGAAGAAACCAGATATAAACATCTGGTTGTCTCAAGACCTATTCAGCCAATGGGAAAAGATATTGGCTATTTACCTGGAACAATGGAAGAAAAAATGTCTCCCTGGTTGGCGCCAATACAAGATAATTTAAAATATTTGATGGGAAACGATAAAGAAACTTTGCAAATGTATACTATGCAAGGTACAATAGAAGTTGAAGCTTTAACATATATAAGAGGCCGCTCCATTGCAAATGCATTCATAATTATTGATGAGGCACAAAATTTAACCGCCCATGAACTTAAAACAATTATTACGAGAGTTGGAGAGAATACAAAAATTGTTTTAACTGGCGACGTCGAGCAAATTGATAATGTATATGTTGATGAAACATCGAATGGTTTAACATATGCAATAGAAAAATTTAAAAGCTATGATCTTACTGGTCACATGACTTTGATGAAAGGCGAACGAAGTAGCGTTGCAACCCTCGCAGCAAAAATTCTTTAAATTTTAACTACATATCCTATATAATTATACAAACGGAGGAATAACTAATGGAATTAGAAAACCCAGGACTATTACAACCAGTAGAGAAAACAAATGAATTAAAAGAGTGGCTTGTCGATTATGTTGGCCAAAAGCACAGTCCGGAAAATGGAGAAGTAAATGTTGAAATGATTATAAAAACATTAGCAGATGAATTTCCGGAATTTCTTCTTCCAGTTGCGGAAGAAAATTTTATTCGCGGATATCAACAAGCGATATTGGATGTAGAAGAAAGTGACAAGAATATTAGTGCAGCGCTGTCAACAGAAGCAAATGAATAAATATATTGAACATTCAGCAAAAAAAGCTATTAAAGAAAACAAAGAAAAATTGCTTTTTAATAAAATAGTTGTTTATGTTCAAAATGCTCTTCCGGAAGATTTTGATTTGAATTATGTTCTAGAATATATTGAGAATAAGATACCAGCACACCTAGCGCATTTAATAGATGCAATATACGTTGGAGAGTTTCCTTTTTTGAAAGAAAGAGATTTAAATGCTCTATATGAAGATGGTGCAATTTACACTACGAATGAACAATCCAACGAAGAAGACATGATTGATGATATTGTTCATGAAATGGCACATTCGGTTGAGCAATTGGCAGGAAGTGAAATATATGCCGATAGAGGCGTTGAGGAAGAATTCATAGGAAAAAGAAAAAGATTATATCATATTCTTAGGACTGAGGGGCACAACGTCCCAGAATCGATGACGTTTGAAACTGATTATAGTAAAGAATTTGATGAAATATTATATAAAACTATAGGTTATGATAAATTGGTCTTTTTAACAATGGGCTTGTTTGCTTCTCCGTATGGTGCCACTTCTTTAAGAGAATATTTTGCAAATGGATTTGAAAATTATTTCATTGGAGACAGAGATCGCTTAAGAAAAACAAGCCCAAAATTATATAATAAGTTAGAATTTTTAACTAATTACGAATATTAGAAAGGAGATCATTGACATGGATCTGAAAGTAAGATATAATAAAGATAAATCTCGTATGCAAGTAACATTAACAGTAAAACCAGCAGAATTTCTTTGGGAGCAAAGAGTATATAATACTGCTTACATAGTAGACGAATTACATAAAAAAGATATACATGTTTCGAAAAGTCAGTGCATTGAGCCAACAAAGGTTTTTAACTATGCCGGCCCAAAAACACTTACTGGAACTTGGACTTTTTCATTACCAAAATCTCAGCCCACAAAATCGCCTACTGTGACGAAAGAAAAAGTAATTAAAGCTAAAACAACAGCTAAAAAAACAGCTAAAAAAACAACTAAGAGGGTTTAATGTCTCACGTATCATTTTCAGAATTAAAAATATGGAATGAGTGTCCTTTTAAACATAAACTAGTTTATTTAGACAAATTAAAAGGATTCGAAGGAAATGTATATACTGCATTTGGCACGGCCGTACATTCCGCAGTTGAAAAAAAGACACTCGACCAGAATTTTAATGAAACAGAATTTTTTGAAACAGAATTTTTGGAAGAATTGAAAAGCCTCCCAGAAGAAATCAGAAAAGATCTAGATAAGGATTTTGTAAACAAGCTAAGACAACAAGGAAAATTTTTAATTCCACTAGTTGTACCAGCACTTAAAGAATATTTTGAAGATTTTGAGATTGTATCAACAGAAGAGCGACTTTACGAACCGGTTAAAGATTTTGTGGAGAGCGAATATGATTTTAAAGGCTATATTGATTTAGTTGTAAAAACAAAAGATGATAAATATCACATTATTGATTGGAAGACGTGCTCTTGGGGTTGGGACACTCGAAGAAAATCAGACAAGATGACAACCTACCAGCTTACATTTTATAAATATTATTTTGCTTTAAAGCACAATATTGATCCTGAAGATATTGAAACTCATTTTGGCCTTCTTAAAAGAACGGCAAAACACAATCATGTTGAACTGTTTAAAGCAACAAGCGGTACTAAAAAAACTAAAAATGCTATTAAATTTTTAACAAAAGCACTTTATAATATGGATAAAGAAATATATGTAAAAAATAGACTCTCTTGCCACGGCCGTTTCGGCACGTGCGAATTCTATAAAACTGAACATTGTAAATAAGGGGCATCCGTGAGCAAAAAAATTAAAATATTAACATTAAGTGATCACCCGCTTTCTCCTTCTGGCGTTGGGACACAAACAAAATACATGATCGAAGGAATGCTTAAAACTGGCAAATATCAATTTATTTGTGTTGCCGGCGCCATGAAGCATCATGACTATACAGTACAAAGAGTTGCAACGCCATGGTCCCCAGAAGAAGATTGGATTATTCATCCCGTAGATGGTTACGGAACTCAAGAGTTCGTACGATCTTTAATTAGAGTTGAGCGTCCTGATGTTGCATGGATAATGACAGATCCAAGATTTTGGGGTTGGCTATGGCATATTGATCAAGAGATTCGTTCATTGATGCCTTTGATATATTATCACGTATGGGATAACACGCCATATCCTGAATATAATAAAAAGTTTTATCAATCAAATGATTTAATTGTTGCAATATCAAAAGTTACAGACGATATTATAAAAACTATAGTCCCAGAAGTTGAATCAACATACTTGCCACATGCAGTTGATGCAGATATTTTTAAGAAATTACCAGAAGAAGAGATTAAAGAATTTCGAAATAAGTCTTTTCCCGGTAGCGAAGAACAAGTTTTATTTTTTTGGAACAATAGAAATGCGCGCCGGAAACAAAGTGGTAGTTTGATTTTTTGGTTTAAAGAGTTTTTAGACATTGTTGGAAAAGATAAAGCAAGATTAATAATGCATACCGAAGTTAAAGACCAGCATGGCCAAGATTTAGAAGCAATAATTAATCATTTAGGAATTAACAATGGAGAAATTCTGTTTTCCGAGAAAAAGGTACCACCAGAAATTTTAGCTAGAATTTATAATGCAGTAGACTGTACAATAAATGTTTCTGATGCAGAGGGTTTTGGTTTAGCAACTTTAGAATCATTAGCTTGCGGAACTCCTATTGTTGTTAATATGACCGGCGGCCTCCAAGAGCAAGTAACAGATGGAAAAAAATGGTTTGGAATTGGATTAGAGCCAACCTCTAAAGCCATTATCGGCTCTCAAGACATTCCTTGGATATACGAAGACCGCCTTTCAAAAGAAGTTGTAGTCGATGCGCTGTTAAAGATGTATAATATGTCCAAAGAAGAGCGGAATAAATTGGGAGATCTTGGCATCAAACATGTTGCAAAAAATTACAACTTTGAAAATTACGCTAAAAAATGGGATGAGGTATTTACACACGCTTATAACAAACATGGATCATGGGAAAATAGAAAAAATTACCAAGCATGGTCTTGTAGAGAGGTTGCATGAAAAAGAAAATAATAGTTAGAGCACCAGCTTTAAGCAGAAGTGGCTATGGAGAGCATGCGCGCTTTGTCTTGAGGGCCTTAAGAAGTAAAGAGGATTTATATGACATATATATCTTAAATACAACTTGGGGCCAAACCGGCTGGATTTATGAAAACGACGAAGAGAGAAAATGGATTGACCAGACAATCTTTAAAACTTCTGAATATATGCAAAATCAAGAAAATAATCATTTTGATGCTTCTATTCAAGTTACAATTCCAAATGAATGGCAAAAATTAGCATCTATTAATATAGGCGTTACGGCCGGCATTGAAACAACAAAGGTTTCACCGCAGTGGATTGAAAAATCTTACGAAGTAGATAAAATTGTTACTATCTCCGAACATTCTAAAAATGTCTATTTAAATACTTCGTATGAAGCACAAAATAAAGAAACAGGCGCCGTAGTCAAAGACTACAGGTGTAAAACGCCCATTGAAATAGTACGCTACCCAGTTAGAACTCTCAAATCAAGTAAGATTAATTTAGACATTGAAACGGATTTTAATTTTCTAACATTCGCCCAGTGGGGCCCGCGAAAAAATCTAGAAAACACAATTCAGTGGTTTATAGAGGAGTTTATTGATGTCCCTGTTGGTTTAGTTGTTAAAACATTTATAGTGAATAATTCAACAATTGATCGACACGAAACAGAAAAAAGAATCAAAGGGATGTTGGATAAATACCCACAGCGTAAATGTAAAGTTTATTTATTGCATGGTGACATGTCAGATTCGGAAATGATGGCATTATATAATAATTCAAAAATTAAAGCTTTAGCATCATTAACTCATGGCGAAGGATTTGGCTTACCGCTTTTTGAAGCGGCATACAATGGCCTACCTGTAATTGCGCCGGATTGGAGCGGCCATGTAGATTTTCTCTATAAACCGGCAGAAGACAAAAAAGGGAAAATTAAAAATAAAGCTCATTTTGCAAAAGTAGATTATGATATTGGCCCAATTCCAAAAGAAGTTGTTTGGGATGGGGTCTTAATTAAGGATTCAATGTGGTGCTATCCGAAACAAGGTTCTTATAAAATGAAATTGCGCGAAGTCTACAAAGAATATGGAAGATTTAAAAAGCAAGCAAAAGATCTTAAAAGCTGGATCTTGAAAAATTTTGAAGAAAAAGAACAATATAATAAATTTATAAACATAGTGGATTCAGTGCTTCGAGCCCCCGATGAAGAAGTTGATCTTCTTTTTAACCAATTGTTGGCACAAGGAAATGGATGATCTTTTTTGTTTCCGACATGTTTGCCGACCAGTACAAAGGCGGAGCAGAATTAACCACAGAAGCAATAATCGATGGCGGCCTCTTTCCTTGTAATAAAGTATTATCACAAAACTTGACAATACCAACATTAGAAGAATATAAAGATTCTTTTTGGATATTTGGAAATTTCGCCTCAGCGCCAGAACAGTGTTTATTATACGCAGCAAAAAATTTAAATTATAGTGTATTGGAATATGATTATAAATATTGCCATTTTAGATCTCCCGGCAAACATATTTTAGCATCAGGCGAATGTGATTGCCATAAATCAAGAAAAGGCAAGATTGTTTCAGTATTTTTACACAATGCAAAAAAGACTTGGTGGATGTCTCACAATCAAATGAGAAGATATCAAGAAATCTTTCCATTTTTATCAAATAGCAATAATAAAGTTTTAAGCTCCGTATTTTCTGAAGAAACATTAAATTTTATTCAATCGCTAGATACAACAAAAAAAGAAGATAAGTGGCTAATATTAAAATCTCCTTCGTGGATTAAAGGCGTTGAAGAAGCTATTGAACATGCAGAAAAAAATAATTTAAATTATGAACTAATTTGGGGAATAGATCACAAGGATCTTTTGCGAAAGCTTGCAAAATCAAAGGGAATAATCTTTTTTCCTCGTGCCGGCGACACTTGTCCGAGAATGACAATTGAAGCAAAATTGCTTGATTGCGAATTGATTTTAAATGATAATGTGCAGCACAAAGATGAAAAATGGTTTTCTAATAAAAAATCGACATTAAATTATCTAAAGCAAAGAACCAATATATTTTGGAGAGAAATAGAAAGCATTGCTGCTAAGCATTTGAATATACCACAATCAGATAATATTATTAGCGATCTTAAATTTAAGATTGTAGTCCCATTTTTCAATTGCGAGAAGTGGATTAAAAAATGTATTAATAGTGTTAAAAACCAAAAATATAAAAATTTTGAATGCCTGTTGATAAATGATGTATCGACCGACAACTCAGCTGATATTGTAAAAAAAGAAATCGCAGACGATCCTAGATTTAATTTAATACAAAATAAAGAAAAGAAATATGCTCTTGCCAACATTGTTAATGCAATAGGAGAGTTTAATTGTGATGACAATGATGTGATCGTTTTGCTTGATGGTGACGATTGGCTAGCCTCTTCTTCAACTTTGAATAAGCTTTGTAATGTTTATGGTGATAAATTAATGACTTATGGAAGTTATGTTTTTAATCCCAGCGGTGTAAGAGGTCCTGAGCCATCAGAATATTCAGATGAAGTAATTAAAACAAATTCTTTTAGAAAAGACCAGTGGAGAGCCTCTCATCTAAGAACTTTTAAATATGAACTATGGAAACATATTGATCACAATGATTTAAAAGATGAGAATGGCAATTATTACAAAATGACTTATGACCAAGCCATAATGCTTCCTCTATTAGAAATGGCCGGCGATCGATCTGCATACATCCCAGAAATTTTACATGTTTATAATAAAGATAATCCCTTGAATATCGATAAAAACAAAGCACAAGAACAACACGCTTTAGCTCAAAAAATTCGTTCTAAAAAGCCATATAGCAAATTGGCATGAATATACATTTAGAAAATGTTAATATACAAAGCACATCTGGCCCAAATCATTTTGCCTCAAAGCTGATCAAGTATCTGGACGCTACTTTTGATTATAATAGAGGCCCAGACGCAAGACTGTGTTTCATAGAATCTCATAGAAATACTTTTGATGACATACCACTCTTTCAAAGATTGGATGGCATATATTTCAATACAGCACAAGACTATAAACTACAGAATACAAATATAAAAAGAACTTATGATAATGCAGATGGCGTTATTTTTCAATCAAACTTCAACAAACAGCTTATAACAAAATATTTCGGGGAACATGAAAATCACACTGTTATACACAATGGCGCTGATATCGAATATATTGATAAAGTTCCGCTATTAGAAAATGCAAAATTAGACAAATATGAAAATGTTTGGTGTTGCGCCTCTTCCTGGAGACCACACAAAAGATTGTCTGAGAATGTAAAATATTTTTTGGAACACTCCTCCGAAAAGGATTGCTTAGTAATTGCTGGTGAAAAATCACCAAGACACTTTAAGAACGATAGAATATTTTATGTTGGACACGTGAGTACCCTTCAATTGACTTCCTTGTATAAAAGATCTAAATATTTCATACATTTGGCATGGCTTGACCATTGTCCAAATGTTGTTGTTGATGCCCGAGCCAGTGAATGTCAAATCATATGCTCTTCTGCAGGCGGCACAAAAGAAATAGCAGGACCTAACGCAACTGTTATTGAAGAAAGCGAATGGGATTTTGAACCAGTTGAGTTGTATAATCCTCCTCCATTAGATTTTAGCAAAAAGATTAAAAATGATTGGAATATAGATTATAATATGAATGAAGTGTCACAAAAGTATTACAACTTCATCCAAAATAGCAAATGAACTTATTAGATTTTAAATTTGATGCGTATTCCACCACGGGCAATGATGGAATAATAGAGAAGATATTTGAAATTTTAAATATCAAAAATGGTTTATTTGTGGAGTTTGGAGCTTGGGATGGCATAAAAGGAAGTAATTGTCGAAAACTTTGGGAAGAAGGCTGGAATGGAATATTCATCGAAGCAGATCCTAACAAATATGATAGTTTAGAAAAAAACTACAAGGACCAGGAAAAAATAAAATGCATTAAAAATGTAGTTGATTTTCATAATAATTTATTTGACGATATAGTAAGATCACATGTTGATGATAAAATTGATTTTTGTTCAATTGATATCGACGGATTAGACGTTGAAGTCTTTGAAACATTTAAAGATTTTTTACCAACAGTTGTGTGCATTGAGGGTGGTCAAATGTTGGATGTTGCTCATGAAAGATTACCGCCTGAAATATGCCAACACAATATACAACAAAGCTTAAAAGTTATGACAGATATTTTTGCAAAAAAAGGCTATAAACTTTTATGTACATATCAAGATTCTTTTTTTGTAAAGGAAGAATATTTTCATTTATTTGATATACCTGAAAAAGATTTGATAGAATATTATTTAGAGGGACTAGAAGCTCACCATAGAAGAATGCCATGGATTCAATTTATTTTATCACAAGTTGGATTAAAAAATAGAGTTATAGATTTAATTTTGGCCGAATCAAATTATTATGATTACGGATACGATAAAAGAAAAATTTGGGCTATCGAACAAAAAGACCCAACGCTAAACAACATACAGAAACTTAAAGAAAGATACAATAGGAAAAAGGAGCAAAGATGAATATTCTTTACATTGAGCCAAATTACGCACCAGATGCATCATATGCGTATTATTCAAATATATTAAATGCAATCGCAAGAAAAACAAATTTACAAGTGCTGCCAGGCCGCGGCTATAAAACAAACATCGACACAATAAAGAGTATATTTCCAGAGATTGATTTAATTTGTTTTGGATTTGGTTGGATGAATATATGGAAAAATGGCGTACATTACGTTGAGACAGCGATTGAAGGCATCGAAGATACCGATATTCCAAAGGTTGTTCTCTTGAATAAAGAATATGGCGGCAGCCTAGGATCTAAATTAGGCTGGATTAAAGATATAAAAGCAGATTTGGCATTTACATATCATCATGATTATGAGATTTTTGAAAAAGCAACTGGCGTTCCATTTCATTTTTTGCCATTTGCCGCAGATCCTAATTTGTTTAAAGACTATGGAACAAGCCCTGAATATGATATTGGTTTCACAGGAGGGTTGGGACACACCAGCACTAATGGATGGGAAACTAAATCTAAATTTGGCGAATTTCCTCCGGGCCCAACAGAGGGGCAAGGCTGGTCTCACGATTTAAGAAAACAAATAAAAGATGCACATGGAGAATGGCCGGATATTAATTTTTATTTTGCCAATCATTTACACGATAGTGCAGTCGATTATGCAAAACGATTAAACACCGCTAAAATATGGCTAAGCACAACCGGACCAGTTGACATTGTTGGAACTCGTTATTATGAAGTCATGTTAACAAACACTACACTTTTAATGTGTAATAGGTCAAACAAAATGTGGTGCTTTGATGAGAATTGCAATAGAAAGGATAGAGATGTAGATGTTTACGGGGAACTGTTCGAAGAAGATAAACATTATGTAGCATTTGAATCACCAGAAGAATTAAAAGAAAAAGTTCTTTATTACAAAGAAAACGAAGATGAGCGGAAAAAAATCGTTAATAATGCCTATGAGCATGCTTTAAAAAACCATACGTGGGATAATCGCGCTGAACAATTTTTAGAGACTATTAATGCTCGCTTCGGGAGATAGAATATTATGAAAAATTATGCATATGTTACAATGTCGACGAACGACCTTTTTATTCCCGGCACAGTTACAGTCGTTAAGTCTTTAAAATTGTCAGGGACTTCATATCCAATTTGTTGTATGGTTTCTGATGAGGTATCAGAAGAAAACAAACAAACGCTTGAGTCGCTTGGTTGCGAAGTTTTAGTTGTGCCAAAAATACACAGTACTAGTTCTGGAGAAGAGGGCGACAGATTTGAAATTGGAAAAAACTGGCTAACGTTTACTAAGTTAAATGTTTTTAATTTATTGCAATTTGATAAGGTCGTTTATGTTGATGCAGATTGTATTGTCCTGCAGAATATTGATGAAATGTTTGAATTTGAGCCACTATCTGGTTATCTGTTGGCACATACGGGAGAATTAGAAGCTGGAATTTTAGTTCTAAAGCCCGATAAAAAAGAGTTCGAAGACTTATTGGCTCACAAAGACGAACGAAATTGGAAAACACATGACCAGACATTGATTGATTGGTATTTTAGAGAAAAAAATAATAAATTTCATCCTATGGCCAATGAGTATCATTTTTGCCATAAACTATATCACAATGAAGATCCACGGTTGTTTTTTGAAGGTAAAGCAAAGATTATCGAATTCAATGGATATAAACCTTGGATTCCAGATCGCTGGAAAGCCGGCGAAGATATTTTTTATAAACTTTGGATGAAAGTATATAACTATGAATTCGAATGAGCTAGTAGTGTTTGTTGCCCATATGGATGATTTGGAATTTTCCTGTCTGGGCTTTTTATTGAAGAATGAAAAAAAATATAATTTCATTAAAATAATTACAGCTTCCACGTGGCAAGAAAAGGAAAAGATATTTAAAAGAAATTTAGAAGATATAGGGTGTGCACTTGGAACGAAGTTAGAATTTATCAATTTAGATTTTCAACAAAGAAATTTGCAGAGCAACTTTGATGATCTAAAAAATAAATTTTATGAACAAATAGATTTTGATAAAAATTTTGATATTTTAACGCATGATAAAAACGATGCACATTCTGATCATATTGCAGTGCACAATATTTCATATGGGCTGTTTAAATATGCAAAAAGGTTTGTAACCTTTTACAGCCCAAGCAGCGTTAATTTCGTTCCAAATTATTATATTGAATTATCTAAAAAGAATTATGATTGGAAACACAAGCTGCTAACAAATTATGATTTCACGAAAGAACAGTCGTATTCTAAAAAGGGCACATATTTCAGAAAAGATTATACTAATATCGCCTCCATCTATTCTATGGAAAACTTCATTGGTAACGAAATGAAATATTGCGAGATCTACAAAATTTATAAATGGATTGATTAAATGAAAAATATATCAGTAATTGGAATTGGGCGTTTGGGCCTATGTTTAAGTTTGGTGCTAGAAAAAGCCGGCTATAATGTTGTTGGTTGTGATATTGATGAAAATTACGTAAAGAAAATTAATAATAAATCATTCAATTCTCATGAAGCAAATGTTAACACATTTTTAAAAGAAAGCCAAAATTTTCATGCAACTACTAATTTAGCAACTGCAGTTAAACACGGGGATCTGATTTTTGTCACAGTAAGAACAGATTCTGAGCCGGATGGAAAATACGACCATTCTCAAGTTGAGAGTGTGGTTAATAGTATTATAGATTTGGGAGAACAGAAAGAAAGAAAACATTTAGTTTTGAATTGCAATGTAAATCCAGGCTATTCTAACATTGTAGGGAATAGGCTTAAAGAATTCAATTGGGATGTCAGTTATAATCCTGAGACAATCGCACAGGGAACGATTATAAATGATTATTTAAATCCGGATTGTGTTTATATTGGCACCAGAACAAATGAGTTGGCAGACCAAATTGAATCAGTATACAAAACAATGTGCAATAATGACCCAAAGGTACATAAAATGGATCGTCTAAGCGCTGAGCTTACCAAAGTGTCCTTGAATTGTTTTTTAACAACAAAAATTTCTTTTGCTAATATGGTTGGCGATCTTGCCACACAAATGGGAGCAAATCCAGAGAAAATTCTATCTGCTGTTGGTTCTGATTCTAGAATTGGTACCAAATATTTTAAATACGGATTTGGATATGGAGGCCCTTGTTTCCCAAGAGATAATAGAGCTTTTATAAAATGTGCGACAGACAACAGTATGCCCTCAGATCTTTGTAAGTCCTCAGATAATATTAATAGAAAGCACTTGGATTTTCAAGTCAAGCAATTTATGAAAAATTGGGACATTCGCAAGCCCGTACATATCAAAAGTGTAACTTACAAAGAAGGAACCACTATTTTGGAAGAATCTCAGCAACTGGCATATGCACTTCGCTTAGCTGAATCTGGATATAAAGTTATAATAAAAGAATCTGAAGAAGTGATACAACAACTAGAAGAAAATTTTGGAGATTTATTTGAGTATGAGTAAAGGTAGTGTAATAGTTAATTTTACTATTGGGTTTGGAAATAATTTATTTCAATATGTATATGGTCGATTGTTGGCAGAGAAATATGATTTGTTACTAAATCATCCACCAATTGAGCCATTTAATGTTGCTGAGAAAGAAAGCTCTATTGATAAAAACATACCCTTTATTTTAATTGACGACAATAACTGCAAGGAAGCATTAGAAAACTTCAAAGGACCAGCCAATTATTACATTAATGGTTATTTTGAAGATTTCACCCTATACAAACCATATGTAGAAAAAATTAGAAGTTGGTTTCCCAAAGCTGAGATCACAAACAAAAACGATTTAATACTTCATTTTAGATTGCAAAATCGATTAATACAGACCACTCATTGCCAAAATCATGTTCCTTTTGAAGTGTTTGATAAAGGCATACAAAATTTTGATTTTGACAAGCTGCATATTGTAACAGATGCGAAAAAGTGGGATTCTTATAAGAAAGAAGATATAGAAGAAATTCAAAAAGAAATTAGAATAGGTCCAAACCCACCAGAAAAGTCACCATGGGTATCAACAAAATATTCATTAGATTATATGAATCATTTAATTGATGGATTCTCAAAATATAGCCCTATAGTTCATTGTAATGATGCGAAAACAATAGCTGGATCTGGTGGATTAAGAAGTGATTTTATGGAAGACTTTAATTTAATTAGAAATTTTGATAAAATAATGTTTAAAGATAGTACCTTTTCGTGGTGGGCAGCTTTTTTGAGTGAAGCTTCTCATGTTAGCCCTTTTGGCCCGTGGAAACCAAACAAAGGTTCTAAAAATAAAAATTTAGGCTTAGCCAACTTCTCGGGATGGAAATCTTGGGGATCTTTTGAGGATTTAATAAATGGGTAAAAATATATGCATCTTAGGACAAGGCAGGTCTTTTAAGAGGGTGAAAGAATTTTCTCACCTTTTTGAAGAAATTATTTTATGTAATTATAGCGATACATTTATTCGCCAAAGAATTCTTGATGATAAAGAACTAGTAAAAATATTACAAGAAAAAGAGTGCACATTATTTTGCAATAATAATAAAGTAGGATTTAATGGCACGGCTTTTAATAATTTTAATGTAAAGAAGTGTGTTATTAATCGCGTCGCGCCAACAAAAAATTGGCAATTATGGAAAATGCACAAAGCCACTCAAAAAAAAGGATTATGGTATCATGATGAGAATATCCCTCCTTTTGAAAAAGATTTGCCTTATTTTTATAAATGGCGTGGGCCCGGCCCCGAAAGTCCGGACGGCACTTCCGTTCCCAAACAAAGCGTAAATTGGCCTGAAATGTCTTTATCCAATGGCTTTAAAATAGAACATTTAAGTGAAAATATTGAAATGTATTTATTTGAACCAACAAGAGACAGGCTCGAAACAAATATGGGATTATATTTCACTGCATTGTATTCCATTATTGATTTAAACAAAACTCACTTATATTACGCTGGCATCGATTTTTATGATTCAGTTGGTGACGGAGAAGGGTGGGGCAATTCTCAATATGATGGCAATGAGAGAGTTATAATGGAGGGCGCCCACATGAAAATATTAGCTGATAAGTATTTAACCAGGTATTTTCCAGATATTACTTTCACATTTTATACTAGTGCTGATTTTAATCCGACAAGCGAAAATATAAAAGTTGTAAAAGAGGAGAATTAATTTTCATGAACGTTCTTATAACTGGGATTGCCGGCCTTTTAGGATCGCGACTAGCGGACTGGATTATAGAAAATACAAACCATAAAGTTATTGGCATCGATAACTTGTCAGGCGGATATATTGAAAATGTAAATAAAGACGCCATGTTTTATAATTTAGATCTTGCACATGACGATCTTTTTAAAGTGTTTGAAGAGCATCGTCCAGAGATTGTTTATCACTTTGCAGCATATGCCGCTGAAGGCCTCAGTCCTTTTATAAGAAAGTTTAACTATACAAACAATCTTCTTGCATCGGTTAATCTTATAAACAATAGTATTGAATATGATGTAAACAGATTTGTTTTTGCAAGCTCAATGTCTGTTTATGGAGATAAATATGAGCCACCATTTAACGAAGGCATGCTGCAAACACCAATTGATCCGTACGGTGTTGCAAAATTTTCTGTTGAGCAAGATCTAAAAATTGCTTATGAACAGCACGGATTGAAATATACAATTGTCCGCCCGCATAACTTTTACGGTATTAAACAAAATATTTGGGATAAGTATAGAAATGTTTTGGGAATTTGGATGTATCAGATACTAAATGATCAGCAGCCTACTATTTTTGGCGATGGCAAACAAACAAGAGCATTCAGCTATGTTGATGATTCTTTAGAGCCTTTTTGGAATGCTTCTCAAAATGAAAAATGTGTTGGAGAAATAATCAATTTAGGTGGAATCAAAGAGTATTCTATTAATGAAGCATGTGAAACATTAATCAAGGTATCCAAGAAAGATATTCAACCACTATATTTAGAGGAACGTCACGAGGCAAAACACGCATGGTGCACGTGGGATAAATCTGTAGAATTATTAAATTTTCAACACACCATCGATTTAGAAGAAGGCCTTTCTAGAATGTGGGAATGGGCAAAAAAACAACCAATGAGAAAAAGATTTATTTGGTCAGAATATGAAATAGAAAAAGGTTTGTATAGTTTTTGGAGAACTGATAAATGAAAATAGCTTTATGTTTATCTGGCTTTGTTGGTAATGCAAACAAGTGGCTTGAAGGCGTTGAATTAGATTATAATTACGGATATAAATATTTGAATGATTCAATATTGAGCAACGGCGACGTCGACGTTTTTATTCATAGCTATAGTTTAGAGCACGAAAAGGGTCTCCGAGATTTATACAAACCAGTAAAAGCCACATTTGAACCAAATCCTGATTTTAAATTTAGAGGGGAAATATCAAAAGACGATCTTCCCTCTCCATATACATTTTGCATACAAAGTATGTGGTATTCTAGAAAATGCGCCGTTGATCTGGCGATTAAACATGAAGAAGAAAACAATTTTAAATATGATTTCGTACTCTTAACAAGATTTGATATTGCCCTATTCAAAAAGTTTGAATTTGAAAAATATGATACTTCTAAGCTTTACATTGCTGGGCCAATAATATATAATAAAACTAACAAAGGCACAGTTGTGCCTTACAAAATAAACGATATGTATTTTATGGCAAATTCCGACCTACTTAAGGATGTCGTAGAAGTGTCTGATACTTATGAAAATATTGCTATAAATTTGAATTCTAATTGGCCGATGGAGAAGGTTAGTTCTCACATAATTATAACTGAGCAATTGCTTAGAAAGAATATTTTTGATAAAGTAGAATGTTTATTCACTAGGCCATGGGAATCTTCAATGGCATGGAATACAAATGCGGATATTCGCTTTTTGCGATCTGATCCAAGTGTGAGATATATATAATTAATCACACTTTTATTAACAGGAAAAAATAAAATGGAAGATTCTAAAGAAGATAGCGGCAAAAAAATTAAAATTGAAAATCTTTCCCTCTCCAAGAAAAAGAAAGAAAACGAAAAACACGCAGAGTACAAGCCAGACATGGACGATAAACATACTCGTGTGGTTGATCGAAGATTGGGAACTAAAGATGTTAACCCTCTATTAAAAATAAATTATGATGGGGACAACTTTAAGGACACAAAAGGCCCCAAAGACTACAAACTACCAAAGCTGCGAAAAGGCGAAAAACGCGGCCGTATGCTTTTCGTCATGATGGACCAATATGATAGAATACCAAACTGGACATTTGGCCCCTCTTATTTAGCCGCAGTTCTCGAAGAAAATGATTATGATGTTGAAATATTTAATGGAACATGTTGGCACCTGAGCGCGAAAGATCTTGAAAAGTTTCTATTAGACAGAGAACATTTTGATTATATAGGAATTGGCTACCTAACAAACTATGTCCATGACGTTATTGAACACATACAAGCGATCCGTGCAGCATCCCCAGATTCAAAAGTTATATTGGGAGGAAACGGTTATTCACCAATCCCAGCTTTTTATCTTGCTAAAACAGGCGCTGATTACGGAGTATCTGGAGAGGCCGAGGTCTCACTCTTAAATTTAGTTAATGCATTATCAATTGGCAAATCAGTTGAAAACATACCATCTGTTTCTTTTAGGGATGGTAAAGACATATATGTTTCAGATTTAAGAGAACCTGTTCCGCTCATTTCAAAAATACCACAGCCGGCCTATCATCTTTTCCCTATCGAAAGTTATATATGGTATGAAAATCGAGGCTACCACAAGGGAGTAAAAGCATTTAATTTCCTCTCCAGCCGCGGCTGCCCTTTCCGTTGCAATTTTTGTTATAGGCTTGAGGAGGGGTTTCGATATCGACCATTCGATGATATTTTAGCAGAATTTTCTTTTCTAAATGAGCGATACGGTATTTCCCACTTCAACATGTCAGATGAACTTTTCATGACCAGCAAAAAGCATGTCATTAATTTTTCTAACAAACTAGCCACCGCAATGGATACTGGTATAGTTCCAAGAATTGAATGGGAAACCACAGGAAGACTCAACATTGTAGATAAAGATGTGGCAAATGCCATGGCAGCGGCCGGCTGCAATAGAATTTTATATGGCTTAGAATCTGGAGATACAAAAGTTTTGGAATTAATGAATAAGAAAACTTCGTATGAAATGATTGAATCTGGGATCGAAGCAACTTTTAATGCCGGCATGGAAGTGCAATTGCCTTGTATGTTTGGTAACATTGGGGAAACAGCCGAATCCGTAAAGAAGACCGTTGAAATTTTAAATAAGTATGGCGGCTCCGACGAAAGATTATTGAGACCAGTAACACCGTATCCTGGTTCACCCCTTTATAAATATGCGCTAGAAAAGGGACTACTGAGAGATCACGAACATTTCTTTGAGATCTCAAAAAATCCGGACCTTTTAACAATAAATTTCACTGAAATGGACGATGAAACCTTTTATAAAGTCATGTACGAAGCAAATGTGGAATTGATTGATGCCTACCATGACAGAATGAAAGAATATGAAAAGAAATCGTTTTCGCAACTATATTTCAAGGGCGACGATTCAAACGTACACCTCGTGGAACATCGAACTTAAAATATAATTAAATTCAATAAATTAATATGAGATAATAGAGACATAGAGAAAGATCTCAATATGTCAAAATTAAACAAAGCTGTATTTATAACTGTGCGCACCGGCTCAAAAAGATTGCCAAACAAGGCGCTTATTGAGATTAAAAATAAAACCACCATAGAACATTTAATTCAGCGCGTAAAAAAATCTAAATTGGCAGACAAAATAATTTTATGCACTACAGAACTTCCGGAAGATGATATATTATGTGAAATAGCCGAAAGAAATGGCATCTTATTTTTTAGAGGAAGCACATCAGATAAATTAGAAAGATGGAGAGGCTCCTGCAACAAATTTGATATTGATTTTTTCGTAACCGCCGATGGTGATGATTTATTTTGTGAACCAGAATTGATTGATTTGGCTTTTAATCAATATGAAGAAAGTAGTCGGCAAATAGATTTTTTGAAATCAGACGATGTTATATGTGGCGCGTTTACGTATGGAATAAAAACCGAAGCTCTTGACAGGGTATGTGAAGTGAAAGACACAGACGACACCGAAATGATGTGGGTTTATTTTACAGAAACTGGCCTATTTAACGTACAAGAATTAAGCAATATCCCAGAAATATATCTTCGCGATGACATTCGCATGACTTTAGATTATGAAGATGATTTAAAATTCTTTACAAACATTATTGAACATTTTGGTGACGATAAATTTACATTAAAAAACATTGTTAAATACCTTGACAATAATGATGAAGTAAGGTATATTAATTATTATCTCCACGAACAGTGGTCTAATAATCAAAAAAATAAAATTAAATTGGTGTTAAAATGAAAAATCCTACAAAATATCGCGGTAATGAACTTTTATATGTTGAAAAGGTTTTGAACTCTGAAAACTGGACATCAACCGCTGGCAGCTGGAATCAAACGCTAGAGCAGCAATTTGCCGAAAAGTTTGATGCAAAATATGCAGTAGCGTTTAATTCAGGAACATCAACTTTGCATGCCGCTTTGGAAGCATGCGGCGTTCAAGAGGGAGATGAAGTAATATCCCCCGCCCTTTCTGTCATTATGGACACTACAGCAACTATACATGCAAATGCAATTCCAGTTTATGCAGATGTTAATCCAGATACATTTACAGTTGACCCGGAAGATATTAGAAGAAAGATTACTTCACGTACAAAAGCAATTATTGTTGTTTCATTGTATGGCTTACCTTGCGATATGGATCCAATAATGAAAATTGCTGATGAGCATGGAATACCAGTTATTGAAGATAACGCTCAGTGCTTTTTAAGTAAATATAAAGGTAGAAAAACTGGCACCATAGGAAAAATAGCGAGCTATAGTTTCGAAAATACCAAACACATATCTTGTGGTGAGGGTGGAATTATAATTACCAACGACGAAGAATTGGCTATGAATGCGAGAAAAATAGGTGGCCATGGTTTCAAGAACCTTAGAGCTTCTGAAGGCCGCGTTA
>Ga0080013_1002149_pt1 | contig 23989 bp, 36 predicted proteins | sample ETNvirenome_6_85_FD_69236 | JGI IMG/M metagenome (GOLD analysis project Ga0080013, IMG submission 69236) | Marine viral communities from the Pacific Ocean - ETNP_6_85 (SPADES assembly) (version 2) | ecosystem: Environmental > Aquatic > Marine > Oceanic | place: Pacific Ocean | collected 2013-06-19
GTTGAAGATTTATTACCATATATACCAGATAGATTGCGTGATAATAAAACGGTAGTTGATGAGGTTTACAGTTTATTGACAAACCTTCCCTCGTCTATAAATTAGTGTGTGAACGTTAACCATCACCACAAAGCTTTATTTTTTCATATACCCAAAACCGGTGGTACTGCTATTCATTTAGCTATGTCTCGATACGAAAGACTTAAAGATGAATCACCAGAAAATATAAAAAAAGAATTTTGGCATTTTTATCTTGGAATGCATGGTAGTTATACAATGCTAAAAAAAGATAAGAATACAAAAGATGAATATGAGAAACTAAAAAAATATTTTAAGTTTTGTTTTGTTAGAAATCCATGGTCTCATGCTGTAAGTTATTATTTTCATTGGTTACATCTTGACAAATTCTTAAGACTAGATAAAAGACATCAAGAAGACGATTGGAAAAATTTTAAATGGTTTTTAGAAAGTAAATTCTATGAACCACAAGAAGAATATACCTTTAATGATCCTGAATTTGAAAACGATAGGTGGTTTAGGTACGAAGACTTACAAAAATGTTGGGACAGCTTATGTAGAAAATTTGATTACAACTTTTATACATTACCTAACGATAATAGTTCGAAAGATCATAAAAATATTTTAGATCTTCCCTACCCTGACGACTATAGAGAAATGTTTGATGAAGAATCAAAACAAATGGTAGCTGAAAGAGCTAAAAACGAAATACAAAAATTTAAATATACCTTTAACCCTTCACCCTTCTAAATTACCAGTCGGTCTAGTAGGGTTTTGCATTCTTGGACCTTTTATCATTTTAATAGTTTTGTCTATATATTCATCTATCTCATCTTCCATCTTCAACTCTGCAATTTCACTTACATATGGTTCAAGTTTTTGATATATAGAATCTTTAACATCACCTATAGCTGATGCAATGTCTTCTTTTCTTGCTGCTGTAAGAAATCCTTCAGCACTTTTAAGTTGTTTATCTACTATTTGATAAATTGTATCTCTATTAGAAGGTTTAAGTACTGTAGTGTTAGATTGTGGGTAATCAGCAAAATCTCCAGCTTGAGGACCCATATTAAAAGCTAGCGCTCCTGACTCCATAAGCTTTTGAAGATTGCGAACGTCTCGATTCATATCAGTATTTAATAAATAATTACATGTTTTCGAGATCTCTTTATGAGATATGTGATTTAACATTGCTATAAGGGAGACAAACGGATACAATCGGGAAACTATATGCTCTGAATAAAGATATGAAAGTTAAATTCAATGATAAAATAAAAAGCTTGTTAAAAGAATATAACCGCGGTGTTCTTAATATGCAAACTCAAAATCAACACGGTGATACTCTAGATCCTGAAGACGATACTTATGATGGCTCTACTGATGACACTGATGAAGCTATTCCTAGCGAAGAAGGCGAAGAACAAAAAACAGACAAACAAAAAGATATCGAAAGTTTAAAAGCTTTAAGAGCTAATCCCGATAAAAGACACGCTGAAGCGAATTACGGTACGGTTGAAAGATATAAAAAGATGCTTACCCGTAAAATAGAAGATTTACAAAAATGAAAATACTAGACTGGAAATCATTTACTATTGGTGTGTTATTAACCACCACTATAATACTCGGTACAGGTGCATCAAAAAACCTATCAATCATTTCTTGGGATGCAAAACAGCAGTGGGAGTACAAAACCTCCAACACTAAAAACATTCCTGAGGGATGGGAACCATTTGCTTTTGATTCTAATGATAATTTTGATCCACTACTCTTAAGGCGTCGTATCAAATAATAATCATGAAAAAACTAGCCCTATCAACTGTAATCTTTTTAACAGGGTGTAGTAGTTGGGAAGTAGTAGAACATCATCCTCACGATCATTGGCATAATCAAAGTACTCTTTATATATATGATCAGGGTCCACATACTCATCATAGGCATTACAAAAAAGAAAGAAGACACCACCATAAAGAAACTTCGTCTAGACCGTATAATCCCCCACCAAGCAGATCTACACCCGGTCCGTCAGTAAGCCCACCAAATTATACAAATACAAACCCTCCTGCTGAAACAAGACAACCAGGACAAAAACACGACCCATAAAAAAAAGGGCTTGCTTGCGCAAGCCCCTGACTCCCCATACTATCTAATTATAAATTAGAAAGCAACATTTATACCAGCTGTAACGCTTACTCCGTCTTCGTCGCCAAAAGGTGAATCATCACTATTAATATAGAAAACATTCACAAATGGGCTTAAAGAATCGAATCCATTATAATTTAACGTACCACCAAATTTTTGGTAGTCATATAAATCAAAAGAACCTAATTCAATATATGGAGTTAAGCTAAGGTCACTAATAACAGGCAAATCATAAGGATTACCTGTAATGTCGATCGTAACACCCGAGTAATCAATATCTTGATTATCCCATAAAGTTAAACCGACGTCTGCAAAATCACCAATCAAAGGAAGATTGGGAATAGAAACACCTAGGCCTACTTCTGTACTACTAACCGCTGCATTGTGATGCTGAACTTCAACAGAACTATCCAGAGTGAGACCGAAAAGTTCAAAAGAACGACCCAATCCTAAAACTGAATGATTAATACTGTCGCTACCCCCTAGGCGTGGTACATTGTATACTCCACCGTAACCATTAGCAAATCCAAGATCGTAACTACCGTTAACTCCGACGCCAAGAGCGTCTTCAGAATAGTTGAGACCACGAACGTAATGCTCGGTTTCATATTGAAGCGTACCTACCAAGGATAAACCCTCAGCTTTAACATTTACTTGCGTGAATAAACACACAGCCGACATAATGATCAAAGATAAAACTTTTTTCATACAAGCATTATTTATTCAAATCCATACATATCAATTGATAAATACTAACATGGAAGAGGGTATAAATACCGCTCATTTAGAAACGGTTTTAAAAAGTCTGGGTAATGAATACCTATGGGTAGCGTTAGGGATTGCTATCACATTTTTTTGTAGAGATCTAATCATGAACTTTGTGCAAGGTATGCTAGTCTTTTTAGGTTCTAATATTGAAAATGATGATATAATTTATATAAGCGGTAGACAATCAAGGGTTGTCAGAAAAGGATTTAAATCTACTGTATTTTATATGACCGATAGAAAAACCAAAATGATAGTTCCCAATGAACAACTTAAGTTTTTAACTATAGAAAGAAAATTACCAGTTAACGGTAAAGCTTACCTATTAAAAGGTAACGATCCAGAGTTTCTTGAGTCAGATAAACTGGAGATTGATAAATAAAAGTAGAACATATATATTCATATGGATAGTCAAAAACAACTCATTTTAGATACAGTAGCAACTTACATTAAGAATGTAGATTTATATACAGAAAAAAATAATAAATCAGCATCAACAAGAGCACGAAAAGCATTAGCAGATTTGGTTAAGCTTTGTAGAGATGAGCGAAAAGCTATTTTAGAAGCACGAAAAACAAATGATTAGCAATTTTTCAAAAATTTATCGCAAATACATTGTCCAAGAGATTAATGTAAAAGAAGACGATATAGTAGGTCTAATAGAGAAAATCTATATAGAAGATATTGGCGATGTAGATGCTAAAATAGATTCTGGTAACGGAGCATACAATGTTATAAACGGTGAAGTTGTCAGTAAAAGAGGCGAAAATATTATTTTAAAAACTATTGGTGGTAAAAAACTAAAAAAGAAGGTTGTCGATCATGTAGTTATACATATTGGCTCTGGTGTTAAAGAAGATCGACCTGTAGTTCTATTTGATATTAAATTAGGTGATGAAGAATATAAAAACGTACCCTTTTCTGTTGCAGATAGAAGCGAAAATGAATACCCAGTGTTAATAGGCAAATTATTTCTATCCAAAATTGACAAATTGATAGACGTTGATAAAGAGTACGAACAAGAATAAGTCTTGTTGTGGGAATAATTAAAAACGAAATGATGAACCTATTCCCGGTTCCTTTTCAATTTAATTCTATAGATAAAAAATCGATAAAAAAGCTAGAAAAAGCTGTTACTAAAGAATACAAACTCAATTGTGATGATCCCGAAACACATTATAAAGCTGATCATTTAGTACACGATTTGAATAGCCTTTTAGGTTTTTGCAAAAATAAAGGAGTAACAAGTTACCAATCTACACCAAATCTTCAATTAAAAGAAGAATTTGCATTTGTTAATGATTTAATATTTGAAGCTTGTAGAAATTGGGAACAACAAACTAAATGTGTGGTAGAAACTTTTGATATAAGTTTAATGTGGTCAAACATTTACAGACCTAACGGTTATAACCCAGAACATTTTCATCCAAATAGTTTTTTAAGTGGTATTATATGTATAAAAGATCCAGCGAGTCGTCCAAAAGACGGTGTATCTATGACTTTAGGCGGTACTACTTTTTATCACCCTGTAAATCAGAATTTTGTTATTAGTCCGTCTGTGGAAGAAGAAGGTTCTCCATTTTATACACCAAGTATAAGACCAGAATTAAAAGATGGAATGATGATTTTATTTCCTTCTTGGTTGAGACATTCTGCTATGCCTTATTTTCCGAGAGAAGAAGATAAAGAAGAATTTAGAGTTACTCTATCATTTAACATTAATATAAGAGGTAAAGCTGGTTCTCCTGAACAACTTACGTCTCACATCTATTAAATAATAACATGGATGCACCAAAGGTTAATGATGATACAAGTCTGGGTATCAATCTAAAATGGTTAATACAGATAGTAGTAGTAGCAGCGATGGCAGTATGGGGATATTTTGGGATACATTCAAAGATAGGTCAATTAGAAATAGATGTATTAAGAATGAAAGATGCCGTAGAAATGAATTCAGATTTTAGAGTTAAATGGCCGCTTGGACAACTTGGAGCTCTCCCAGATGATGCTGAACAGAATATGCGTTTAAGGTTTATAGAAAAAGATATGGAAGTAATGGAAGCTCATGTCGATACATTAAGAATTAAATCTGTTCAACAAGAAGAATTACATAACCCACCTCACCCATTTATGCCTCAGATTGGTGCTCCTATAGAAAAGCAATCTGGTGGTTCTAGATGATGGAAAAATGGTTTCCAGGAAACGATCTTATTATAACATTATGTATTTTGCTTTGTGTTGTAACGGTTGCTATCGTTAAGGCATGTAATTAGTCCAGAACAAACACTTCAACTAACTTATCAATAACCGCTTGATCGTTGGATAAATCGATTTTTGTTTTTTCTTGAGCTTCTAATTTTTCCATTTCTTTTAAACGCTCATTTCCCATATCTTCGTAATCACCATATACATTTTCTTCATCTATAACATCAAACGTAATGTTTAGATCATCAGTATCAGAATGTAATTGCGGTATATATTCTGCTATATCATGAAACACTAAATTGAATAGCTGCTTGGTTTCATAATCAGCTTTATTTTTACTTCTTGCTACAAAATCTTCTATATCTTCAACGCTAACTTTTCCTTTTAACTGTCCAATAGGATCAGTTAAAGAACCATAACACATTACAAACAGATACTTCTTAGTAATAGTAGCACAGTCTTTAATAACAAAATAAGCAGGTTTTTGTTTTATTACTATTCCCGTTTCAGGGTCTTCAGCAGCTTTAGCTGCAGGTCCATAAAGCTTACGTTCTCTTAAACTACAAACTTTTAATATAGCTTTTTCAAATCCGTGAGAATCTTCTTTTTTTGTTTTAGCCACAAGAGTATTTAGATTGAAGGTGATCTATTCCAAGAGTCAACGAAATGATAAAATTCAGATCTTGTCTTTTCATCATCATAAAATGATCCGCTTAATTTTGATGTCTTCATAGCACAACCATCATGCTTAACACCACGCAAACAAGCACAAGTATGTGTTGCACTAATTAATACTGCAACCCCTGCATTTGATTCACATACTTCATCAATAGCATTTTGAATCTGCATAGTAAGACCTTCCTGAATCTGAGGACGTCTTGCAAAATATTCAACAATACGATTAAGCTTACTAAGACCAATCACTCTACCATCTAAGCTTGGAATATATGCAACGTGTGCTCTTCCAGTAAAAGGTAAATGATGATGACTACAAAGGCTCTTAATAGGAATACCACCTTGAAATACTATACCGTCATAACCATCAGAAGGAAACGATGTAACTTTAGGAGGTGCATCATAACAACCAGCTGCCATATCATTGACAAATGCCTTTGCAACTCTCATTGGTGTATTATCACTATTAGGATCATTTCTCCAATCAAAACCAAGTGCATCTAGATATGCTTCATAAGCATTAGCAGCGTTTTTAATAATTGATTGCTTTTCTTCGTCTGTTCTGGGTGCAGAACTATTTGCTGTTGGTAATAAAAATTCTTTAACTCTTTCCGACATACAAATATAGTTTAGTATCTTTACTTTTTAAATCAAGATTTAAATAATACTGTGCCTTTTATCCACGAACATAATTTACTATTTGTTCATATCCCTAAGTGCGGTGGTTCATCCGTAATTAAAAAATTCAATATTGATGATAATAGTCTTAATTCATGTTACCGGCATGAAGAAAAATTCGATTATTGTGATGAAAATGAGAAAGATATATTATTTTCACCTCAACACTTTACACCAAGTGTAATAAAACGGTATTATAGTGGGTTTTTTGATTTATATAAGAAATTTACCATAATAAGGAACCCATACACAAGATCAATATCTGAATACCTTTTTAGAGAAAAAAATATTAAAGAATTTAACGATTTTGATTTTTTTATATGGTGGGAAAAATTTTTACTTTCAGAATGTGATCATTTATTACCCCAAAACCTTTATTTTAAGGAAATCGACTATGATAGTGTATTAAAATATGAATCTTTAGAAAAAGACTTTAATGATATGTGTGATATGCTTAAAATACCAAAAGGCCTTCCTCACATTAATAAATCGCACTTGGATTCGAGTTCTTGTGTTACTCTTCTATCTAAAAGAACAAAAGATTTTCTATATGAGATTTATAGAGATGATTTTACCGAATTTGGCTATAAATCATAATAATGAAACCTATCTTAGTAACCTGCGTTTATGATGCAAGATCAGATTGGCTTTGTGGTGGTAAAGATAATGATGAAGAATTATACGAAACCTCTCTTAAAAATCTTTCTAAATTTGGCATGCCAATGCACCTTTATTGCTGGCCCCATAAAGTAGAATTATTAACAAATATTGTAAAAAGACATTTTAAGAAATTTAAAGTGATAGGTTTGGATTTATTTGAATGGCCAAGATCATATGAAATTTTAGAAACAAAAAATAAGTTTGTTTGGCATAAACTCCAAGATGGTAAAGATGACGGAAAGAGATATTTGTTTGCTCCTAGGAATGAGTTGTTATGTCATTGGAAACTCGAGTGGTGTCGGCGAGCAAAAGATAACGAATGGGATTGTGATAAAGTCGTCTGGGTTGATGCAGGTGTAACAGAGTGGTGTAAAGTTCCAGAATCATTAGGTGGGGCTGAGTATGTTTATAGTATGAATGGGCAGATGGAAGAAAGATACCCTGACTCTCATTACCACCCAAAGAACAAAAACAACATTTTTTCACCTAAATTTACTTCTGGTCTTAAAAGGATTTGGAAAAAGAAAAAATGGTTTAACCTAACACAAGGTACTTCTAATGATAGGCTTTCTGAATATGATTGGAAAGAGAATAAACGGTTTGTATCTAAAGTGTTTAAAGAAAAATTTGGATGGAAATCAGGAACTCAATATGACCACGAAAAAGTCAAAGATAAGAAGATATTTGAACTTACGAAAAAAATTAAAGGTATAAAAACACCTATTAAATGCGAGTATCCATCTTGGACTGTGGGAACTATTTTTGGTGGAGACTTTGACGAACTAGAAAATGTAATATTACCTTTATATATGGATTTACTTGATACGTTTACCGACAATCATGATGCTCATCCATTTACAGAAGAACCTTTCTATAGTATTATAGCAGAAGTACACAACTATAATCTATTCTGGTTTGATGCTTGGTCTCACGATAAAAAAGATGAACCTTGTTGTCATACCCAAGGCGTAAAACCGTTCTACACAACCATATTAGACATTATTAATTATAGAAATTGATTAAATACTAATATGATGAAAAGCTTTGACACCATTTTAGCCGAGTGTTTAAAAAACAAGGGCTTAAAGTATATCCGGTTCAAAGTAGACCCAACTTTAAATACAGGTTTTGAGAAATCTGAAAGTTATGAAGGTTTTGTACTACAAGAACTAAGCTTTGAAAGCTGTGGACCAGCTTTACCGCCGTTACTTAAAGTTCTAATGCCAGGTGGCCCGCTACCAGGTATATTTGATGTAAACGAACCTGTATTAACTCCTTCTAAACCTAATTCTGTTCGAATGTTTAAAAAATATATTGCTAAGAAGCTTAAAGATAAAATTAGCACAAAAGAATTTGAACAGATAAAAAATACTAACAATATAGATGATATTGAAGCTTATCTTAAACACGGTGGTGTAGATGATGAAGAGCTTTTAAAAATATATAAAACTTTATTAAAATATGCCGCTTAAAAAAGGAAAAACTGACGCTATAATCGGAAAAAACATTTCTAAATTGAAAGGTGAAGGGTATCCTCAAAAGCAAGCAGTAGCTATAGCTTTGAATACTTCTGAGAACGAAGAAACAGTAACTGTTGAAATAGACAACAAAACATACGATTTAACAAATGACGAAGTTAACATTATAAAAATGATGCTAGCTAAAAAGAAAAAGGATGACAAAGATCAATTACATCTTCCTTTATCTAAAATGGATGAAATTGCTAAAAAATTCGTAGGTAAAGTAGTTATTGAAAAGGCAAAAAAAGCAACACGTTGTGGAAGATGTGGTCATGTACATGTAAAAGGAACACCTTGTCCACGGCCGTTTAAAAAGAAAAAAATCTCAGAAATGCATCATGAAGATGAAGATGGTTATGTTCGTCTTGGTCATGCTTCTGTTATAGAACGTGTTAATTGTAGTTGTAATGATTGCGTTTATTGGAAACGCGGAGATAAATGTGTCGCACCGGAAATGAATTTAAGTTATAATATGAATGCTGAAGGTCAGCGAATATGTGAATGTAACACTTATACTCCTGATAATACAGAAGCAGAAGAAACTTCTGATAAATTTCAACAACTTAAAGGTGATCAAGATGAATATGGTGATACACCTATAGAGCGAGAAATTAATACTTCACTTTAACGGTTGACTTACCTAGCTCATAATTTATTATATTGGATATGAGTTTTAATAGTACGAAAGTAATTGAATTAGGTAGTTGTGCATTTCGCCAACCTAAAGCAAGTCATTCACATTGTAGATTTATCCATGGTTACAAGCTTTCAGCTAAATTTTGGTTTGCAGCTAATGAACTTGACAAAAACAATTGGGTCGTCGATTTCGGTGGTCTAAAAGGTCTTAAAGAAAAACTTCGAAATCAATTTGACCACACAACATGTATTGCCGCTGATGATCCAGCATTACCCATTTTTAGAGAATTAGAAAAAGCTGATGCATGTGATTTAAGATTAATGCCAAATGGGACTGGTATTGAACGTGTTGCTGAATATTGTTTCAATACAGCTAATTTCTTTATTAAAGCTGCAACAAATGATAGATGCTGGGTAGAAAAGGTTGAAGTATGGGAGCATGAAAATAATAGTGCTACATATACAGATATACAAGTACGAAAGATAAGATTTACATCAGATAACGCTGAAGATAATGTTGATTGGGATGCATATAGAGAAGCAGAAGCATGTGGTCCTCAAGCAAACCCTAAAGACTTTATTAAATCTACACCTTTGCATGAATTAGGTGAAGCAAATGATCCTATTGATCAATCTAAAGTGGTAGAAGAAAGTGGTCCAGCTGAAGGTCCTAAAACACATGAAGATCATCAGGAAGAACAACGCAATTTACCTGGTGCTGCAAGAGATAAAAGTAAGCCTATTGGTGCTCGTGTAGGACCTGGTCCTAAATCACATAACGCTGCAGATCCATTTGCTGGAACAAGTTGGGGAGCAGACGTTCAAGGTGATCCATATGCACCAAAAAGAGGATAAATGATAGAAAGAGAAAAAGATCCAAAAATTGAAAAGTTATCTGGAGATGTTTTCTCTAAAATGGCTGAAATAGGAAAGCCTTTCGAAGATAAAGATAAAGAGCTTCCGGGTCTTAATATTGTAGGCCCGGAAGCTGCATTAAAAGAGCTGTTAGAACTCGAGAAAGAAAATCAAATATCAGATAACACATGAACAATGTGTTTTAATATTTTACTTCTTACTATATCCTCATTTCCAAAGAAATAAGTACTAATACCTTTTGATTTACTAATTTCATTATCAAAAGCTTTTATAATTGGAGAAAAACCTGATTTACCATTGATATCAGATTGATTAGAATCACCAACAACAATATATTTTGATCGTTCACCAAATCTCGTAAGAATGGTGGTTATTTCTTGTTTTGTTAAGTTTTGAGCTTCATCTACAATTACAACTGAATTATTAAATGTTAATCCTCGTGTAAAATTAACAGGAAGACATTTTATGTACTCCTTCTTAAACAAGGAGTTAGCAGTAGTTTTTGTAACTAACTCATCTAATTTATCCATTAATGGTAATGAATAAGGAAGAAACTTTTCGTCCAATTGTCCTGGTAAATGTCCTATTTTTTGATTAGCAGATTCAACAACACTTCGAAGATATACGATTTGTTCGTTTTTATTTGCTGCTAACAATGTTAGTCCACCAAAAACAGAAAGATATGTTTTTGCCGTTCCTGCCGACCCATCAGCAAAAACTATTTTTGTATCTTCTGCGAGAATAGTTTGTATAAACTTTTTCTGGTTTTCAGTAAAATCAAACTTATTCCGGACATTAAAGTTTAAATCCCAGTTACCGTGTAAATCATTAGTCTGTAACTGTTCCGACTCGAAAACTGCGGCTAACCGCGAACGTTTTGTTGCCATATGAATATTTAATCTTGATAAGTCTGTTGTAGCATTTATTATATAACATATATGAGTACAGGAGAAAAGAAGATATTCCTTAGTGATGATAAGATATTTTACACTGTTGAAGGTGAAGGTGAATTTGTTGGTTACCCTTCAGTTTTCATGAGATTATCAATGTGTAATTTAACGTGTAAAGGATTTGCATCAGCGTCAGCTCCTCATGGTTGCGACAGTTTTATATCATGGAGTGTTAAAAATAAAATGACTTTTAGTGAAGTATTTTCTATTCTTGATGATAATGGTTACACAGAACATCTTAGAAACGGTGCAATATTTAAAATTACCGGTGGTGAACCATTAGTACAGCAACCTACATTGTTAAAATTTATTCAAGAGATGGATGTTGAATGGGGTTGGGTACCTCGTATAGATTTTGAAACAAATGCAACAATTATGCCTAATGAAGAATGGGGAAGACTTAAAGCTACTTTTACAACATCACCTAAACTTAGTAATAACGGTGATCCGGAAAATAGAAGATATAAGCCCGAAGTATTAGAGTGGCATGCTAATTATGGTTCTGGTTTTAAGTTTGTTGTTAGTAAAGAATCAGATTTGGATGAAATATTTGAAAAGTATATTGACCCGTTTGATATACCAACAGGTAGAGTTTGGCTAATGCCTTGTGCAGGTAGTAGAAAAGAACATATTGAAATAGCTCCTATGGTTGCTGAATTAGCTAAAAAGCATCATTTTAACTTTAGTCCTAGATTGCATTTATTGATTTGGGATATGGCTCTTAAAGTATGATTACCGTAGCAACTAATGGATGTTTTGATATTCTTCATGCTGGTCATGTACAATATTTGCAAGAAGCAAAAAAATTAGGAGATAAATTAATCGTAGGGCTAAACTCCGATGAGAGCGTTAAAAAGTTAAAAGGGTCTAATAGACCATATAATACAGAAAGAAATAGAGCTTTTGTTCTTCAAGCTTTAGAATGTGTTGATGAAGTAGTAATTTTTGATAGCATCACTTGTAGTATTTTCTTAAAAGACATTAAGCCAGACATTTATGTTAAAGGTGGGGACTATACAATAGACACCTTACCAGAATGTGAGAAAAAAACAATTTCTAGATATTGTAAGGAAGTTAAAATATTGAAGAAATACGACAGTCCTTCTACAACGGATTTTTTACGTAAGATGGAGTTAGAATAACCTTTTAATAAAATATTATATGGAAGAAGAGTATGATGCAACAAGTGGTTGGGTAGTTCCTAATTTTTATAAAGTTCCAGAAGGTTCTTTATTTGATCAAGAGTATGATTATTTGGTAAGTTTAGGTCACAGATGCTGTGTAGGGCAAGCTTTAAACTATATGAGAAAATCTTCTTTTCCTTTTGACTGGCAAGTAACTAATATTAATGCGTTACCTGGTATATTTGAAAATGAATTTAAAAATTTTTATCCTGATAGTGGTGTAGATTTTGCACATGTAATATATTATCAAGATGAAAATGACCAAGAAACTGATAAAATTAATGAAGAAGCAACTTGGGAAATATACAATAGAAGAAGTCAGAGATTAGTTAAGCTTCTTAAGGAGAATAAACGCAGATTACTTTTCGTACGTCATAAGTATCTTTGGTATTGGTCCAAATACCCTGACCATGGCGCTCAATATGATGCTCACCCTGTTAGTCATGATTTAGAACAACTCTCTAAAGTTTCCGATTCTATAAAGAAACTTTATAATAACGACAAGTTCCAAATAATGTACGTTTATCAAGATATGAACGATTTTAAAGAGTTTGATTGGGACGAAAAAGGAGAAATTGAACAAGAGTCATTTAAATTACCTGATGGTGTAACTCAACAAGATCAAGCAAAAGAGTTTACATATGTAGAACAGCTAGGATTTAAAGATAAAAACATTACACCTATAGTTGTTAAACCAAATAACGTAAGAGTAGAAGGTAACGCTATGTGTAGTGCAATTAACTCATTTATAAAGTTGACAGATGTTCATGATTTTGAGTTGCCTTATGGTTATCAAAAAATCAAACTATCTAGGAATATAGATGTCGAATAAAAAAGCAGTTTTACAATCAGTTTGTAATAATTACGAAGAATTAATAAATCTCACCAGCCCTCATAATGCTGAGTATGCTTCTAAAATAGGTTTCGAATATATTTTACATAAAAATTACTTTGATATAACAAGAGCCCCTGCTTGGCTTAAAATGTATTCAATTCAACATTTGTTCAAAGAAGGATATGATGAAATATTGTTAATAGATGGGGATGCTTTAGTTATTGATAAGGAAAAAAATATAACCGACTTAAAAAAGGAAGATAAAAGTATCCATATATGTTGTGATGGTATTGGTAAAGCAAAAAAATTACACCATACCAATACCGGTGTAATGTATTTGGAAAGAACTGATTTTACTATTCAATTTATTGATAATGTAATAAACAACCCAGAAAGTACATATTGGTTTGATAAAAGAAACTGGGAACAAAATGCTATTCATAACGAATTTAGAAAAGCACCTTATTTATATGAAAGAATAGTTGAGTTATATGAATCTAATTATTTTAATCATAATAGTGATTGGATATTTCATCCTTGCTGGGCTGGAGAATGTTTAGGCTCTTTTAGTCCAAGAGAATTTTGTGACGAAACAGAAGCAGGTAAAGGAAATAAAGAAAAAGTTAAATGGATAAAAAAGAAATTACAGTACCCCAAACAAGATATTTTTAAAATTTGATAAATATATAAGATGACCAGGTTCTCAAAGAGATATAACGAATTACTTGAGAAAACTAACTTAGATGCTAATGAATTAAAAGAAGGAGATAAATGTCTTAATATTAACCCTGATTGCACTCATTTTAAAAGCAAAGGTAAAGTTTTAAAGGTATACGATATCGAACAACCCGGAAAAGATAATACAGTAGGTAAATTCATTAGATATAAGGTATTAAACAATGGACCTACTTATGAAAAGGGTGATATTTTAGATAAAACTGAAATACAACTGAAAAAAATAAAATGAATTACGAATATAAAATTCAAGAACTATTAGAAGCTAATACATCCAAATATTATATGGATAAGTTAGGGTATGCTTTTAAAGATTTAGAACCTCATATTAGCAAACAAACTATGAAGTTTCATTACGATGTACACTATCGTAATTTTACTAAAGGTCTAAATGAAGCTTTAGGTAACAGACCAAAACCCCCAATTCAAGTTTTATTAAAAAATATTAAGTCATATGATGCAAAAGTAAATCATAACGGTGGTGGCTACTATAATCATTCATTATATTGGAAATTTATGACACCTGGAGGTTCAAACTTATCAACGAAAATGGAATTAGGAAGAGCTATTAAATCTACTTTTGGTTCTTTTAGCAATTTCAGAAAAGAATTCGTTGATAAAGGTACTTCCATTTATGGTAGTGGTTGGGTATGGTTAGTAAAGAAAAAAGACAAGTTAGAAGTATTAACCACACCAAATCAAGATAATCCTCTTATGCATGGTCAAGGACAACCTGTATTCGGTAATGATATGTGGGAACATGCATATTATTTAGACGATGGTCCTTTCAATCGTGAGTTCATGGATCGATATTTTAAAGTAGTCAATTGGGATTTTTGCAATAGTTTATTCACCACCGATTGATTAAATATAGACATGGATAAAGAAATTCGGAATATTTTCGAAAGTTATCAAAAAACTTGGGACCTTACACCCGCAGAATCCTTTAAAAGAGATAAAGAATTTTTTAAATTTGTTATTGAAAGTAACCCTCATTTAGCTCCTCTTAGAAATATAAAATTAAAGTATATTTTTGAGCTTTATGATGCAAAACTAAGACAAAATATAGAGTTAGACGCTCCCGGGTTAATAACTGAAAATACAAATATTACCGAAAAACAAGCCTTTGATATTTTACAAGAGGCTACAAAAAATGTAAGTGATCAAGAAGCCTACGAAGGAGTTAAGGCTGTTTTTGAAAGTATTTGTGGTGATATCTTAATTTATGGAAGTGATGTCATCTTAGAACAGAGTTATAGAGATACAGCTACTCAACAGAGAATAGACAAGAAGAAACAAGGTGCTTTACGCCATTTGTCTCCTCAACAGTACCGTAATGTTCCGGATGCTTTACGAAGCCCTAATAAGCCTGTTGATCCCCAATCTGGGCAAGGCGTTTTCGGAAATGTACCCCAATCAATGCGCGCTCCAGCGCCGGCTGCACCACAAAGACAAGGAATTGAAGGTTACGCCGGGCCGCAACAACAACAACCTGCTGTTTCAGATGCTGAAAAGGTAACAGTTACTCTTAAAAGTGGTGAAAAAGTAGGTGGTGTACCAACCGGTAAACCAGCGGCACAAGGAATGACTCAAATTAAGCTTGATAATGGTAGGGTATTTGCTTTTAGTGATGATGTAATTGAACGCCCCGGAACAGAGACAATAAAAACTGATGTTGAAGTAAAAGCTCCCCTAACTGGTCCCGGGTACCCAACAGCTGATGCGATTAAACTTCAGCAAGCTGAAAGGCAATTAGGTACCCAAGCATCCCAAATTAAAGATCTTGAAACAGCTGCATCAACACCAAGAGCTGCTGAAATACAGCAACAACAACAAATTAAAGACATACAAGCTAAAAATGATCAGCTTAATCAGCGAATTCAAGACATGGAAGCTGCTGAAAAAGATATGATAGCTGCAGACAAAGCAAAATCTGATCAATTTCAGCAACAATTGCAGGCATCAATGGAGGCAAATAATAAATTCCTGCAGAAGATGATGAAAACGATGGTCAAAGGAGGTAGTCTAGCTGATAGAATGGGAGCAATTCATAGAGGAGAAACACCTCCGGCCAAACCCCCAGCTGAGACAGTCTCTGGATCTGAATCCGAAACAGTAACAACTCCATATTCCAAAGATACAGTATCAGCAACAGAAACAGAAACTGAAGATCCTGTAAAGGGTTCTGCACCGACTATACCAAAACCAGGCTTGAAGAGCTTTCTTGGCGGTGCTTGGAAAGGAGCGAAGGACTGGGCAGGTAAAGCTGCAGCTAAAGCTGCTCCAACTGTTGCGGGATTAGCAGGAGGTGTAGCTGGTGGTCTCTTAGGTGGTGCCCCAGGTGCAATGGCTGGTGGAGCATTAGGAAAATCATTAGGTGCAATGGGTAGAGAATACCTGCAAGCACCAAAAGGAGATCGATTGCGCGCGGCTTTGAGAACACCTGATAAAATGGGACATGCAACACAAGGCGCTCTACTAGGTTTAGGAACAGACGTTGCCCAAAACTATATGGATCCAACACAGGTTCAAGCACAAACTATCGATGATGTATCAACTACTGTAGCCCCTCCGGGTACAGGTGGAGCTGGAATGGATTATAGTGATACAGTTGATGTTAATAGCCCAGAGTATCAAGCATCTATGCAACAGTATGCCCCGGAGGCAGAAGTAGAAGTTGCTGATCAAGTTGATGTAGAAGAAGCCCCTTATGGTGTTAATCCAAATACAGGCGAACCACTTCCTGAACCACGTGGCCAGGTTAAAGGTGGCCAAAGACTAATGAACATGGCAAGACGATGATGAATTTTAAAGATTTTTATATATTAGTATCTGAAAAACGAGAAGAAGCAGGATTTTTATCTAAAGTTGCAAACATACCAGGTGCTATAAACCGTTTTTCAGATACCAATCGTATCTGGTCAGGTCTAAAATCAATGGCTGATGATGGTAAAACCGGTTACCAACCCGTGTTTAAGAAGCATGAATCAGATAAATCATCTAATATTTATGATGCAAAAACTGTAAGTGAACAAAGAAAATTATTAGCTAAATGGAGAGATCAAAATATTACGTCTAAAGACGGTAATAGACAAGAAAAAGAATTAAAAAATAGATTGGTTCAAGACGACTCGGTTATAAGAATATATTCTAGTGCTTACGATTCTGATAACCTAGGAAAATCACTTAAAATGGTATCGAAAGAACGCCCAGATTTAATATCACCGGCTGATTTTAAAAAAATGTTTGTGACAAAAGACGGTAAACATAAACTTAAAGAAAGAGCTCACTTACCGTTTATGGTGGTGGTTTCTGACACCGACGCGACTGATGTGGAAGGTATAGTTGACGGGATGTACAGATCAGCAGCAGGACAACTTCCGAAAATTTTTGATAGACCCGGGCATTATGCCAATCAAGTTATTGACTCAATTGATGTATATATGCAAAGGGGTTATGGGATAGAAGAAGCTAAATCAATGGCAAGGAAAAAATATAGCCCAAAAGGTATGGATTATCTTGATAGCGCTTATCATATAGATACGTTGCGTTAATTGATTACAGCAGCTTCTTCATTATACTTCAGATATGGAAAAACAAAGCTTTGACAATACTGTCTATAAGACAGGAGCTCAAAGAGATGGTAGACATGGTAAATTACGCTTATCTCTTGTTCCTCATGAACCTTTAAAACGAGTCATGAAAAGGTATTTAGATGGAGCTAATACTTACGGAGAGAACAATTGGATGAAGGGTATGAATTACTCAGTTTATTACGATAGTGCTATGAGACATCTATTTGAATTTTGGGAAGGAAGACAGAACGAAGATCATTTAGCTGCAGCTGTCTGGAATATCTTTGCATTAATGCAAGAAAACAAAAATAAATCACTTGATGATAGGGATAATTTCCCTAATTAATAATATGCGTATTGCTGTATCAGGAACTGCTTGTCAAGGAAAAACCACTTTTCTTAATGATTTTATAAAAGAGTGGCCTATGTATTCTACACCTGAGAAGACATATAGGGACTTCATTAAAGAGAATAACTTACCTCATAGTGAGAATACAAACAAAGAAGCTCAGTGGTCTATATTGAATCATGTTGTTGATACCATGCTTGAATCTGAAAAAGGCGATAAAGTTATTTACGATAGATGCCCTTTAGATAATCTTGTTTATTCTTTATGGGCTCATGAGAAAAGAATAAACGATATAGACGAAAAATTTATTAACAAATGTATCCCGGTTGTAAGAGAAAGTTTAAAGTTTTTAGATGTTATTTTCTTTACACCTATAACCAACGTTAGTCCTATTGAAATTGTTGACGACGGTACAAGATCTATTAACAAAGAACATATTGAAGAAATTGACCATCTTTTTAAAGGCATAGAACAGCAATATTTTCAGAACTTAAAAGCTTCGCCTTTTTTACCTTCTGATGAGTGTCCTGCTATTGTTGAAGTTTTTGGTAATGAAAGAGAAAGAATCCACTTAGTAAGGCAATATCTAGACGCTGAAGGTGATTTAATGGGTGATAATTCTTCATCAATTTTAGATCCAGAAGAAATAGCTGATATGGAATCTATTTTAAGAGATCAAGAATTAGAAATAGCAAACGAAAAAGCAAAGACAGACGCTTTATTTAAACATATTCAAGAAACAAAAAATTAACTTGATGTTCCGTACACCTTAAGGGTAACAACTGCTGTACTCCATAATTTTAATGTGTACGATTTCGGCGGATTCGACGCCACCGTATATGAGAATGTACCTGGTATGTTACCCTGATTATAAACTAACGGAACAAATTCATCAAAATTTGAATTTAATACATTTGATATAATATCAGGATCATTAGTAAATGGTCGCTTATCGGATGTATCGTTTGGGTTACCTAAGGCAGTAAAACTTCCAAGATCTTGTTTAATTTCGACCTTTTTAGCAGAAGTATTTGGCTGTATCCCAGTAAATGTTGCTATTCCAAATTTAGCTTGAGGTATTACAGTAAAGGTTATCGGTTGGCTATTACCGTTAGTACCTTTTTCTATATAATAAGTACCCCCTTGAACTAATTCTTGAGGTCTACCGTCAGTATATGTAATTAAAAGCGCTGATTCGTTAGTAATTGCATCTCCGTCACCCCCTGAAAAAGCGACATCCCAATTGATACCAATCCAACTAAAATTTTCGCCTCCTACAACCCCGTTAACTGTAGGAATATTATTAATCGCTCCGGCTATAGTCGTGTCTGAATTATAATTATTTTGTAGATTAACTATATTGTTTTGAACTATTGTCGTACCTGTAAATTGAGGTGTATTATTTCTAACTTGAAGAACATCTCCGTTTTGACCAGGTTCTATAACTTTCCAAGCAGAAGACCCACCTTCGTATTTTACCAAACTTCCTGATTTAACGTTACCATATGGTAACCAGTTTGTAGAACTTAATCTAGATACTGTATTATAAGTAGAATTCCAATTAGCGCTACCACTTGCAATTACAGAACTTGCTCCAAGAGCAGAAGATAATTGATTTACTTGAGCATTCACACTACTAAAAGCATTTGTTAAACTAACGACTTGTGAAGATAAACTTTCTATTGTGGAATAAAAATCAACATTATCAGCAGTTAAAATTAAATTTTGAAAATCTAACTTATATATAACCCCATCAGAAACAGTGAATAAATAGTCTCCATTTACAATATCTTGAATTTCCGCTATACTATCTAGAGTAATAAAATTGGTATTGCCAATTGACATTTTAATTATTTATGCTAAAATACTTATGTACCATGACAATTTCTAAGTCATCTCAAGGGTATTGGGACAAAATAAAGAATACCCCGTCTTGGAAGCCTCCACCTCTTAAAGATACTGTGGGTTTAGCTATTATTACCTGTAATAGGGAAGATTTTCTTGAAAAGGTGTTAGCTTCAATACCAAGACACAAAATTCACTATCTTTGCATTATTAATGATGGCGATAGCCCGGACTTTAAAAATAAATCAGATCATGGCCCAAGAAGATTTGTATATAGTAAAAACGGCCTTTGTGGTAATTATTTTTATACTGGTGGTAGTAGAGGTGTTGGTTTTGCTAAAAACTGGGCATTTACAGAACTACTTAAAAAAGGACATTCTCAAGAATTAGCTAATTGGCCAGGTGATAAACAAGGCATAGATCATATGTTCTTAATGGAAGATGATATTATCATAAAAGATGAAAATGTTTTTGAAAAATATATTGAAACAAGTAAAAAGACAGGATTAAAACATCTAATGTATGGTTATCATGGACCTGCAAATAAAGTTGGTGGTAAACCTAGACCGAGAAAGATAGTTGATTACGGTGATGGTGCATCTGTTGCTCTTAATCAACATTGCGTTGGAGCTTTTACATATTATCATAAAAGCGTAATTGAAGATATAGGTATAAATGATAGCGCTTATGTCAATGCTTGGGAACATGTAGATCATTCCTATAAAATTGTAAAGAAAGGATATTTACCTGCTTATTGGTGGTGGCCTGATGTATCAGATTCATATGATTATCTTGACGAGCTAGCTTGTAGTGAAGTTAGTTCAGTGATACGACCTAGATCAGATTGGCATGATAATATTAATCGTGGTGCAAAGCATTTTTATAATAAACATGGTTATCTACCCGGAGTGGTTCCAGATACAAAAGTAGATAAAGTACTACAAAACTTAAAACAAATAAAACAAAATGCATGATTTAAAAGGTATAACATTTCTAACATTCGTTAGATTAGATAATGAAGAGAGAAAAGCTAACTTAAAAGCTATGCATAGTTTTTATAGAAATAACTGTGAAAACTATCAGCATATTTTTATTGAAGATGATAAAGAACCTAAAGTTACAAATACGCTTAATTTAGGAAAAGATGATGTAGTTGTTTTTTCAAAAAGCGATACTGAATGGAGAAAAGGTGAAGGGTTCAATAAAGGAATCAAATTAGCAAAAACTAATATTCTAAACTTTATAGATACAGATATTATTATTGATCCAAATCAACTATTAGAAACAGCAAAGATTTTGGAAAAAGATGATAATGCTGGGTTTTTATACCCTTATAATGGTTTATTTTTATGTGCTGAAAAGCCTTTAAAAGATAAATTTTGCAAAACGCTAAATTATGAAGAATTATTAGTAGTACCCGATGTTGTAAAAGAGTTCGAGGGTTCTTCTGGTAATAATTTGAGTTATGATAAAAATCTTGTTAATACAGTACATAACGATGTATTAATTGGCCACACTTCAAGTAAAGGTGGTTGTGTTATGGGACGAAAAGATAATTTAGTTAAGTGTAACGGCTATAATCCTCATTTCTTAGGGTGGGGGTATGAAGACGATGAAGCCCCTCTTCGTGTATCAAAATTAGGTTTTAATGTAGGTAGGGTTTTTGGTAAAGGAAAAGTATGTTGGCATTTACATCATTTTGATGGCACCGGATCTGAAAAAGAAAAACAACCTTTTTATAAAGACAATTTCGATATTATGTGTCTTGTCTCTAATTCATCTTCATATAAAATAAAGGACTATATTAACACATGGACGATGTAAACATAGCTGTATTAACAGGTTCAGACGAAAAGCAAAAAAATCTTTTAGATATAACTCTCCCTATACTCGAGCAATATTGTCTTTATCATGACTACGATTTGCATTACTTTACAGAAAATGTTGAAAATGTAGCACAAGTAGATGGTAAATCATATTTTGCTAGATACCCTTTTATTAAACATCACTTAAAAACATATAAATGGGTGTTTTGGATAGATGCTGATTGTTTAGTAATGAACTTCTATAAAAAGTTAGAAGACTATATCAATGATGATTATGGTATAATTTTAGATTTACAAGTAGGTGAAAAATATCCTTTAGCTGCTTCAGGGCATGGATTTTGGAAAAATGATGATAACACTCACTATATTTTAGATAATATGATTCATCATGCTCATAAAAGCAGTGCAGGGTTAGCTGATAATGAAATATTAAATTTCTTTTTTAATAAACTTCATAAAGAGCAAAAAGTCGAATTCGAAAAGAGCGTGAAGCTTCATGGTCCTGGTAAAGATAGAATAGGTCATTATGATAAAGAAATAATTGAATGTGAAATACATCAACGCCTTGGATTCCCAGAAGGAGAGTTTCATAATCATGAAAACATAGATAATATAGGAGTATCTTTCGAAGATGTTTATACGCCCGGTAGAGATTTTCTATATCATAGATCAGGTGTTAATAAACTCGAAAAAAGAACCGAAAATGCTTTAAACTTTTTTCAAAATACTGGTATAGAACCAAGAATGTTTGCTACAAAAGAAAGTGATTTAAAATATCATGCAGATAGACTTGTAAGACCAAAAATTGTTCCTAAATCATTAAAGACTAAAATCGATATTGGTAACTGGGCATACACAGCTTTAAACCCCGAATAATGGAAGACTTAAAAGACATAGACATAATTGTTGCAACAAGGATAGATAATCACGAAAGAGCTATTAATGCTTTTTTAGTTTATAGATTTTTTAAAGAACATAGCGTTAACAGTAAATTTATTTTTGTTGAAGACTCTGCATCTCCTTTTCTTCAAGGTTGTATACCAATAGAAGAAACTGATAAGATATATTTTGAACAAAATAGTTATTGCGACGACCCAGATTCATCGCACGAACTCAGGCAAAGCTTTTTTAGAAAATGTAGATCTTATAATATAGGAATTCAAAAAAGTGATAGAAAATATTTGCTATTTTTAGATTTAGATTGTGTAGTAAATCCTAAACAGATTACTGACGTATTAAACAAAATTAAAAAGAAGAGAGGGTTTGGTATATGTTATAACGGTCAACCTGCTTATTTAAATTATGAAGCAAAACAAAGATATGCAGATGCTCCTCTATGGTCTACTCTAGAAGGCTTCTATCCAGATTTTAAGTTACTGGAGGTTGCTTTAGATAATAGAAGAAGAGGGTTTCCTTCTTGGCCTGATTCATTGATGTATGAACATTGTAAAATATTAGGTGTAAATGCAGTTGGGGGTTGTTTATTAGGTATGAAAAAAGATTTTATTAAGATAGGAGGTTTTAATGAAAATTTTGCAGGGTGGGGATACGAAGATACGGAAATTATAAGCCGTATTAGAATTTTATACGGAAAGTCTCCTACTATGAATTGGGAAGATGATCGCGAACCTTTTTATAGGTGCGATGAAAAAGATGAATTTTTATTCCATTTTCCCCATACTAAAGAATCTGTCACTTCGCGTCAAGTTGTATTAACAAGTAATAAAAAGGAATGCGACAAAGTAGAAGGTATGAATAAAAAAGAACTTGAAAAATATATAAAAACTTGGACATGGTTAAAGTAAACATAAGAGATGATAATTTTACGCCTTGGGACCCGTCATCGTGTCATTTGGCTGAAAACAAATATATAGAATGGGTTACAGATAATGCACCCGTTAGCAAAAGCTGTTTTATTACTGATTTAAGATTGGCTGACGTAACAAAAGCTTCAGGCGTTAAACGAAAAGTAGCTTGGTTGTTAGAACCAAGAAGTATTAATCCTGGAATGTATAGCTGGATTGAACAACACAATAATCTTTATGATTTTGTTCTAACTTTCGATCAAAAGCTTATTGATAAAGGTCAAAACTTTTTGTATTACCCTCACGGAAGATGTTGGATTCATAACTATGAAGGTATAGATAATAAAAGCAAATTTTGTAGCTTATTTGCATCTGACAAAGCTATGACATTAGGTCATAGACTCAGACATATGATTGTAGATCGTTATCGTAGTACGGATAAAATGGATTGTTATGGTAAATATCCAGGTAACGTATTAGAGAAGAAAGAAGACGGACTTAACCCGTATTATTTTTCTGTTACAATTGAAAATTCTATAATTAGAGGTTACTGGACTGAAAAGTTGTTAGATGCATTTGCTACAAAAACCATTCCTATTTACTATGGCGATAAATTTTCAGTAAACAAGTTTTTTAATGAAGATGGTATTCTATACTTTGATACAATAGAACAGCTTGATGAAATAATCGAACAGATTCAAGGTGATGATAAT
>Ga0080013_1002150_pt1 | contig 23980 bp, 28 predicted proteins | sample ETNvirenome_6_85_FD_69236 | JGI IMG/M metagenome (GOLD analysis project Ga0080013, IMG submission 69236) | Marine viral communities from the Pacific Ocean - ETNP_6_85 (SPADES assembly) (version 2) | ecosystem: Environmental > Aquatic > Marine > Oceanic | place: Pacific Ocean | collected 2013-06-19
TGGCGGCGCGGGTGGACCAATAAATGCGCCGACGCATATATTGCCGGTACATTTGTTGGGATAACACTCGGGATCGATTTTACAGGGCGCGCCCAAAGGTTTAATAGCTCGACACTTACCGTTGAAACAAATCCAATTATCGCCGCCCGCTTTGCAATCAGAGTCATCCCAACAATCAGTCGCCATAGTTTTTGCAAGCTCTTCGATTGGTGCATATGTAGTTTCTGGTTTGGCTTCTTCATTAATTTTTAAAGCCGCTTTTTGCAGCTTATTCATAAGCCCTATGAACTCCGTATCGTCCACCTCTGAATTATCCTCGTATAGTTTAGTCAATTTTTTGATTTCGTCCTTGCCATAACGAGATCTCATTTTTTCTGGTGATACTTGTTTGTGCCAATAATCGTTCTTACTCCATTCGTTGCGATGGAAGCCAAATACGCCGTCAGTAAAGAAATTTATTTCTTCTTCAGGTGGTGCGTTTAGTCTTGTATCGAACTCTTCGCCCGGATTATTTCCTTTATAATATTTTGGTTCTAAAAACGGCAAAAATCCTTGCAAGAACGCCTTTCTTAAACGAGTCATATAAAAGGGATCTGGTATACCTAGGCCGACGATTGGTAGATCAGTGTTTGGGAGGTCGGCGCGGCGACGGACAGAAGCTGCACAAAGAAGAAGTTTTGAGCCACACATCTTTTTCATCTTGGCGTTCGGGAGGTCTCCGTGAGACCAGTGTTTCCAGTCAAACATTTCATGCGTTGCATCTTTAGCCACCAAATACGGCACATGATACTCTTTAGGATGGCCTGTTTTATATGAATTTTCTATTTTCTTTAGTGGTCGAAATTTCCAAAAATCTGAACTTAGCTTGATCGGCGTTGATTTCATGAATGGGTCATCTTCATTATTGTTATCTATTGGCTTCCCTTCTTTGGGCCCATACCCATATTTTATTGGGCCGCTGCTGGAGTAGTTCTGGTTATCGCCGAGCAAAAGCCGGCCCTCCTTGGAAAGGAGGCGTTGTGCAAAATACCAACGCTTCTCTTTTGTATTATATATGTAATATGTGCCATTGACATCTTGGTACCACCGATGATTCCACTTCTCCAATGCTTCTTGGGCATGTTTTCCTTTACAATAATAAATCTTTCCTTTGTAGGTCTCGCTTATCTGACTAATTTGCAAATCGTCTGGGCCAAAGCCATGATTTGTTTTGCCCGGCTTAACAGGTATGCATGATCGCCAATCAGATAGCCACCCCTGTGTGCTAAACTTCGGATCGATCCACTTTTTTATATACTCTGAACCGTGTTGCTGTATAAATCCATGGCCGGGTTCATGAGCCGCAAGAAGAGGCTGGTGGTGTGCGGGGTCGAACGATTCTTCATAAAAGTCAGCCGGGTGGCCGGATCTATGAACACTTAAAAAGTGGTGTGTGTTTAAATAGCCTCTCTCAATAGTTCTCGGAGGACCGTGCTCGTCCTTTGAGCCTTGAAAGCGATAATCATATATGTGTCTTAAAAATCTCCACTTGCTAACGTCTGGATTACCTCTTTTGAGATATGGTTCTTTTTCTGATCTATTTTCTAATAAAATAAACTCTTTAATTCGCATTTCCAGAAGACCTACGTGCTTCCCCATACCACTCCTAACCGCAGGACCAGCCATGGTGCTGGTTAATTTGGCTAAGTCAATCTTTTCTAAAATATTAAAATCGGGATCCAGTAGATCACACATATTGTTAATTGCGTCTAGCGTGTTCTTGGTTACACTATCTCTAATTTCACAAACTTCCGGAGGGCACTGTTGCGGTGCAGAGTCGTTTGTAAATGAAAGCATGTCAATGTAGCTGCCTAAAAACTGCCAAAATTGTAAAATTCCATTTTCAGATTCTAAATTTAAATCTTTTGCGCTGGCAAGATCTTTAAAGTTTGTTAACACAGTACAGGTTGCATCACCCATAAACAACATAATAATATCTCGTTGTTTTATCTTTTCATTCTGATATACCGCTGTCAAGTATTGCCTAATGTGGGTAGTGGCCTCTTCTTTTGTTATAGACGTTGAAACATACTTACGAAGCCATGCCTCTTCAAAGGCCGCATGCGCAAGGTATTTTAAGGGGTCGACTTTCTGTAGCTCTGGGCCGTTTAATGTTTTATCTCCCAAAAATGTTCCAACTTCAAGCTTTGCGGGATCATAATCCACCAAGCCCTCAAGCCAAGCATTTTCCGACATATATATGCCCTCAGCAACAAAATTTAATGTAGCTTCAATAAGAAGGCAAAAAACAACACAAACAGCCTCGACTATCATCGTCTCTATAAGCCTCATCATACAATCTTCGAAACTTGTACAAGGTAATTTGAAATAAGGTAATGGTGGAATTTTTAAACTATTCTCTAAACCGGACGGGCTCATAAGATCAACTTCTTTCTTAGTAAGCAGTTGCTCTAGTTGACCTCCGCACTTAATCTGCTCAACTAATGTGGCCTGACCGACCTTTACATCTGCTAAGCCGGCGCCCATTTCTCCCAACATTGCAGTTAATATTTTCATCAAATAATACTGTACGGGGACTATATTTATAAGCCGGTCGACTTTGGGCGTTACACATTCATTAATGCTGCTCGGACTTGATAAAGCTGCAATTAGGTCAAATATATCTGCAGCCACCCCAAATGGTCCTTCGCCGTAACCGCCCTCTTTGCACGTACCCATTACTTCCGGTATTTGCTCACCCTTTTCATTTTTTCTTGCCTCTTCGTACCCAGAGCAAGCCGATATGCCATGAAGTTCAAAACTTTTACATTCATAAGAACTTTTGCAATCTTCGCCGGCATCCTCGCCGACGAGCTTTAAAGCCTTTTTTGATATAGGGGGCCAGCACGTTTGCATACCCTGTGAAAGAAGCTTCTCAAAATCCGGCGAATCGTCATCACCAGCTTTACTATTATCTTCAGGATCGTTAATCTTAGCCAGTTGTGTCTTACACATTTCCTCTGCATTTGAGCCGGCTTGACGCGCAATCATTGAACTCATAGAGTTCAATATATTCGAAGCCGCAGTTAGCCCCATTACCGAATAACGGCCAACGGTGGTAATTTTCTCAACTGCCGAATCAGCAGATGCAAATGCTTCAGCTTTTTTCTTTTCAGCTTTTTCTGCCGGGTCTGTCATGTTGTGAATCGTTCCTAGTTTGTCTTGTTTTTGTCGCTTGCAAAGCTACCCTGTGACATAGGAGATGTATTAACTCTTAATAGCGCTTTGTTAATCTCTGCATATGCCGAATCAATCAATTCATATATTTGGCTCGGCATGCCAGATGCCCAAGATGCAACAGCATCTGGTGAGGGTGTGGTATAATATAGCATTGCGGGGTGAGTGTGAAATGCCAATTGGCCGTCTCTCTTGACGGCGCGCCTTGCTATTTTGTCCACTGCCGACTTAAGCTCGCTTATACGATCTATTATGCCATCTAAAGCTTTTTCTAGTTTTCGCGACTTAACTAAAGGCTCTAAGGTGTCAGCGGCCTCTGGATTTTTTGCATAATCTGATATTGCATTGCCCCAAATAAGATTTACGCCCATATGTTCAGTGTTCTTTGCGCCGGCTGCAATGGTGCTAGATTGCGGTAGGCCACCATAAATATTAACTGCCTGTCTGCCTACTAATTGTACAACATCTGCATATGCCGTAACATCCGACATTCCAGCCCACTCCATGGAGGATCCACCGAGGTTAGGTGCCTTCAAAGCAAATTTGGCTTGAGGATTTCCCCTTTGATTTAAATAAAGGCCGGCGGCGTCTTCAATTGGAGTATAGCTATGATATTTTAATTCATCTGCCTCTTCGAAAGCACCCAATCTTTCCCCCTTCGACAAGGGCCTGTGAAATATTTCACCAATCTTGTTTAAGCCATCGGGGTGCTCATCGTTAGCCTCGCCAAGGAGGTGCCCCCTGATGCCGGCAACGATATGGATTCTAGAAGCAAAGTCGCCGCCGCCAGTATTTCGTGGGCCGCGGTCGACCCATGTATATTCCGGGTTGTTGTCCATTATAATTGCTGCGGCGCCGTCAGGGTTCTGAATGACTTTTCTATCTGCTTTCTGCAAAAAATCAGGCTGCACTCTAAATCCTCGATCGCCATTAACGCCAGTCATATACTGATCTGATCCGCTCAAGTTTTTAAGTATGTCCTCTCGATGCTCCCTCTTGGCAGCGGAAAGCTTTGTCGCATCATAACACTTACCTATTGACATTTTTATTTACCTCCCTGCAACCAATCGGTCGTGAGTGCAATGACGCCTGATGGATCGCCGTGCAGAAGTTTGGTCGCGGCAACTGCGGCAGTATAACCCGAGATCCGAGGCGGCGCCTTTGCTGCTTTGGCCTTCGCTTTGACCCGGCGCTTTTGTTTTGGCTTAGGCTTCTTTTTCACCTTTGGAAAAATCGGATTATCTTTAAAGCTGGGCATTCGAACAAATTTCGGATTTTTAAAATCTTCATCAAAAACAAAAATTATATGAAACCCTTTAGACTTCAAGGCTTTATCACCTAGGCCAGATATATCAACAGTAAGAAAGTTGTATTCCCAATCTTCGCTAATTATAGCTTCCCAATATGCATCGGGCGGGCCCAAGTTTATTTCATAGCCCGGTTTCTTCGAAGTAAAATAAGGAACTTCAACTAAAGCATAAGTTGGCATACTTTTTGATTCAGTCGGAAGATTCCCTTGAAGTCTTAATTTTTCTTGTGTTTCGTCTCCATAGAAACAACTAAATGATTGTCCCAACACCCTTCTTATAGTTCCAAAGAATTCTTTGTTTTGTGGTTTTGGCTTATCAACATCGTCAACCATTTTCCTTACGACTTGCCACAAGTCTACATCTGGCGGCCGTTGCTTGCGCGCCGTTCGGGTGTTGGCATTAGCTACCATAGTCTAAACCGCCTCCCTTATAGCTTCAAAAATATTTTCTTTTTCATCGCTAGACAGTGAAACGTCGATTTCCTTTTCTTTGTTTTTATTTATAATTCCAACTATTTTAACCATTTGTTCATTAGAGCGCTGTAGAGTTTCAAGATATTTCGCAGCGACAACACCAGACCTAGAGTGTGTAGTATCACCAGATTGAATTTCTGTTTTAAGCTCTTTTAAAAGATCCGCAGTCTCTTGTCTATCTTCTCTGATGTTTTTCAAAGCTTCTTCAATTAGTTCTTCACTGTCCATTTTATTAACCCTCATTATAAATAGACTTTTTAGAAATTTATATGTTGCCGCGATTCCAATCAGTTCGAAATGCACGATATTTAACTTTAAACTTCTTAAGACTGTTGGCTATTTGTTTTGTGTTTAAACCGGTTATCTCTCTTAAATAAAGATAAATAGCCTTCTTGTTTAAAATCTCAACATCCTCGGGATTTTGCAAAAGCTCCTTAATCGCTTTTAAAACCAACACATCATTTGGCTTCATTTCGTTCTGCGATTCGGCTTCCTCCCAATCACTTATCTCTTTTAAAAGATTTTCCCAGAATTCGCGACGGTCTCTCTCTTTCTCATATTTGTGCTCAGTGTGAAGATATTTTTTTTGTGAAACATAATCTAAATTATCTAGACTCACCTCTCTTTTAAGTTTGGCGGATGTTTTTTTAACTTTATGAATAAACCAGTTTTTAGTTATAACACTAAAATAGGAAAAGGCCTTGGAGCCCTTGCTAGGATCATACTTGTCCAATATGGTGGTCAACCAGACCTTACACTCTTCACGAAGAGAATCAACATTAGGAAGAGATGTAAACTTATATGTATAAGTGATTTTATCAACCATCTCGCTAAAAGCGGGTCGAATAAAATCAGCATAAAGCTTTGTTCTATCCATATCTGACGTTGTTTTTGTGTATGCTATTATGGCGTCTTCGTGCACTTGCGTGAAATAGTGATTCTTTTTTCTACGACTTCTTTTTTTCATTCGAACTCTCTCCATATTTTTCAACAAAGTCAGTAACATCTTCGTGATAATCTCTAGAGTGCTCTAAAAGTTCTAATAAAATCTCATTACCATAAAATAATTCCATATTATAAACACGCTCTAAGTGCTCTAAATATTCTCGGGAATCATTCTGAAGTTTGTATATATTTTCAGATACACTTAAAAGCTTTCGAATTAAAAAGACCACAAGCCACAGCAGGCCAGCAAATAACAAAGCCAATACAATTGTTATAATAATCGAAAATATATTCATGGCTTGTGCTCCCGACCCGCGGTTTCTTGTTTTTGTATATGTAAATCATGGCGGGCGTCTTCAATAAATTCATTGACGCTGGCGCCGACTTTTTTTGTTTTTACGGCCGTCTTGAGCGGCGGGTTTGTTAGCTGCGGGATGCGCTGTAGTTTATCTTGGCAGCTACAGAGACTGCATGTATTTAACGTTTCTTTGATTGAGTGAAAAGTTTCAAATTCGCTCTCACACCCACCACACAAATAAACATAAAAAGGCATTAATTTCCCTCTTCTGCCGAATCAACATTTTTAAACTTAACTGTTGGCGGATTTTTTATCCACAACCCGTCTTCAGTATTAACAAATTCAAAATCTTTTAATGATTCTGTTATGTCGTTCTGTTCTAATATCGCCTTTTGAAGCGCCATCATTAAGGCGCCCAAAGCTTGATCTGATAATTTTAATGTTTTCATTTTAACTCCTTATTTGTTTCTTTACAATATTTTAAAACATATTCTTGCAAATTGTCACTAGGGTTGTACCCAAGCTTTAAAGCCGCCAAACTAATGTCAGCTAATGTGTTCTTTGCCTCGCCGGGTCTTTTGGGGATATACTCAGTTTTTGCAGCATCAAACATTTCTGCTAATTCATTAATAGAGAAATTTTTTCCAGTTCCAAAATTATAAATTTCTCCGTTGCCATCAATTTTTGACATAGAAATCAATCCCATACATATATCCTTTACATGTGTAAAATCACGTCGCTGGTGGCCGTCTCCAGTTATCGTTAGCGGTTTCTTCTGAGCATATTGTTCTTCAAAAATTCCCACTACAGTTGCATAAGGCCCAACTTTTAGATGTCGAGGACCATATACGTTAAAGAACCTAGCAATATTCACATCTAAATTATAGATATTGTTGTATAAAAGGCAAGTTTCTTCGGCGAGCCATTTTGTAAAAGAATATGGATTTAAATGAGGGCCGGCATAAAACGAGCTAGAGCCAGCATAAACGACTTTTATATTATTTTTTCTAGCAAACTCACAAACCAACAAAGTGCCATTTACGTTGTTGTTAAACGTTTCCTCCGGAGCTTTAAAGCTGGGCTGGATTCTGGCAAGAGCCGCTAAGTGAAAAATTACAGATGCATCTTTTAATTGTTCTGTGTGTTCACCTGATTTAAACACTTTCATTAAATCGTCATAAATGTAGAAAGCTTTTTCGTTTGAATTCTCTTTTTTTCCTGTAATTAAATTGTCAATTACAACAACTTGGTTGTCTGTGCTCTCACACAAGACATCAACTAAATTACTGCCAATAAAACCACAGCCGCCGGTGACAATTATTTTGCTCATTTTAAATCCTAATCCAATCTGATGGAATCAAATCCTTTGTCTTTCTTTCATCTGAACCAAACCAATGTTGAGGTGCCACAATAATTTTTTGTTTATTTTGGTTTAAAAAAGCTCCCCACCAAGAAAAAGTAGAATTTGCTATAATATTATTTTTCATTTTACTCATTAAATATAAGTCTGTAACATCACAGCCGCTGTCGATAAAAACTTTTTCGCCCTTTAAAAAATGACTATTCTCCCTTACCCACTCTATATCGTCGCTAAAAATTACAATAGTATCATAATCATCTATTTTTTCTAAAGCGGTTGTATAATAATCTTCTGTCAATTGAAAATAATGATTTTTTAATTTGAGATAATCTCCTCTTCTGAAATGTATGGATACTGTATTTTTATCATACAACCAATTGTAATTTTTATTTATTTTTTCTTTCATTGAGTCGGGCAGATCAATAGTTTCTCTTATGAACTTTTCGTTGTTTTCAAAATACTTATAAGACTGAAAATGTCCATGTAAACATAGGCTGGCTGTATAAGGTATCTTTTCAAAGACAGTGCTGGTGTATGGTTTCTCTCTATAAAGTGCCGTAACAAAACTTTTATCTCTCTTGTCTTTATTTAGTTTATGAAAAATTGTTTCCCCATAAAACTTAAATGGATAAAAATTTAATTCTGGAAAGACAGCCTTATCATCATTGTCTTTAGCCAAAGACAAAGTGGCACAAACACAGAAAAGTTGATTTCCCAAGCCCTCATTGTCGCGGCCCGGGCCTAAAATGTTGCAAGTTAACACCTTTTTATTCCTCGCACATTTGGATACTTGTTTTCGAACCAAGCACACATTTTTCCTAAACTTTCTTCAAAATCAGAAAAATTTTCTTCTTTCCAGCCCAAACTAAGCAACTTAGAATTGTCAGATGGTTTTCTATATTGGCCTTTGTAGTGACTTATTTGCCATTCTATTTTTCCTTCGTATCGAAATATTTTGCACACCAACTCGGCGACTTCTTTAATGGAATATTCTCTTGTTGTGCCCACATTTACTGGCCGTGGACCGTCATAGTTTTCTAATAGAAAAACAATTATGTCGGCTAAGTCTCCTGAATAAGTAAATTCGCGGAGAGGGCTGCCGTCGCCCCACAGTACAACATTGGTGTTATTTATCTTTGCTTCGTATACTTTTCTTATAATAGCTGGCAAGACGTGACTATTGTCTAAATCAAAATTGTCATTTTCCCCAAAAAGATTATTGGGAGACGCGGTAATAAAATTACAACCATATTGTTTTCTATATGCTCTAGATTGTACATCCAACATTCTCTTAACGTGGGCATATGCAAAATTGGACTCATGTGGCTCGCCATCGTGAATGTTTTCTTCTTTGAGGGGATAAGATGTGTTGTCCGGATATATACAGGTGCTCAACAGAGATAAAAGTTTTTTGACTTTGTACTTTTTAGCAAAATGAAGAACATTCGTGTTTATCATAATATTTTCATAATAAAAATCAGCCAAACCATCTTGATTCGCTTTAATACCGCCGACCTTTGCAGCCAAGTGTATAACATATTCTGGTTTATGCTTAGCATACATAGCCTCGCATTGTAGCGGATCTCTCAAATCATAATCAGAAGAAGAGATATATACAGCTTCTAACTTTTTTTGCAAGGCGCCGCCAATCATACCGCTGCCGCCAGTGACCAAAATATTCTTCATTAAATTTTTTCCATCCAATGCTGAATCATCTCATCTAGCATAGAGTGAAAAGTATATTCTGGCTTCCAGCCAAGTTCATTTCGAATTTTCGAAGAGTCGCCTTTTAAATACTTTAATTCTTCTGGTCTCATAAATTTTGGATTTTGCGTAACATAATCTTTGTAATCCAACTCAAGCTTTTCAAAAACATATTCAACCAATTGCTGTACCGACCAAGTTTTTCCAGTTGCAACAATCCACTCATCCGGAGCTTCACTGTTGGTAATCATATGCATTGCACGAATGTAATCTTTAGAATGGCCCCAGTCTCTATATGAATCCAAATTGCCTAATTCTAATTTGTCTCTTAATCCTTTTTTAATTTCGACGGCCGTTTTCACAACCTTGTTTGTAACAAAGTTCGAGCCGCGGCGTGGGGATTCGTGATTGAACAGAATACCATTGCAGGCGTGCAAGCCATATGCATGGCGATAATGACGAACAAGGTTGTAGGCCATAAGCTTTGCACAGCCATATGGGCTGACAGGGTTCATTGGAGTGGACAACCTTTGTACGCCGTCCTCGTCAACTGAATTTCCAAACATTTCTGAAGATGACGCTTGATAAAACTTTGCATCAGGCACAATGGCTCTATATACTTCCAACAAATTTAAAACGGCCATGCCATTTGTTTGGATTGTAAAAGACGGCACATCAAAACTTATTCTAACATGGCTCATCGCCCCTAAATTATAAATCTCATCTGGCCTAACCTCTGATACAATTCTGGTTAATGACGGCACATCTAGCAAATCGCCGTAATGTGTGTTAATTTTATTTCCCAGATGTTTCAAGCGATAATCTTGATTTTCAGCAACAGAGTGCCTTCTTATAATGCCGTGTACTTCATAGCCCAAAGATATTAAATATTCTGCCAAATAAGAACCATCTTGGCCAGATATACCTGTAATTAAAGCCTTTTTGTTATTCACTTATTCTCCTGTTCTTTAAAAATATCCATTTCTCTCAAGTCAACCCAATCAGATATAACCCACTGCCTAGGCTTGTTTTTAATCGCTTGGGCCAACTTTTTTATGCCCAGAGCAGCGGTTTCCGGAGTCATATAATAATGATAGCCCATAGTGCTAATATTTTGTTTTACCCAAGGTACATCTGGTAGTCTACCATCGTAGGACATTTTTTTAAAGTCTTCCCCGGATTTTTCATTATCAGTCAATATTATGCCGCCGCGGCCTAGGCTTAAATGCTTTTTAAACTGAAAGCTGACGCACATATAAGTGCCAGAAATATAACTGTTCGGCTTCCACAAAACAGCAGCGTCAATAATATTTTCAGTTAAATAATAATAATCAACCCAATTCTCTTCTTTCCACTTTAAATCCAATCCAAGTTTTTTTGCCAACATGGGAACAGAAATATAAGTATGAGTTGGTACAGCAATTGAGTCAACGCCTTGATGCCGAAAGCACAACTCAAGCGCGTGGGTACAGCAGTCTACAGCCACCGCATGTGGTGCGCCAAAAAAATCTGCAATTTGTTTTTCAAATTCTGCAACTGTTTCAAAATTCACTTGATAGCCTCTACATTTAAACTAATTAAAGTTCCATTTTCTTTATCCATGTGTGGCAGATAAGCTTGTGAGTGATCATCAAAATGAGAATGCTCTGTTTCTTTCCAATCATATTTTCGTACTCTTTTAAAACCAATTTGTTTTGTTAACATTGTTTCAAGAGACTGATAATCGTATACAGTTTTATGATAAATAATTTCGTCTTTCATAAACATTTTTCCATATAAAGGCCCCAAAAACTTTTCTAAAGGATATTTGCCAATCGCATATAATTTTGTAATTGCCTTAAAATCTGGCACCGCTATTCGAATTATGCCGGTCGGCTTTAAAACGCGATGCCACTCAGATAAAAGTTCTTCTGTCTCGGCGCGATCAAAATACTCAATAACGTGTGAAGCATAAATAAGTTCTACCGTATTGTCTTTTTGTGGCAATTTTTTAATATTGTGAAAGTCTAGATGCTTGTAGTCTCCACCATCAATATGAAACCAATCATCTCCGAAGTTTCTCCAACCGCAGCCCATATTAATTTTCATATAAATTCCTTATCCAGCGCTTGTCCCTTATAGGGGCCACTTTTATACTCATAAATTAACGTATTGTCTTCTAAAATTTCATAATTATGCCCACCTTTTAAAGTAACACTACAATCTAAATTATTTAATATAGTTTCCTTGATTATAGAATCATCTAGATCATAAAAAATCGCCCTAACAGAGCCTCTTAAAACAATCCACGACTCTTGTGCTATCGTCAAACCATCGTTTTTTTTATAGATGTGTTTGTGGGGTTTAAAAGTCTTCCCTTTATCATAATTAAGCAAAGATAATTGCAAAAAGTTTTCTGGTGGCGCCACATCTTGTCTTTGAGTCCCTTGTTTATAATCAGAATAACGAATTATGTAATGTAAAGTCTCTGATGTGATTTTAGATTTTATTTGTTCTATTTTTGTTTTGCTCATGATTATAATTTAAAATTATTTTTTTTATTAGTCGTAGAAATTCCTTCTGTATACGGAATATATTTCATTATGTTCTTTTCTAAAGGAACTTTATGCTGTTTTTACTATTTAACAAATTTTTTATTGTATTCATCTATCCCCTCTCAATTATTATATTTTACCAAAGAGGATAAATAAAAGGATCCTTTTTTTCAATCTGTTTCATTTTTTGTTTCAACTTTTTTTTCTTTTTTCTATTTTTAAAAAATGTTTTTATTTTATTAATAATTTTTTTGATCATCTAAGGTTTCCTTAAAATATGTTCAGCGAACTTTTCATGAGCTTTTGAAGATGGGTGGCCGTTGCCGGGAGCACAAAACCAAAGTTCTTTTGGTAAATTGTCAGCGACCCACTGTGTTAATCCACCATACTTAATTCTTTCACTCTCATGGACCCAAAAATTATCCCAGTCTATTAAATCAAAAAGATATCCTGACCATTTGCAGTTTTCTTTAAGCAGGAAGTTGTTGATGTTCTGGTATTCTTTTTCAGTAAATTGATTTATACTATTTGTTTCTGCATCTACTGAATAATTAATAAATTTGTTTTGAGGCAAACCATCCGTAAATATATCCCAGCCTGTAAACATTTTATATTTAATCTGTTTGCTTTTTAAGTACCATTGTGCTCTTAAAATATTTTCCAATGTTTCTAGAAAAGCCTGTTCCTTAGAAGTTATGTAATATAATTCTGGCCATATTCCTATGTTCCTTGACCCAGCACACATAACCCAATCATTCGTAGTTCCACTTGGAGAAGAAAAACTTCTTTCTTTAACTTTGTTTGCTATATGCACTGGTCGTTCCTTCATAGAACTATCTTCGATTGATAATTTTTTTTCTACAATTCTATCAAATCGAAATATGCCCGACCATTGTATGATGGCACAAATTTCTTCTTTTTTTATTCCAGCGCTTAATAATTCTTCTATTTTTTTGATTAAAAAAGTAGAAATTAAATGATTTCCTGCGCCAGACATAGCAACATTATATAATGTTTTATTTGTACTTGATGCTAAATAATTTGCCCATGTGGGACTGTCGTGTGTAAAGCTGCAACCAGAAGTCACCAAATATTTTATTTTATTAGACACTTAATAACCATTTAAATCTATTTTTAAGTTGCAACTCTAAATAATTGGTATCATAAGCTTTTCCAACTTTAGTTATAAAATTCGGCTTCTTCTTATACAAATTAACTTGAGAATATTCAAAATCTAAATTTATCCCTGTCCAATTTTTAATCATTATCGCGGCTGCGACTGATGAGCCATTTAGATCATCATATCCCCTACTATCTTCCACATAATATATTCTTTCTAAATCCAAATCTTCCGTAACTGATTTAGATTCATTTATTGTTTTTTTATCTTCAATGTGTAAATTAAGCTTTTTCATTATAGTAGGAAAAAAATCACGAATCGATATTAAGTTTGTTTTTGGTAATATTGGATTGTCAGTATTATCTTTCATCATTGCCCAAGTCATATATCCAACAGTACTAATTTTTACTCCATCCGGGGGGCCCAATTTAGTAAAGTCACCATGATCAGAAAATAGCCAAAAAAATGAATTTTCTTGATCAAAATTCCAAAAGCTTAAACATGAATCAAGATTTTCTTTTGCCTTTTCGTGAGATATTTTTCCACCAAGTGCGTCATGATACGTATTATATAATATAAATGTTATTTTATTTTTACCACTATCATCGTTATTCTGAATTTCTTCTATGATCTCTTTTTCGTGAATGTTTTTATATTTTATACTAAATTTTTGAGATATGACATCCCCAAAAAATGGATTGTCGGTATAAATTTCCACTTCCCATCCCGCTTTCTCTAAAATAGAAAAAATAAATTGATCTTCCCATGGCCATTTTATATTTCCATTTACCTTATATCTTAACTCTGTTTCATACCCTATCCCCCCTTTTTCTAAATCTGAAGGCATTTGTCCTGTTAGAAGAGATACCACAGAAGTTGTGGTAAAACAATTTGATATTTGACCAAAATTATGAAATTTATTTTTTATTTTTTCAAATGGCTCACAGAAAGGCGCAGCGTCAAAAAGAAGTAGATATATATTCATGATTTAATTCCTGCAACTATTATCTTTAATCCATGGACAGTGTTGTGATCTCCGGGGGCAGATGAATAAGGTATGCCAAATACCTCTTTTATATAAGTGTTATTAATTGATAAAACCATTTGTTTAAACTCTTCTAAATCTCCAACTAAACAATCAGCCGGCGTGGGATCGTCCTTGAGTTGGCCCGGGCCCTCCCAATGTAAGTATAAATAACCAACATTTGGCTTAAGACACCTAAACCACTGACTTAAAGCAATTGCAGGATTATAAGAATGTCCAATTGAATTTGAATAAATAAAGTCTGCTTTTTGAATCCACTCTTCTTTAATTTCGTGGAAATCCCACTGAATGACGCTTTTATACTTCGAAGCAAACGAAGAAATCTCTGTTCCAATTATTTTAAAATCTTTCGAAACTTCTTCGGCTTGAATTAATTTGTTATATAAATTTTTAACTTCATAACCGTTTCTTACCCCGTGGCATAATCCAAAATCCATATTTTTAATATTAAAAAGCATATGCTTGGTTAATAAATCAATTTCTTTATTGCTAATCCAAACATTGTGTTCGCCGTTGGTAGCGCAAATTTCTTGAGCGCTCTTATAACTTTCATATGTTTCATGCTTAAATAATTTCATTCAACATACCCCCTTTGTTTTATATATGTCGAACATTTAACGGACAGTGCCGACCTATCATCGGCTTCTTTTGTTCCTGAGCGTGGTTTCGAAGGGTTGCCATAAAACAAATGAGTATACAGCGGCTCATCAATAAAACTAACAGCGGAATAATCACCATCACGTTTCCAAAGTCTATACAAAATAGGCAAAGTTAGTGCATGGTCTGTTGCTATTTTAAACCATTCGCCATTCCAATCTAAAAAATTTTCAATTGGTATGGGTTTTAAGGCTTTTACTTTAAAAGTCGAGATATGACTTGTAATCCATTTACTGCTATAAGGATCCCACTTCTCACTTGGAATTGGCTGGCTGCCGCCCAATTGCCCACCCGACATTATAAACCTACTATGAACATATTCTATTTTTTTATTACTATCATAAACATTTTTTATTTTTTCTAGCGCAGTAACGTTGGTTAGCCAATCATCGCTGTCTACTATGCAAATAATGTCTTCGGGGTCTTTATCTATTGCGTTTTCATAAATATTTTTTAATCTATATTTTCTCTCTTTATTAATTTTTATATCAAGATTTGGCATCATATATTGTGATAGGTGGGCTAAGGTATCATCGTCGCTCAAATCATCAATTACGATATGAGAATCGCATGCAAGTGTTTGTTGTTGCACGCTCATAATACAATTGTTTATAAATCTGGTGGCGTTTCTTCCAGTTGATATAACATATAATTTACTCATTATTTTCACAAATATCGCTTAAAACTTGGCGCCAATAACTTATCTTCATCTTTTTTAGATCAAATTTGTCTTCAATAATTCTTTCTTGGTAAAACCGTCTCAGTGAATCATAACATAGCTCGTTCCAGTCTTTAACAAAGTAAATTGGTAATTCTCTAAAATCGTTCATGTGTATATTTTCTCTAACAATTGGAACTGTTTTAAGATATAAAGCTTCCCACGTTCGGTGACAGTCAACACCATTACCCCTAGGAGAGATGGCAAATTTATGTAATGCAAGGTCATAATAGAATTTTTGTATTGGGATGCGCGCGGAAGCATTAACCCAGCTTTCCCCCTCAAACATCTCCCAAACTTTCTGTCTTTCTTTTGGATAAGTGCTGATGGCAAAATTCATAAAAACAAAACCATCCTTTTTTAAGTCTATAATATTTATGCGCTCTATCATTAAAGCTTTTTGTAAAGCAAAAAGAACTTGAGAAGAAAACCTGCCATGGGCTGCTGCTGGTGAAGTTCTGCGCGTCATATTTTCTAAACCAATTGGTATTGAAAAAACTCTTGGATCGGGAGTTGATTTATTTTGAGCGTACCAGCGTTTAAAACTTGGGCCGCGACTTAAAGAATTACATGTGATAGGATAATCGCTGTTATGGGTTATAAATAAATCTTGCTTTGAATTATGGAACTCTCCAATAAAATCAGTCTTACAAAAAGTAGCATCAATTCCTTCACATATGTCAATAAACCTGTTTCCGGTGATGAACTCTGTCATTCCTATTTTATGCTCTAAAAAATTTTCTTTCATGGTTATTCCATAGATTTTTTGAAACAATCAAAAATATAATTTATTACTTCTACATGTTCAGAATAGGGCCTAGGCATGTGAAAATCTACATAAAACTTTTCAAAAATTTTCATAGGAATAAAAGCCATGTCTGTCCTATCAATGCGTCTTGGAGCAGAAAAGCCCTGCCTAAATCCTCTTTTAAGGTTAACACACTCTTCTTCATATTTTGACCACGACTTTAATTTATCATGCAAAATTCTTTCGTCAGTATTCCAGCCGTAATCCATATTATACCAATTTTGAATAATATCTGCATAATCATCAAATTTTACATTAAAAACTTCTTCATACAACTTACCCTTTGCAGCAATGTAACACATTGGAATACACGGATGGCCATGGGGATAAGCATCTGAGCTAAAAACAACAAGCTTATCGCCGTCAATCTGTTTTATTTGTTCTGTAAAATATTCGCGACTCAGCGGCATCATATCCAAGTCGGACAACAGGCACACCTCATCTGGAAATAGAGTCGGCCCAATTAGCCGAATACACTGCGCTTGTAACGCCGTAGGAGCGCTTTCTAACGGTTTAACGCGGATAACCTCACCGACACCCTCATCCACCTCAAAGTCCTCAGAAATCAAGAATAAAGTGGGTTTAATGCCTATAATATTCCAAGCTTCAGCAACCAATGGCCAAAAATCAACATAATTTGGATTATCGTTAGTTGATACAATTACTCTGTCTATTTTCATTTCTCGGTGCTCTTATACAAGTTAATTATTTTTTTGGCGCGATCGAGATATGTGTGTCTTCTGGCCAAATCTAAGCCCATCTTACCAATCATATCAAGCACTTTATCATTTTTTGAAAATGTTTCTATTTTAGAACATAGTTCTTGTGGTGTTTCATACATAAGGCAATTAATACCATCGATAAATCCCAATTCATAATACTGAGAGTTTCTATTGGTCAACAACACTGTGCCCATTCCAATGGTTTCGAAGCTTCGAAAATTTATATCATTTGCTATATTCATATTGAAGTGAATCTTGTAGGAATTAACGGCGCGGACCATATCATCGCCCAACACCCATATATCTTTCTTAAGATTGTATTTTTCAGTTAACAGATCAAGCAGGCCGGCCCTGTTAAGAACAGAGCCACAGAAACCTAGCTTATATTTCTTTTCGATTCCCAGAGGCTTCATTAGGGTATGATCATAGGCGCTTGGGAACCAAACGCTGTGTTCGTTTACAAAATCTTTTATTGCCTGCAAAATCTTATCATATTTACCAGCATGAAATATCTTCATATATGGCTCTATGCCTCTGCAGTGTGCGTCGATCGACCATAAAAATTTCACAGGCTTATTATATAAAGACAAATCAGGTAGCCAACCAGTCTCATCATAGTTTTCCAAGTTTATGATTAAATCATATGAATTAAATTCTGGAGTTTCTTTAAAGCTTTCATGATTAAGTCCCCAGACATCCGCTTCTTCTCCCAACAACTTTAAGGCCCTTTGCATACAAAGAGATTCGCGGTAATTTTTATTCTCTTCGTGTCTGCCAGCCTCTTGTATTATTAAAGTTCTCATCCTATTGCCATTTTTAAAGTATCTAAATGTAGTTGGACTGTTTGTTCATTTTGATCAAAATCTTGTCCTACAAATTCTAATCCGTTTCTTTTTATTGGAAAAGGGTTTTTAACAACAAATTCATCATGTATTAAACAGTCTTCCATTATAAGTGGGTAAATTTCATCTCGGAGGAAGTCTTGATCATAGTGATAATAAACTCTGTTTTTATAATTTGCTAATTTTTGCTTAATATTAGGCACCGAGTTGCCCTTCCCGCCGAACATACCCGCTAAGATGGGGTGTGTAAAGTGCCACGGATGATCCTTCATAATATGAAAGTTCTTGCCGCTAGCAATCCATTCATCGACTGCAGCCTTTTCTCTCAAAGAAAGTCTAGAGTCAGTATCACGCGAAATCATTATTTCCACGCTTGGATCACCTAACGGAACAAACCTCCAGACAGAGGTTGTCCAATCACCAAACTCAGGTAATTCAACTATTTCTACATTTGGATATTTTTCAAGTTTGGCAACTAGGCCATATGGAACACTCTGAGCAACATAAAATCGGCAAATCCAGTCTGGATATATCTTTTGGGCCAATTCAGCATTTCTTTGAGCGCCGAGCAGATACTTAAGATCAGTACCCCACAACGAAAAAGTTATTAACTTCATGCATATTTCTCATAAACTTCTTTTTCTTCTTTTCTTTTCCACTCAAAGTTTTCTGGATTCGTTGATATTCCTTCGGGGTTAAAATAATACAAACCTAAAATATCATGAATCTTTTTAAACCTTGATCCGCCGGAAGCTGCACGCAAAAACATTTCCCAATCGCCGGCTGAGCGGTATTTGTCATCAAATAATCCGTGCTTTTCGTGCATCTCTTTTCGCCACATAGGATTGTTGTGTGGTAGATTTTGCATCTTCATATTGTCGACAGAAAATTCTGGAAAATTATATCTTTGACCTTCGCTAGAATTATTCATGAATGTTTCGTTTGGTTTGTGTGTTATAAAACTATCCGCGTAAACCAAGTCTACTTCCGGATTTAAATAAAGTTCTTTTGCGTGTTTTTCCAATGACCACGGCGCTTTTCGATCGTCTAAATTGGCATTCGTTAAATATGTACCGGTTGACAGCTTCACGCCCTCATTCCAAGTTCCATAGATGCCGGGATCCTTGTCGAGTTTTTTATAAACAATATTATCTGGATACTTCTCCATGTATTCTTCAATAACGGCAAATTCATTGCCCGGGGATGCTGCGTTGACCAACACTAGCTCACACTTATCTTCAAAAATGGTTTGTTGTGTGATGTCTTCTAAAAATTCTTTAATGTGTTCATCGCCATTATATACAGAAGTGATAATTGAAACTTTAGGCAGCTCTTCAGTTGAAATTTTTTGAACTGTTTCTCCCGTAATGGTTTCTACCATTTGTTTATACAGGTTTTGTTCAGCAAACGTTTCTAAAACATGCTTTTGTAATTTTTTTGCAAACGACTTTTTAAATTTATAATTTTTATATGCTTCTCGTAATTTTATTTTGACGCTACCCTGTTTTGGATATGCCCATTGTGAATGTGCTTCTAAAACATTTTCCCAAACAACTTCCCTCTGAATATGAAGTAAATCATAATCGACTTTGGTATACATTCCCCTTTTCTTTGTCTTGCCCTTCTTGGTTTTTGTGTCCATATAAAGAAAATCTGTTTGGCCTCCCCAGTCGTGAGTTACCACGGGCATGCCACAATAAACCGCTTCAAAAATCGGAAGACCGTAACCCTCGCCATGAGTTAATGATAGTAGCACCTTTATTTTTGGGTGCACATATAGTGAGTGTATTTCATCATTGTTCATAAACCCATGGAGTAGGTGCACCTTACACTTTCTTTGTGGATATTCGCCTAAGAGACCTTTCAATGTAGCCTCCACTTGTAATTTATCCATTATAGAATTATTCTTTTGATTAACCTTCAAAACTAAACCAACTTCTTGATCAATAAATTCTTCTACGAACCAACGAACGGTGTTCTCTAAATTCTTGCGGGGGCCCCATTGAGCAACGACAAGGAAATTAAAATCATATTCAAGATTCAAGCCTAAATTAACTTTAGAATAATTTTTGACTGGATAATTAACAACATGAATTGGAGTTTCTAATTTTAAAACATGTTTTTCGGGTGGCGGGCTGGTGTACACAGTTTCTTCGAAAATTTTCTTGCTAAAATCTGATACTACAATAATTTTATCAACAAATCTATTTGCTGCCAACAGCCACGCTGCTGAAACTTTGCTCGTTTCTATGCCGGCTGTTATACCAATATTAATGGGCGCACTACGATATTTTTCCCACTCATTAGGAATCGTAACCAACAAAGAAATATCATATTGGCCCCCTTGTCTGGAATACTCCAGAGTCTTTCCTATTATATTGTCTAATTCGTGGCGCTCGGCGTCATCTTCCCAGATCCATGATGTTTGGCCCCAATTAATAGGTTGAATAAAAATGTCAAATTCATCATCGTACTCACGAAGAGAGCGATATACAAACCGGGCATGTTCGCCATAACCAGATTGTGTTAAAATTGGCCCAACAAGTAATACTTTCTTTTTCATGCTACCTCTTTAAATGTCCATGACTTATAATTTTTGCGTGTTTGCCATGAACCGTTTTTCTTGTGAACGTGAGTCATAATTTTATCCCAGCCCTTTTCATAATTTTCAAAATTATAATTTTTTAAAACGTGCTGACGGCCCATTTCACCCATTTTATTTCTCTCTTTTTTAGAAAGATTAAATATCTTTTTTAGAGCAACAATAAAATCTTCTTTTGAGACTCGATCTTCGTGAATATATGGCACATCTTGTGAGCCTATCACCACAGTACTGGCCGGCTTTAAGCCAACGCCAAACCAATTTTTACCATCCGTTACTTGTTGTTGCAGGCCGCCCGTCATTGTAACAACAATGGGAGTTCCACAAGACAGAGATTCTAATGTACCTAAACCAAAACCTTCAGCGTCTGAAATGTTTACGGTGACATCTGCCATATTATACATGAAAGCTAGCTCTTGAGGAACAATCTTTTTGGTTGAAAACATAACTTCGCCGTTAACCAAGCCTAGCTCCTCTATCACTGCCTGTAGGTTTGGGCCGTTTGAGTCACTGGGCTCTGTGTGCATTAATAAACACGCCTTATCGTGGCCCACCTCATCTAAAAATTCTTTGAACCACCAAATAAGTGTACCAGACTGTTTTCGTCTAGCATTTCTATTATTCCAAAAAATAAGAAACTTATCATTTTCCCACAGCGGGAAATTACCTTTCTTAAGTTCTGAAACCTTTTTTTCTTCTAATTTTGTATAAATGTCAGACTCGACTGCATGCGGCAAGTAAAAACACTCAACATCTGGAGATACTGTTCTTACAATATCGTCTGTTACTTTTGAGATTGTTACCACCGCATCATTCGAATCATAAAATCGCTTATTGTAGTTTGGGTAAGGATAATTATCCCACACATGGTAATATACCATAGGACAGAGAGGCCTAATTTCGTCTTCCATGTTCCACAACCATGGCCAAAACCTAGGATCTGTCATAAGCCATATAATGTCTGGCCTTTGATATCTAATTAACGAACGAACTATTTCAGGATTACCAAAACCATCGACCGGCTGCAATTGCCAATCATCACCCCACTTTTCAGTTTTTTTGATGTCGTAATTTTCATGTTTTATGGCGCCGCCCAAACTAAAGAAACTATAGTTTCCTGTCTTCAAAAGGCCCTCGATCATATATTTGCTTTGTGTACCAACACCAGAAGGACTCAAGGGCATGTCGCCCAGAGTCATGACCCTTATCTTATCTTTCGACATTTTTATATCCTATGTGCAATGCTCTGTTTTGTAAAAATCACAATATTTGCACGACAATCTGTTTTTTATTGCAAACTTTCGATTTATATAATACAGTGCATGTTTCAACATTTTAAGTGCATTTTCTGTTCTTTTTTTACCACTGGTAACTTTAAAGATTTCTACTCTATTTTTCTTTGCAGTTCTTTTCAGCAAAGCAAAGTGTGTTTCAATGTCATCTGGATCGATTCCGTACTTCAAAGCTAAGTAATGCTTGTAGAAAATTAACTGATATACAATCATTTTGTCGTTTTTCTTGCGTGAATCCCAGCCCCATGAACAAGTCTTCCAGTCTAGTACGTGGTACTTGCCATCCTTTGTCTTAACAACAAGGTCTATAAACCCTTTAAAATCATATTCTGATTCTGCGTATTCTTTAATTGGTTCAAACAGTCGCTCTTCTGCTGCTATAACCTCATACTCTCCAAAATAATCATCTAGCGCAGGAAATATTTCTGGTATTAATTCCTTACCCTGTACTCTCATTTCCTTTAAAAGTTTTTCATTAAAGTTGTGATCTTCTGGGAGGGATTTTAATTCTTCTTCGAAGCGCTTGGAAAATAATAATTTTGCATGCGCGGGGCCGCTGAACTCCTTTCTGGCTGTCTTTTCACAGACATCGTGAATTGCTGTACCAAAAGCGGTGTATTCATTTCCTTGGAACCCTTTTAATTTTTCAACATACTGTAATTTATGTCGCCAAGGGCATTCTTTCCAAATTTTAAATTCGGAATAACTAATGTGTGTCATTTATTGCCTTTTTTTAAGTGTGTTAGTGTTGTGCAGTTGCTGCGCGGCCTCTTGTCCACGGCCATGCTTTAGGCTCATGAGATTTTTCACCGGCGCTTTCTTCAAGTGTTGCAACCAACTCAACTTTGTTGTATAAAATGGGACAAACATTGGCCAACTCTGATCTATTTTCCAAATAATACTTTTCAAAACCAACTCCAAAATATTCTCTTAAGGATGTAATTGAATATGGATTTATAAACAACCCCATAGAAAGCTGTTCTAGTTTTTCATATCCAATCGTATTGTAAAGATATTGATCAAGTTCTCCCGAATATTCCATATCAACAAACTGTTCATATACTACATTATAGTCGTATGACTCCAAAATGTCAAACAGTTTTATTCTTTTTGATAAAAATTCTTCTTCTAGGGTTTCATCCCCGTAAAGCTCAGACCAATACTTCTCTTCTGTGGCATGGGCAATTTCATGAACGATATCATCAATCATATCAGCTTCGTCGTCCTGATCGTTTGAAATATATAAAGCTCCGTCTTGGTACATTGCATTAATTTTGCGCTCATCAAATAATTTAAATTCACCAACGTATACTACTTCTATATTGTAAACCAAGTGACGAGGTATTATTTTTTCTACTTTCTTTAGTACAGCGTTCAACGAAACATTCTCTGGTAAAGACTCTTTGACAAAGACATTAATACCAAAAAACAATGTTTCTTTATTTTCCTTTAAAAGGGTCGCGGTCTTTTTTATATAGTTAATTGTTGTTTTCTTCTTTTTTGACATTGTTTAATCCCTGTTTATAATTGCGCACGTCGTCTAAGCCCTGCTCATAACCGCGCAGAAAATTCTCTTGTGCTACAAGAAAAAGAAATTCTGGAAACTCTTCTGCTATAGTTTCTACAATCATTTCAATAGTAACATCTTCGTTTTTTGGGTTCTTTTTGCTCCCCACATAATTAACTAGCCACTCCTTAAGTTCTGTGTCGACAATCGGCTTTTGTGCTTTCAAATTATTTTCCATTTTTATACCTCATAAAATCTTTGCTGCCAGTGTTGCAACCTTTGAGCGTTCGCCCCTTATAAGAGTTACATGGCCAGCGATGTCGTGTTCTTTAAATTTTTCAACAGCGTGAGTTAAGCCGTTGGTTGTCTCGTCGATATATACATTATCGATTTGTTCAATGTCACCCATCAGAACAATCTTTGAGCCGTCGCCCACTCTCGTTACAACCGTCTTCAGTTCGTGGGCCGTCATATTTTGAATCTCGTCTACCACAATGAAAGCATTATTAATAGAGCGGCCGCGAATATAAGTGAGTGCTTCAATCTCAATAATGCCTTCGCTTACATATTCTTGCAAGCTGTCTTTGCCGTTGCCCAGTAAATACTGAAGATTGTCGTTTATTGGCGCTAGCCATGGGCCCATCTTTTCTTCCAAGCTGCCCGGTAGATAGCCGATATCTTTGCCCATAGGCTGTATTGGCCTAGTGACGATAAGGCGGTTGTAGCGCGCTTGCTTGGGAATTACCGTGTGCCAGTCGTTTACAGCCTGACAAAGCCCCGCAAACAGGGCTATCATCGTTTTACCGGTACCTGCTGGGCCAACCAAA
>Ga0080013_1002151_pt1 | contig 23975 bp, 41 predicted proteins | sample ETNvirenome_6_85_FD_69236 | JGI IMG/M metagenome (GOLD analysis project Ga0080013, IMG submission 69236) | Marine viral communities from the Pacific Ocean - ETNP_6_85 (SPADES assembly) (version 2) | ecosystem: Environmental > Aquatic > Marine > Oceanic | place: Pacific Ocean | collected 2013-06-19
AACCTAGCCCAATACGATAAGAGTTTTCAATCCTTGGTGCGGCCTATCGTGCTTGACGGAGTTGCCGATTACATGGCGATTTTGCTTGACGCGAAAGAAGAATTAAGCCAGATTGAAACCGACATAAAAAGAGGATTAGAACTATGAAGCAAATCCGAAAGAACAAAGCCATGATACGCCCAATTAAAGAAGAATTAGACAACAAATTGCAAGAGCAGCTCCGAAAGGATCTACGGCAAATCCAGCGCAGCAACTTTTGGTTTGCGTTTTACTCGTACACAGTAGTGGGGGCTTTTTTGGCTCTCGTTGTTTGGACTTTTTCTCTCATTTTTTAAAATGAATATGAATCCTTGTGACTACAACCGTAGGACTTAGAATGTGGAAACAAAAGAAAAAACAGAAAAAAAAGAAAAACAGGAGCGAAGCGTATGTTTTTCGTTACTCTAGTCCTCTCTCACGGGTTCGTTCGGATTATAAACAGATAATACAATCTTTGTCAAGCACAAAATAAATTATTTTAACCTTGACAAAAACAACAACAAAACTATTTTAGCGAAATGAATTATAAAAAAGGATACAAAGCATTTAATAAAGGTCTAGTTTGTCGGGGGCATAAATTCAAGGTTGGGGAGACCTATGAAATAAAGGGAGACTTATCATTGTGCAGTAATGGGTTTCATTTTTGCAAAGATTTGGTTCTTACATTAGAGTATTACCCCGACTTTGATAATAATGACTACTGCGAAGTAGAGGCACTCGGAGAGACTGAATATGAGCAACCCACGGGCCATAAGGCATGTACTGCAAGGATTAAAATCTTACGAAAGATAACAAAAAAAGAACTAAAAAAACTCGTTGACGGTAACTGGAATTCAGGTGACTGGAATTCAGGTAACTGGAATTCAGGTAACTGGAATTCAGGTGACTGGAATTCAGGTAACAGTAATTCAGGTAACTGGAATTCAGGTAACAGGAATTCAGGTGACGGTAATTCAGGTAACTGGAATTCAGGTGACTGGAATTCAGGTAACAGGAATTCAGGTTTCTTTAATACGGATACTCCATCTGAAATATTGGCCTTCAATAAACTTTGTGATAGAAAAAAATGGGAAGAGTCGAATAAGCCAGGGTTTTTGTTTTTTGATACATCTGAAGATTACAAGGAGTCGTTTCAAAAATCATTCAAAGACCTTACCATAATCGAAAGAGAAACCCAAGTGAAGCAACTGAAGGCGCTCCCCAACTTCGACAAAGACATTTTTTATGAAATTAGCGGCATAAAGATAGATTAACCTTGACAAATAAGCAATAATATAGGATAAGAAGCAAATGAAATTCGTAATAATATACTTAGCAATAATGGTATTCGCAGGAATATCTTGGGTAAAAAATGCACTTAACTTGGTTGGATGTGATTTCGAGCCAAGTTACAAAGCCGAAATAATTTACGCAATTGGGGTTTTCTCTCCAACTTGTGTAGTTAGTGCGTGGCTTGACTTAGGAGACTAAACCAAGAAGCAAATGGGATTACTAGCAAGACTATTGGGCTCCCCGAAAGCCCTAGACGAGGCCATATCGGGGGTATCAAAGGGTTTAGACTCTTTGATATATACGCGCCAAGAAAAGGCCGAGGACCTACGGGCCGATACTGCGGAATTTCGTTCTGCAATGGTCGAGTGGATGACTAACAGCCAAGGCCAAAACCTAAGTAGACGTGTGTTGGCGTTTGCGATTTCGGGAACTTGGCTTGTCATGTACATAGCGGCGACATTGCTTGATGTCATGTCGATTTTCTCCGAAGAAATGTCCGCGAAATTCAAGTTAGCATCTAGTGCAATTGACGAACGCCTTTTTAGCATGAATGGTGCCGTCATGTTAATCGTGGGGTTTTATTTCGCAGCCCCTCATCTCTCTAAGATTATTGGGCCCGCAATGGCTCGCTTTAGTGGGTCTAAATCTGAGTAACCCCAAAGTGAGCTATGGATAATAAGGGAACACATCTACACTTCGCACTGAGCGACGAAGCAAAAGAAACACCCAAAGACATCGGGGAGGATCGTAGCGAATTGGCTGATACGGCTGGTTCTACAGCGATCTTAACCGATATGGTTTTCCTAGAAGACTTTGGAGGTAAAACAACGACTGAGCTAGTGGAATGCCTACTACACTGCATGAGGAACAAGAAGATGCTAAATATGAGAGGCAAACCGTATGCCTTCAAAATCGTCTCAATTTATGAGTAGAACCCCAAGCTAAACGGGGAGGAAAGATGAGCGAAGCGATGAACGGAATACAACCGACACCTAATCACGTATGGGATATAGCTACGATGAGCTGGAAATTGCCGAGCGATCTTAGCGAATTGTCTTATACGACCTGTTCTACAACAACCGTGGAACTGCCTGTGGAGCTGTTTAGCGGGTATGAGGTCTATGAACAGCTAACCGAAAATCAAAAGAAGTACACATCTCACGAAAATGTGAGTGCCGTACTTGATGCCGTAGTACGCCTGATGCGAATAAATCAATCATCGTAGAACTCTCAGCTCTGGCGCGAGAGCCCAAACGATAACACTCAATCAAGAATCAAATGAACGGAAACGACGATACAAACACGAACGGGGCGGATGCTCTCGTTGACCAGAAGCGGCATGTTAGGCGTGATCGTGTGGCCCTGATCGCGACGACTACTCTCATGGTAATCGACAGAGACACAAAACAGAGGATCGAACTAAAGGACATAGAAACGATCAGAGCTGCGGTCAATCTAGGTAAACAAATACTGGAACGTTTCGAAGCCTAACCCAGAGCACATAGGCGGCGAGGATCGCCGTTCTATGATGCGGCATGTTGTGCAAAATCTTTAACAAACGATAATACAATGAAAAGAAGACCGAATGCCTATGATCGTGGACAACACCAACTAGTCTGCGAAGCCCTTGGAATCTCTGACGATCCGAATGCACCGGGCCCAACCGCATACGAGGCCGTGTGCGTAGCTCTCATGAAAATAGAGTATGCTCTCGGCTATCTCGAAGACAATGAGCACAACGAAGGGAAAGCCGAAGAGGAGCTGAAGAAACTACTGACAGAGCCAGCCGATTCCGAAGAATGGTGCGTAATCAAATGCTATCCTTAATTGCACAACAAGGAAATCAAGGACGTAGCTCCTTGAATTGTATTGTTTTTTTATAGAAAAACTGGACAAATAACCTTGACAAAAGGAAAAAATCTGTCATTTTGACGCCATACCAATTTAAGCTACACTCTGTAGCAACCCCTAGGCACCCTCTTGGCGGTGTGGTTGTCTAGGGTAAACTTTAACGAAAAATACAATGGAAACAAATATAAATGAAATAGAAGTAAATGGCGTATCATACGTCAAAAAAGGCACCGCAAATGCGGTTAATTCTGATGGATTGCCATACGTAATAATCAGAACAACGGGAGCGGGGGTACACGCTGGTTATCTTAAGGCTCAACAAGGAGAGCAAGTCGAATTAGTTAACTCTAGGCGTCTTTGGTATTGGGCGGGTGCGAAAACCCTAAGCGAATTGTCTCAATTTGGCCCCCAAAAGCCCAAAGATTGCAAATTCACAATAGAAATTCCTAAAATAACAATAAACGGGGTCCATGAAATTATTCCGACATCTGCGAATGCAGAAAAAGCAATAAAGGACATAAAAGAATGGAAGTAAATCCCAACGGTTCCGGTTCCGGTTACGGTAACGGTTACGGTCACGGTTACGGTTACGGTTCCGGTTGCGGTTCCGGTTCCGGTTACGGTAACGGTAACGGTTACGGTCACGGTTACGGTGACGGTAACGGTTCCGGTTGCGGTTCCGGTTCCGGTTACGGTAACGGTTCCTGTTCCTGTTCCTGTTCCGGTAACGGTTACGGTTCCTGTTCCGGTTACGGTGACGGTGAATAAGTTTAACGAAAAATACAATGGAAAATACAGTAATACCAAAAGAAAAGTCGCAAAACGCGCTTTATTTCAAACACAGGTCGCAAATTGCAAAGTTTACGACACCTGTTGCCGAAGGCTCCGACGGTGGAGTACGTCGTGATTGGGTTAACCCAAAAACAATGGAAAAGGGTCACACTAACGAAATTCAATTAGACAAAATTGGAGGAGAGTGGATTGACGCTAGGATTCACACCCAAGAGTGGGAAGCCAAAGAAGGACAACCAGCAAGAACGGAAACGTCTTTGTTGTTAGCCTTGGATCAAGACGGTTTGGTTCGAGTGCTAAAGTTAAACGTTTTCGGAGGGCATGGGCTATCTAGTCCATTTACGTACTTCGCCAAACGGTGCGAGACGATTGACCCGACTCTTTACACGTATTTCGAAAGCTGGATGCCGCCAAATGCAGAATATGCGGTATTGCTCTACAAGCAAGACGTAGGGGAGAAATGGCCCCAAACCCGCAAGTGTAATTATTGGAACAGAACCAAAGAAGCCTATGAGGGCTTGCCTGAATTGGTGAAGACACCAGGACTTGGCGGCAAGGAAGAAATCGACTCTAAGGAACGCGACAAGTATCTTTATGGCCTCGTAGAAGAGTTTTGCAAGAAGGTACAAGGTTTAAATCAAAACCAAAAGGAACAATCGCAAACGCAAGATGCGGGTAATAACGTCCCCGAAAGTGACGAAGACGTACCATTTTAATTTGGTGTCCATCGCCTAGCCCCACGTTACGGGGCTTTATTTTAACTATGTATAAAAAGAGCAAAGTAAAGCAATTCGCGTGGAGCGAAAAGCACAAGTGCAACATCGTTTTGCTATACCGTAAAGACGGTACGCAATTCGCGGTACGCGATTACCGAATGGGGCAATCATACACGATTGACGAATATCACGATTTCCCCGAATGCGAGAAAATAGAGGATTTCGTGCTCAAAAGCGGGGAATCCATCGAGCAATTTACCAATACCGCAACAAAGGGTACAACAACGAAATTAAGTGTCGACAATGACGGAAAGTGTGCAATAGTGAGCGGATTAAACAATCTTTCACCCGAAGGCATGATGAATGTTGCGGGTAATGCCTTGATTTTAAAAGCCCTTGCACCCACTTGCTCAATAGACGAATGCGTTAAAAGCGTTGTTAACCTAGCTATAAAACTAAAAGATGATTTGGAATAAAAAGATGGAACCCAAGCACGAAGTGTACGGGAAGGATGCATTTCGAGCGGCGTATAATCTCTGGCACGTAAAAGAAGGGGATCTAAAATCGAACACAAAGGAATCAAAGGTTGTTTGGATGCGTTGGATCATGTTTACGGCATTGCGCGAAAGGGGTCTTACCTTGGCATATATCGGAGAATTGTTCAATAGGGGGCACGATACCGTTATTCACGGGCTAAATCGCAGCGACGAAGAAATGCTACGTGCCGATTACAGAGAGAATTATAGCGCATTTCAAGACGAATTTAACAAATACATACGGGGCGGCGACCCATACCCAAGCGTTAGCGTAAAAGAAGGTGACGGGCGGGCTATAATTGGGCGTCAAAATCTAACAAACATAGGAGGGTTTAGCGACTACGAAGCATAATTATGAGAACACCACGAACAAATGCGGCCAAAGAGCCACTAATCGAAGAAAAGGACCACCCAGACCAAGAGGACTTTATTTTGGGGTATCTTGTTGACGCCGAATTTGCTGAAAGGCTAGAGGTGGAGTTAATGGAGTCGCTTGACAGGATAGAGCAACTAAAAAGGAAAATTGACGAAATGAAGAATGGATTGAGTGACGAAGAGGAACCGTGTGAAGATTATGGGTATTAATAAAGTACAAATCATAGGAGATTTACACGCGCCATTCACGCTAGAGGGATACTTGCCCTTTTGCAAGGCCATTAAACGCAAGAAGCGCCCCACTAGGATTGTTTTTATTGGGGATGTTATTGATAATCACTATAGTTCGTATCACGAAACCGACCCCGATGGTTATGGGGCGGGGGAAGAATTAGATCGAGCAATTGAGGCCATTAAGCCTTGGTACAAAGCCTTTCCTAAAGCGGATGTTTGCATTGGGAACCACGATAGGATAGTGTCCCGCAAGGCGTATTCATCTGGCGTCTCTAGGCAATGGGTCAAGGAGTATTCCGAGGTTTTGGGAACCCCAGGATGGAACTTTGTAGAAAGCGTTGTCATTGATGGGGTTAGGTACTGTCACGGCGACGGCAAAAAGGCAATCCAACGAGCCAAGGCAGACATGGAGAGTACGGTACAAGGGCACTATCACCCCGAAGCGTATGTCCAATGGAGCGTAGGATCTAATTTTCGCGTATTTGGTATGCAAACCGGATGCGGGATTGACCACGAGTCGTATGCAATGGCATACGGGAAACACGGCCCTAAACCCGCAATTTCGTGTGGGTTCGTAGAGAACGGAGGACAAGGAGCACTAGATGAAGTATCGGTTTACACAATGGAATTATGATTGAAGACACGCTAAAAGAACGGGGGGAGTCCTATGGGGAGTTCACCAACAACGCAAAAATAGCCCAAGAGCTAAAGGACTCGGTTCGAGGTGGGGTTAGTTGGTTTGAAATGGCCCCAGACATGAAAGAAGCCGTTCACATGATTTTGTCTAAAATAAGTAGGATGGTATCGGGTGATCCGTTTCACATTGACTCGTGGGAGGACATCCAAGGATACGCAAAACTAGTAGCCGATAGGTTAAATGAAGCACGACCCGAATCTAACGAAGACGATTTGCCTACAAAACCCTTGGCATACGAAGAGTGGAGAGAACTTGGATTCACATTGTCGGAACTGTATCAACAATACCTCGATTCCTTCCCCAAAGAGGCAAAAGTACAGCGAGTTGCCACCGATGAACCACAATAAATTCATTTGGCCAACAATAATACACGGAGTTTGCACTAAATATGAACCTAAGTGATTTAACCTACGCCGAACTCGATATAATCAACGACCACAACCTACAAGGGGACCAATGCCTAAAGAGGGCATTAAGCAATCGGTACAGGAAGCGCCTAGGTGGTGACGTTAGGGAAGTCGTGGCTCTTTGCAATTACGGGAATTTGTATTTTCTCCAATTTTGGACAAATGGGGTCGAGGCGTTTCAGCGTGTGGATTGGATTCGCAAAACGGATTTAAATAAAAAGTATAAAAACCTTGACATGGCGAGCATTCCCGTTCGTGATGGCATCCTAGAGGTATTTAGAAACAAACTCAACGCAACCATAAATGGAAAAATACATTAAGTCAACGGAGAAAGAGCTTTTATTGCAAGAGGAAGTGGATAGGCTTCGAGAGGCCATAAACCGCTATGATGACGCCATAGCAGACGCTTGCACCCCACCCACTCAAGATGCGATCATGGAACTAATAGAAGAGTTCCGAATCGAAGACGAAGAAGAATACGGAGATCCTATTTTATAATGGAAGAAAAGCTATTAAAGGATTTAGACCACCTAAGGGTAATAATGAGTGACGGAGGCGTTCAAACCATTGCCCCTTGCTTGGGTGGAATTGCTCACTTTGAAACACGCGACATTGGCCCGAAGGAGATTTGGCCCGAAGGTCCAGACTGGATGTACCGAGGCAAGCCCGAAAGCTGTAAGGACATTTACAAAAAGAGAAGGGTTGACACCATAAACGGGTATCAATTTATTGTCTTCGAGTGCATTAAGCGTTGCGTTATGTCCAATGCTCCTTTGCGGGACGGCGAGCCATATTTAAACCAAAACTCATTCGAGCACCTCTTAGAATGCTTTGCACACGAATACTTAAAGGCAATATTATGAAAGTAAAACAAATAATCAAAGAAGAGGGGTTTCGGCCAATTACCCTAACGGTAACAATTGAGACCATAAGCGAGCTAAAAACCCTTTGGAATCGGCTTAATGCCAGCGATGAAAAAACGTCTGATGACTCTAAGTATTACGGGGTTCATAAAATGGAGCCCTGCGAGATTGATGGTGATCGCTTATTTTGCGTAATTGATGATATTTTAAACGACTTAGACGTATGAAATTAGGAAATTACGGAACCTTTATTTGGGCGGAACAAAAGAAAAGGGGCGTGTGGCGCTTCCAAACCGACCACCAACCCCTTTATAAATACATGAAGCGTTTAGGCGTTAGAAAAGATTCTCCTTGGAGGATGGTTGGTTGGGGCACTTCCTTTATCTTTGCTGCGGAATTTCGCGATTCCTTTAACGCTAAGGCAAGTGTTCAAAATATCCTTGACAAGCTCTCTATCGACGCCAAGGTGGTCGGAGAAGAGGTTTTGCTAGCCTAGCGCCCCAAAACATCTGAAAACGCCTCCTAGGGGGGTAAAACGCGCTAAAATGCCTGTCATACGGCACAAAAAATGAAGAAGACATCATGGAATACAATAAAGACACAACAATAGAAGTCGGGGATCTTGTTAGGGTGGTTACGCTTGACAGAGACCATGATGATTACGTTGAAGAGTTAGGCGCATATCTCAATAAGGATTTCATTGTGCAAGAGGTATTCGACCACAGTAAAGAACCCACCCTATATAGGCTTAATTTGCTTGATGATTCCTGGCGGTTCGTTGGAGAGTGGCTCGAAATAATGACCCCCAAGGCCGAACTCGAAAGCGTTTATGCGGAAGAGAAGCGCCTAGAGGAAAAGAAAGATAAGTGCTACGAGATTTTAAAGGATTGCTACAACAAAGGCGATTGGGATTTATTTGAAATGGCAACAGAAATAGAAGCAATATTTAACCAAGACTAATTATGAAAATAGAAGCCATGCTTTCAACAACCGGAATCTTGCTTTTTGGGGCATCACTAATAGAAGCACTAAGAGGGGGAGAACATGTGTTCCAATTTCTTATACTGGGGTGGTTGCTTTTAATTTACTCAAAACAACACGAAGACTAATTATGAATTATAAAAAACTAATAAGAGACTCCGCAGCGGGGAACATTCCAGAACAGGCAGTTTTGGTCATGGATAACGATTGCGGCTACTGGGAATGGATGGATGAAGTAAATGATGAGGTTTACGACGAGAAGCGTAACGAGTTAAAGCAAAAATACGGTGTCCCACTTGGATATAACGATATTGTGGATGTGCTGATAGCCGCAGGAGTTAAAACTGAGTGGTGTTAACGCTTAACCAAGACTAATTATGAGAACACTAATAGCAGCATACTTATCAATTTACCTCTACCAGTGGTCGTTTAGCATTATTTTGTTAGGCGTGTTGGTATTGGCGGCAATCTACGAGGATTATTTAACGATTAAGAACAAACGTGCAGTTTGACATAGAGCAACAGCGGATAATTGATGCCATACTTAAACGCAAGTACGACATCGTTAGCATAGACGCATCGGCAGGAACGGGCAAATCCACAATCATCCACCACTTAAAGAAAGTGGTTCACAATACCGTAGTAGGATGCCCAACGGGACAAGCCGCTAGCATTGTAGGCGGCGTAACCATTCATTCTTTGTTTGGGATACCCACCTTGGGGACAATCGACCCAGCTAGGGACGTTTCCGTGGGGACAATCCGAGCCCGACAGAAAGAGACTAGGTTTTTCGCTAGGAGACAAAAAGGCACAGAGATTCGTCCCAAAATCGAAACCCTCAAGGCGATTCGGTTGCTCATTTTAGACGAAGTGGGAATGATTAGGTGCGATCATTTCGACTTCATAGATAAAGCCCTCCGAGATGCCTTAAAACAACCCCGATTGGCCTTTGGGGGAGTACAAGTGGCGCTCTTTGGCGATTGCGGGCAACTTTCATCAATAGCCGATGACAAACAAACCGCATCTTTAAAGAAACTAGGATACACCGAGCCATTTGGGTTCAACGAATCCGCAATACTGCGGGATCTTCCGGCATGACAACCTTTAAACGATACACAATGTCCAAGATTTACCGTCAAGAGGACAAAATTGACGGGTTAATCCTCTCTCGCATTCGTGTGGGTACGCAAACGGACAAAGACCTAGAAGCATTAAACCATAACGTTACGGTTAAATGCCACCCTAAGGCGACGGTCTTGACCCCTTGGCGGCGAGTAATGCACAAAGTCAATGACGAAATGCTAAACCGATTGGACTCAAAGGAGTACGTTTTTACATCAACTAGAGTGGGTTCGTATAAGAAATACGACAAAGACCCCCCATTTCCTGACACGCTTAGGCTAAAAGAAGGGTGTAGAATAGTCATTAAGACCAACGACAAGCGAACCGTAGCGGGGTACATGCAAACCCTAGTCAATGGCCAAGCGGGTACGTTTTGGGGGCTAGACAAATACAGTCGCCTCATAGTCCAGTTGGATGACGGGGTAGAGGTTTACATTAAGCCCAAAAAGTCCGAGGCCATTCGCAAGGACATAGACGAAGACGGCAACACAATAGATGTCGTTACGGGATCTTTCAAGCAATATCCGGTTCGCTTGGGGTATTGCATGACGGTGCATAGCTCGCAAGGAAGCACCCTAGAGAGGGTTCATTTGATGCTAGGGAACGGGAAACCCTTCGCGCCTGGATTGCTATACGTTGCACTTTCTCGAATTAAATCACTAAAACGCTTGACATTGAGTAGGAATCTGCTTCACTCGGATAACTTAGTACAAGACCGAATACAAATACCCAAGGAGGAACAATACGAATTATGTTAACGAAAATCGAAGCATGGGGTTTAGAAATTGAAGTAAACCACGACCCATACCCTGCTCAAAACGGGGGAAGGACCGACCCAAGTTGGCCTGCGGGAACCGAAATAAACGGGGCGGTTTCTGCAAAATACCCCGATTTAGACCTAACCGACATGATTGAACGCATAAAAGACGGGTGGCAAACCGTTGAAGAATTAGTCAGTGAAGCCGAAAGGGAAAGGGATTTATGATGCCATTATTATTACTAACGATATATACAACAATGCTAGGAGTCGTTGCTATTTTTGATGACGGTTCCTTTAAAAAACACGGACCAAGGGAATTGTTTCCGCTTTTCTTTATTCTTATATTCCTAGGAGTGGCGGCGGGAATGTGCATACAAAAGGAAATGGATTTATGAATGATTTATTGCAACACACAATAGCAACGGCAAGCGAGCTACATGACCACTTGCTAATCATGGGGATAACCAAAGAGCAAGATGGGGTGTCGGAGATAGTTTACTTTGCCAAGGGCGACGTGTCTGTTCTGCGAGGGTTCTCAGAGACGGCCCTACACAACCTATCTGAGGAAGAAAATGATAAAAATTAACGCAGAGCACAAGGACGTAGCCCCTTGATGCGGGTGGTTGATTGCCGATAGGGTATATGGAGCAATTAAGTACGATAGGATATGAAAAACTTAAACAACCCCAAATAGCCAAGTATCGCGAGGAAGTGCTGGAAAAACAAGGGGGCAAGTGTGCGTTTTGTGGGCAAGATTGTAAGAAAAACATATACAAATTCATTACAAAACCCTGAATGTCTTATGAGGAAATTAAAACAAAGTGAATTAAAACAATACAGAGAGGAGATGTTAAAAGCACAGGGCGGGAAATGCGCATTCTGTGGACAAGATTGCAAGAAGCCATGCCTCGACCACGCCCACATGAAGCCCTACAAGGACAAAGTGCGTGGCGTCATTTGCAATTGGTGCAATATAGCCATTGGTAAACTAGAGAATGCGAGGGTGCGAACGGGTACGAGTTGGACTGATTTTCATTTTTCATTTCCAGCGGTATCAGATTACGTTTGGGGGGATGCTTCACTAGAGCAGCTAGAGAAATACAGAAACGCAGACTGGCACCCATCCAAGCGCAAGAGCGAACTAATTGAGTTTAAGAAGCTCAACGCCAAGGAGCAAAAGGAACGCCTTGAACAAATGGAGCACGACTTGGGGATACCACTAGCCTTTGCTCCCCGAAACGAAGAACAAAGGATTAAGTTATTTAAGAAGCTAAACAACAAAACATAATGAACAAATCTATACAAATGGGCCTATGGGATGTTTGCAGCTCTCGACATGGAGGGAACGAACAAAGCCAAGAGGCCAATAGGAGAATAGAAGAGTCTGGAGCCAAAGCAAGGATGCGTGAAGAAATCCTTTACATGATTGGGGAAAGCAAATGGGGATTAAGTTGCAGAGAGGCCGCCTCCATTTTGGACACGGGCCTAAACAACATCTCAGGTAGATTCACAGAACTCAAGCGCGATTCCCTCATAGAGAAGGTCTCAGTGAGGGACAATAGCGGCGTGTACGTTAGGACATGATTACGATAAGACTTAGAGGTTAACCGTTCTTGAAACCTCTTGCCATATTTGGTCGTTAAACATAGTAAGTGTGAGGGTGTCAGCCGCAGCCATTACGAAGTTAGCAGACCCGTTTAGGATTATTGGCGCTCCATCCGTTATTGTAACGGCGTGTTCAGATAAAATTGATATAGTTTGGCCAACCCTTCCATCATCGAAGTCGGTAATAGTTGTGGTGCCCCCAGTCTTGCAGAGCTTCATTCCCTCGACGCTTGGGGTGGCGTCGTTAGCTAGGGTGTAAACTGCAAACGACTCACCACCCTCTAGGTGAGAGTGAGGTCTAGTGTCTTCTGTTACGAAACCAGAACCCACACTAACCGACCAAGAAACTAAATCGCTTCCCGAACTAGTAAACAACCGAGACTCATAACTACCCGCTCCAGTGGCATTAAGGTAGTTATCAAATAGCTTAGAGTGATTTCCAAACGCACCCGCAAATGTTGCAAAAACATCACCCGTAGAGAGCGTTACAGAGTTGTCTCTAGCATCAAAATAGGCATTTCCTATACACTCAATGCGTTCGGTTTGGTCGGTGTTGGGAGTGGCGAACTCATTGCCATCAATATGTATTTCATTTATTGCAGCTAAAACCGCTTCGATTTTAATATCAGGTTTAGATGTTCCCCCGTTGGTTTCAAAGTAGCAAGTGTTGTGAATATTTAACTGCTTGGTTCCGCCCCCCACATAAATAGGGATACCCGTACTATCCTCAAACCAACAACCACTAATATCATTTCCACCCTTAGAAATGGTAGAATCCTCAAAGGTTATCCCCTTTTCTTTGAAGAAAAAGAAAACACACTCTCGGATGTGGTTGGCATTGGTTTGTCCACTACCGTCGCTTCGGAAGTAAAGGCCGTAATCTATGTTATCCGCCCCTCCATTGGTTCCGAATTGGACGTTATCCCAAATGCAGTTTACCGCAGTGGATAAGTCGTTCCCATACGTGCAGTCACGGAAAACGGTTCTATGAATAGAGCAAGAAGCAAGGGCTGAGTTTCCAGTGTGATACCAACCTTTCCCGCAATCCCTTATAGTGCCCCCGAAAATTCTAATTCTAGCCAAAGATCCCGTTGTTGAAAAAACATCGTCGGTTGAGATAACGCCCTTGAATATAGCGTTTTCAGACTCAAACTCTAATATTTGGAAAGAGTTTAATGAAAGGTCTTTAACCAAATAGGTTCCATTGGGGATATAAACATGATCGTGGGCGTCTAGGGCTGCCTGTATCGCCGCTGAGTCGTCTGTGACCCCATCACCAGTGGCCCCAAATGACTTAACACTAACCCATTCGGTTGCTTTGTTGCCTAGTTTTCTGTTGTTGGATTGTTCTGCCATTGTTATTGGGTTAAATTATTACCACTGAGATCCGTAAATAGGGACGTACCCCAATAGTGTGCCATTTACGTTGTATAGGGGCATTTCGTATGCCGTTGCTCCAGATGGGGTGTTTGTGTTGGCGCTCATTTGGTTGTTTAATATCTTTCCGTCACCGTCTATGGAAAATCCAACCGCAGCGGCATCGGTGTAAGAAGAAAACCCACCACGAAAGATGTTTGAAGCATTGGAGGAATTAACCAGGTAAACATCTTCGTTAGTGCCCCAATAGCGGTCCCCCGTTCCAATGTTTTCGTGCTCATATGTCATCGCGCCACCGGATGTAATAATAACATATGAGTCATCTACATCCCAATCGTCATCGGTTCCGCCCGAAAGAGTGGCAGTAACCACCGTAGCTGTATTCGCGGTAATTAACCCCTCGGAACCATCGGTTATATTTCTAACGGTGTACCCAACCAATTCATCGGTTGTCCAAGATTGGCCGGAATCAGTAAGAACCGAAGCGTTCCCAACGCCAGTATCCGCCCCCCCGTATGGCATAGACCAAAAATCCTCAACACTAGCACCCGTGATTGGACGCTTGTTGCCAGCGGTGGGAGTCGCCGCAGTTGTCCAAGGATCAAAATTGTCAACAACCCGAATGACTGCGCTTTGATTGTCCTCGGAAGGTTCAACGGCACCCTCTGGATAAGAAAACAAATTAGGTCGAGCGTGAGTCTTTACCAATGTACCGTGATTGCAAACCCAAAGTCTATTGCTCCTAATTCCGTTTGCCTCGGTTCCTTGGGCAATCCAGCGCCCCCCATCAATAAAAACGCGAGCCCCACCCGTTGACGTATTAAGGGATGTGTCGATCAAAAACTGTGCCGCATACTTGACTAAAATCCAATCGCCCGCAGCGAGATCCGTCGCGAAGGTTCCTGAGGTATGGGCGGTTACGCACTTATAAAGCAAGCTAGATTCATTAACAAAATCCCCACGAACATAAGCTGTAGATGTAGCCCAAGCACTACCCGTATTGGGGTCGTCTTGATTATTCTCAATGTGGCAACGGTCGAAGTAAAAATCATTAAAGGAATACGAACCGCTTGAAGCTTGCCGCTGAATATGCACTCCCTCTTCGTCGTTTTGTTCAAAGTGACACAAGGAAAATCGAATATTTCCCCCCTCATGGAGCGAAACACCGATTTTGTTTTGCTTGAATAAGCAATGGGTAAATCCATTCGAACGGTTGCCACCGCCACTGGTTGCCCCTCCCTCAATGAGCAAGCCAGATCCGGTTCCAAATTGGCAACGACAATCATAGCACTCAATCCCTTGTGCATTAATGTAGTGCAAGTTAGCAACCGTGAATCCCTCGCAGCGTACATTTCTCATTTGCCCCTGTGCCGCGAGGTTGCTTCCCGTATCAGCACCGCAACGAATACCGTAAGAACCCGTGGCAGTAGCCGTACCAGTGGCGTAACCGCTAACAGAAATGTTTTCTAGCACAAATCCAAGGGTACTCTTGCTAATGCCCGTGTTTATCTTTACTGCTGCATCGCTTCCTACATATCTAATAGTCGTGCAAAGCGCTCCAAAGCTATCAGCATACGCTTGCCCCATTCCTTCACCATAAATGCGGATTGGGCCGTTAATAACCAATGAGGTCGTGCCGATGTAATACTCGCCCGCTGGTATGCGTAAGCTACGTTCACCGTAATTAGCGGCATCTATAGCGAGCTGTATCGCCACTGAGTCATCCGTGGTCCCATCACCAGTTGCTCCGAAGTCTTTTACGGAAACCCTTTCTTCGTTCCTTGCTTGAAGGTTGGTTGCAACGGCACCCGTTCCGGTTTGAGTAAAGGAAACCGACCCAGCGGCAACACTAGAAAGCACATCTTGGACTTCATTTACTTCGACTCTAATCGTGTCACCCAAGAAAAGGGGTTCGTCTAGGGTAACGGTCGTGCTTGTACTGTCAACGAAATCAGTCGCTAACAGCTTGGCCCCATTTATATAAATAGAAACGTTGTTTATCCCCGTTGTATGTGACGGTGTGGCAATTACTGTTTGCCCCGCAGTTGCCACGCTTTCGGCAAGACGAACCGCAGAGGTTGCAGAACTACCAACGGGTGAAAAGCTAGGCTCCCCGTTTGCGTCAAAAGTAAGCGCGGTATTTGCCCGAACGCTTTTAGTTGGAAGCTGCGTATTGGTTCCGATTTCTTCGGTATCGGGATAGCGCAAGGCTAGCTCTCCCACGCGCTCGTTATCTTGCACCCCAATGGTTACTTTGTCTAACGCATACTCCGTGGTCTTAGCGGGGAACCTATCGTTTTCCGTGTAAACAGAGTTTTGCGTGTTGGCTTGCTCGCTCCAAAATGTCCACCTATTGCCAGAGGGTATAACGATAAGGGGCGTTATTGTAACACCCGTACTTGTGTTTCCGGCTCCCGTAACGCTAAAGTCTGTTCCTTGCACTAAGTCCCGAACAACCCCCGTGGCAACAATTTCCTCTTCGCCAACGATGTCCGTTGCGGCAAAGACCTTGCGGTTAAATGCAATCGGCGTTGCGGCTCCAGCCCCATTGACTTGCGCTCTATTTAAACTAGTTCCTGTTGACATGCGATGATTGGTTGATTATTCAGACGAATTGTTTTCTGCGTGTTTCTGCGAAACCTTAGCCGTAAAGCCCGCCCCGATTAACCCCAAAGACATAGGGGCTAACTCTAGTAGGTTCGACCCCAAGTGCAGGCCAGCAATTGCAATGTAACACCCCGACATAACGCAAAGCATCATGCCCACTCTAGTGCTAGAGAAGTTTCCCTTATTATCGTTTAGTGGATTTTTCATTTGATTATTCTAATTCCTAGCCCCGTTGGAGCGTTTATTTTGTCTTCGCCGTCTTCGCTAACGGTTGCCTTGGCTTCGTTCGAATAAGGACTAAACCTTTCTTCCCTGCGAGCACGTATGCGGTAAGTGTATAACACGTTGTACTTCACTCCTTTATCTACGTACTTGGTGACGTTTCTATTTACGGCGTCCAATAACACAAACCTCCCCGTACCCACCTTACGTTCAACCAAGAAGGCGTTTTCGTTGTCAGAGTTGTCCGTCCAAAAGACCTCCAACGATGGGGCGCCTAACGCAATGGAGGTAAAAAGAAATACGACCAACCACTTCATTGCGCAACTATTGCCCTCACTGATTGGCCCCGATTCGCAGAGGTAGAAGTTTGTTGGGCAGCGTCCAAAACGATTGTCCAATGGTCTAGGTCACACTCTCTTTCCCTGCCCCTAAAGACTAAGGTGTGGGTTCCCGCTGATAAGAACCACTCGTTGGGGACAAACTCTGGCGCATCGAAGGTTCCGGTTCCCCTAATGTTCGCCGTTCTGTTCTCGAATCCAGTTGTGAAGCTAGTAATATCCGAGATGTCGGTTTCCGCCGGATCTCCATCGAATGAAATCCAATATGAATTGGTAGACGTATCGGCAGCATCTACGTTAAGCGTGATCGTGTAGTAACCGGAAGTCGCTATGGTTACAGCGTATGCCGCTATCCCTCCATCTTTAGATAGATGGGTATAAGCTGGCTGATTGATGTAATCGCCTTGATCGACCAACGGAGATACAATCACTCCTACGTCTGCATCGTGAGGTCCAAGCCCTACCAAGAGAGTCACTCCGACACCCGTTATATCTAAAGTCGAATCGGTTCCAGCTGTAATGTCTGCCGTTATCGTTTGATTGGATTGAGCTGCCGTCGTAGGCGTAAATCTAAGAACAAGCTCTTGACTGGCACCATCCGCAAGACTAGTTATAGTCCCGCCTGAGATGATTGAGAACGGAGCCGATACCCCAGTTATCGAACCGGATACCGCAACCCCTGAGTTGTTTGAAATTGTAATGGTCGAATCTACCGTCTCGCTAGACTTGATCGCGTAGCCGAAGTTCGTCTCTCCTGTTAGCGATACGCTGCCACTAGACGATTCATTATCCGCCAATGGGCCAACGTCTGCCGTCGTAAGCGTTATAGCCGTAGGAACGGACTGGGATGGGGCTCCGGCGGAATCGTCGGTAGTATTGGTCTCCATTGTTCCTGTCGTTACAGTCGAAGACGTATCTTGAACCAACGTATCAAGGGCGTTTAGTGTCCAAGTTGCGCTTGTCGTTACACCAACATGAATGCCTCCGGTGGCCTCTGTTCCTATAAATTTGGTAGTATCAGAACGAAAGTATTGAGTCCCTCCAGGCCAAGTGTCATCGCCTTCCATTGTCCCGCCTTCGGCCTGCATAGGCCCATCCGTTACTTCACCCAACGATAGGTTTCTCAATCCGCCTCGATTTGTGCGTCCACCCCCTAGAACATTTTCCATTCGGTTGCCAGTAAATGTATTATCATTCCCGAAGCGGTTATTGAATCCTCGAACATTGTCAAAGTGGTTGTACTCGAATGCTCCATTTGAAGACTTAACCCCCATCCCTTCATTGTCGCCTAAACAATTCACGACATAATTATGATGCACGTATGCCCCTGCATTGCTTTGCGCCCTGCCACCTGTGCCCGTTTGTCCAATCTGAATAAACTCAGCATCATTTGAGCACGACTCTGGATTATATCCAACTTGATCGTGTAGGTAATTATACGCTACCTCGATTCGGATTGCCCCATCAGTTGAACCCAATGAAGGAGTTGTAACAGTGATCCCTTGATAAGCTCCACACGTCCCAGTGGAACCCCAATTATCAATCTCATTGTAGGCAATAACTACATCATCACCATCTTGCACCCGAACCGGAGAGCGATTGGTAGCGTTTGAAAAATAACATCTTTGGACATTCGCCCTATCACCCGAAACAATGACCGAGCCCGTGTTGTGATCGAAATCTAAACCCCACACCCAAGAGTCATCACCCGAAAGCGTGTAAACCCCATTGATGTCTGGGGCGCTCGCCGGATCTCCAATTATCATTATGCCATCGGCTAATGTTCGGTGAGTGCTATAACTTGAGCCAGTAAGTAAGATATGTTGACCCGCAGTTGCATTGCCTAGCTCGGTCGTTAACTGAGTATCGTTAGCGGCCTCAAGGGGTGTTCCAACGCTTGTTGGCAACTCTCCGGTTGCTCCAAACAACTGGGCAGTTGAAAAAAGTATGACTAAAATTATTGATCTCATTCCGGTAAAAGAGCTATTAGAGATTCCGCAACGACTTCAGAAGCCGAAAGCGTTGCCGTGATTGTTTGCGAGCCAGCCGCTACCTTTGGGGCTGTTGCTATCCAAACGATACCAAGCGTTCCATTGTCACCCGAAGGCGTAATGTCGCTATCTACTCTTTCGGTAGCCGGACTATCCCAAGCGCAAGTTTGCCCCGAAGATCCTGGGTCTGTTCCCATCGCTGCAACAATAAGCGTATTCGCCGTAGTCGTTGTGATTGCCCCTAGGCTCTTGGAGGTTCCGCTTGCCGAAGACGAATAATCAGAAGCATCAATGGGCGAACCCGAAGTAACGCATCCGCTAAACGTAGCAATAAAAGACACCCCTCGCTCTCCGGCATCCCAAAGACTAGTCCAAGTGTCTACTTGCGCATCCTCTGTACCGTCGCATCGACGCCAATAAATAACCGTGGTGGCATCGCTAGTATCTGTTTCATCTAGCTTTGTCCAACCGCTAGGAGGCGTTCCCGTAGCGTTGCCTGGAGTTTCCGTTTGGAAATACGCAAGAGCAATGTCGTTATTCTCTACGGCTGCTGGATAAGTCGTGTCCCAACTGGTTGAGTTCGAGGCAACGTCCTTTTGCCCATCGGACCACGAAGGAGGCGTAGTAGTAATCGCATTCTTTCGAGCAATGACTCGTGTAATGTCTATCGTTACATTCCCGCAATTAAACGGGATTGCCAATAGAAGTAGAAATGCAAAAAGCCTTTTCATTAACTATCGTCTGTCCAAGAGTTCGAAGTAGAATCCCATCCTGTCCCATCATCCAATGAAACGAATGTGATAACGTCACCAGCTGTTGAAGTATTGGTTGCCTTATCCCCATCGTCCAAGACAACTCCGTCAAGCACTTGCAAGTCTGATGCGTTAACGTCTGCTGACACCGCAATTGCTCCTATGGTTTTAATAGTAAAGTGCATTCCGTCAAGAACCGCCGGAGCTGTAATTGTTGCCGCAGAAGTAACTCGGAAGTAACCACCGTACATTTCCTCTGTCGTGTCGGTTCCGATGGTGTAATTTGCAGATTTGGTAATGACGTTCGATTTAGCATAGGGCTCGATTACCTCAATATCCCAAGCTGCATCGGCTAAGATGTACTCGCAATACGCAATCGCATCGGGTTCTAAAACCGCTTGAACCGTACCTGAACCGGAAATTTCTATGTCTACCGAATTGGTTGAGTCCTTATTCCAAATGAACCTAGGATAAGTAGACGAACTCGGAAGGATTACTGCCCAGGTATCCGCATCTGAAGTAACGTATTGTCTGCCCTTAGAGAGTGCCCCAGGTGCAGTGTCAACTGTGGTATTAGTCAACGTAATATCAGCAGTCATTGCCGGAGAATTGAGGTTATCGGGGTCAACCGTCATCAATCCCTTGTTGCCGTATTCTTCCATCTTGTCTGTATCAAGGGTCGAAATACTGCTAACGTTCGTCGCAATGTCCGTAGTGTTGGTGCTAATGCTTGTCCCGTGACTGTCTAACAACCACTGAGGCGTTGAATAAAGATTCCACTCGGTGCCATCGTAAAACAATTCCACCCAATCATCCTCGGATACCCCAAGGGTAATGTCTGTTCCGCCTAGGTTTAGGTTTCCGGTTCCGTCCTTTAAGACAACATCTCTAGCTGAGTTCTCCGAGGTAATGAGAAGGATTGATTGAACCGTAGCACTTTGGGTAATCGTGTCTAGGTCATCGCTCGCCGCATCACCCTCGGTGTCTATCTTGAAGACGTTTAGCCTTGCCGTTAGGGTAACGGCACCAGTTGCGATGGTTAACTCCGTCGTTACGGCCCCAACCCACTCGCTGTCGTAGGTTTGGTCCTGCGTGGGGGTTTGGCTAAAGGTATAAGGCGCTAGCAATAACGCCAAGAATGGTAGTGTTTTTTTCATTTTATGGTGTGTATGCTGCTGCGTAAGTGTCCATGTCGGATATAGCAAGGGTTTCTGCCGATATTGCCGCATTGTATGCCGCCCCATCCGCGAGATTAAAGGCCGCTGCGTCGTGGAATATGTAATTGCTCATGCCGTTCATGTCGGCCAAGTGACCGTTCTCTGTAGCCGCTCGAACCAACTCGGAGTTTACATTTGCCCAAGTTAGATAAAGCCCACTAACGGGAACAGACGAAGCGCTAGTAATCCTATTGGCGTTCGTGATTCTGCTCGCACTAGTGATTCTGTTTGCGACTACAGTTGCCATCTAAACTAAACGAATTGCGCCCAAACGGAAACCGTACCAGAAGTATAGGCCGTAATGTTTGCCCGAACGTTGTCCCAAGGGAACTCCGCGAGCTTGACAATTAACGGATCATCGGTGCTAGTTGTTACCGCTTCGGAATGGAATGACTCCCACGACCCCGAAGTTGGGCTCTTGTATTGGAGGGCAATCGTAAAGGCCGCTGTTCCCGAAGTGGTATTCACCTCGAAGTATCCCGCCTTTTGATATTGTCCTACGTTAACCGCTGAACCAGCACCAGTTCCGGTTGCCCCGCTTAGTAATGTATATGCTTTTTTTGTTCCCATGTTGATTGATTGTTAGATTAAAAGAGTTCCTTCCATAGCAAGGCAGCGTTAATGGTTGAGGAGTTCGCGCTACTGCCAGCTAGGGTTATCGTCTCCCCTGGCGCTAAAATGATTTCGTAAGGAATTAGGTTTAGGTTGTCTCTGTCGTTCTTTCCGGCCAACGGAAGAGAAAACAACTCTTTCCCGCTCGTAACCGTAGTGCCCGACGTGTCAATATCCACAATTGAATCCGAGGCGTTTATGTCCGAGTATGACGGACTGCCGCCTAGGGTAGCGTTTCTTACCAACCGAACCTTGCCTAAGTTGTTAGCGCTACTAGACTCAATTGATGCCGATACCGCTTCTACTATTAAGTCAACGTAATTAGTTTGAGACGCATACGTGGCTTTGTTCCTAATTGTGAAAATCGCAGTTTCGGTAGTAACGCTTGTCTTTTGTTGTTCGCCCGTTACCTGTTGGGGTTGGTGGATTTCTTGATACTTAGTTTTACCCTCTATAAAGAATGCGTAACTAGCCGACTTAAGAACCAAGTCGCTCGACGTAGCCTTGTTGTTAGTCCAAATGGTGTGGTGAAAGTTCGGGTTGTAAACCGTAGGCGTTGTGTTTTGGTTAGCGTAGTTCTCCCTGTGGACCTCCACAAATGCCCCAGTAGAATCGTCTTCCACGCCAACAACCATTGCTCCAAACCCCAAATACTGAAATTGAATCTGCCACACATTGCCCTTAGTATTGTCTAGGGTCATTCCACTCGCGCCCGTTCCGTCTAGGGGGTCATCCCAACTAGCGAGGGGGGTAGTGGTAATCGTGTCATTTTGAAAGCGATGGAACCCAAAAGTTGTCCCAATGTAACCAATCATGTACCCGTTTTTGAACGCAACCGAACTGCCTAACTCTCCGGCTAGCCCTATGAGTTGTTCCGTTGCGGCAACCGGAGTAGTGAAGATTGCCGTAAAGCGAGACATCCCGCCTTCCCCGCTTCGGTAACGCGCGTGTCGCTTCGATTGCAAGAGGGCCGTACTCGCCGTAGTCGTTGAGGTTCCCACAAGGGCCAGCCCCGTTGCTTGGGTTACTGTGCCGCCATTGGCAACCGTGGTCGTGGTTAACTCCTCGTTGTCTACCGTGTACTCAAACGTGCCTTGGAAAACGGGGGTTAGTTGCCCCACAAGTGCTTCACCAAAAACGGTTAACGGAGTGTTCCCTATGTTTATTCCGCCACCCGTTGTGTCAAGCGGAACCCCGTTCTTGTCCACTAAAGAACTAGGTGAAATTACTGCATCGTGTATCACGGGCACCCCCTTACAACAACAGAGCAAGGGCTCCATTGTGCTCTAGCGAGTCGTACAATGGGATATATTTTCATAAACTATTGAGACACTGTCTCATTAAGCTGTCTTTGTCAAGCTTAAAATGAACTATTTTAATGTTTAACTTTCAAATAGGTCGAAAGAGCCCCCATTACCCCCACGAAAACGCCCGTCATCCAAGTGCGCCAAGTCGCCAAAGCATGAACCTTTCTTTTGAGTTCGTTTTGATTGGCAATTAAACCTGGATTGTTATACTCGTCATCGCCGCAAACTGCGTCGTGGAGTCCTTTTAGCATTTTCGATTCTTCGGGGGTCATTTTAGTTGGGGTTATTGAGAACGAGTCTCATTAAGGATTAGATCATTTGTAATTTCTACGACGTTTACGGGTGGATGTTCCCTTGGTTTCCTTTTCTTCTAAAAGTGCCCAATCAGAGAATCCCATCATGCGCATAACTGGATTGTCCGTTTCTCCGGTAGCGGCTTCCCATGCCCCCTCAATGTTTTCCCTAACTGGATCATAGGGCAATCCACCAAAAGACATAAGAGCGCTCATTAGATCGTCGGCGGATTCCAAAACCTCGCCATCGTCTATGTGTTGCGCCGCCTTAACGAAGTCTTGAAATTGATCCATAATCGGGAGAGAAACCTCTTGCTCGAAAACGGATGCGTTTTGACTAAAGACTTTAACTATGGCCTCATAGGCATCTCCAACAAGAAAGACGGAATTGAAGTTACCAATCGCCAACGCGCTTCGCTGTCTTTTCCAAAACTTGTTGAGCTTGTCATCGTCTTCCGCTTCGCTAAACGCCCCGATTCCCATAGATGCCATTGCGGTAAATACTTGCGGCAACAGGACGTGGTAAATAAACACGCTTTTAAGGGCTTGCTTCTTGGAAATTCTTCCCTTGGCAGCGGCTTTAATGGCCCCAATCATTATGCGGTTATACTGGATAGGGGAGGTCATGTACATTGTGAACAGCTTGTGAGTAGACCCACCGCGTTGCCAGTACCCCCTAGACATAATCTCTGCGGATTGCTGTGCCCTATCGGTTGCTCTGCTGAACTTCCGCAACCCTTCGGCGTGGGCCGCTTCGGGAGACATGCCCGCTTTAAGCGCCTCCGCCTTAGTGTGGGCATAAACAGGGTATCCCCCAGCGAGAATTGCTCCAGCATCCCCCATTCGAGTAAGAACCATTAGCTTGTCCCGAATGTTACGAACACCTGCTATTTCGTTAGCGAAGCTCTTGGATGAAACAACTGCCCGCAAATCCCTGTCGTGAGAGGTCCGAAGGCGGTTTTTCATGTACTCCGACTCTAGTAATACTTTCGAGTTTCCTGGAACGTCT
>Ga0080013_1002152_pt1 | contig 23975 bp, 32 predicted proteins | sample ETNvirenome_6_85_FD_69236 | JGI IMG/M metagenome (GOLD analysis project Ga0080013, IMG submission 69236) | Marine viral communities from the Pacific Ocean - ETNP_6_85 (SPADES assembly) (version 2) | ecosystem: Environmental > Aquatic > Marine > Oceanic | place: Pacific Ocean | collected 2013-06-19
CTGAGTTATGTCGCTATGGTTGGTTGCGTTATCGCAGGCATCTTTATGCTGGGTATGGAGCCAACTAGCGGTATTGCCACTATAGTGCTAGGGCCAATAGCTGTTCGGGTATACACCGAGTTGTTGCTGGTTCTTTTCGAAATACATAGCGAGTTAAAGAAAATAAGTAACAAATAACTTTATTATATTTCATTTCAACGCACCTACAAGTTGAATTGTGGGTGCGTTTTTTTATAATCCGTAACTTTTATGGCTGAAAGAAAAAAGAAAATTTTAATTCATAGCAATCATTGCAAAATGTTTACTGGTTTTGGTAAACACAAGAAAAATCTTCTAAAGTATTTACACAAGACAGGTAAATATGAGCTCGTTGAATTGTCTAACGCAAAACACCCAGATGAAGTTCCAAATTTACCATGGAAAGCGTTAGGAACGCTTCCTTCCAACAGAAAACAGCTATCCGAAATTGCCAAAGACGCCAACCGTCAGCGCAACGCTGGCTACGGCCATGAGTTAATCAATCAAATTATCAAGGAAGAAAAACCGGATATTTATCTAGGCATTGAAGACATTTGGGCTTTTTCGGGCTTTACATCACGTCCTTGGTGGAATAAAATACACTGCATGGTTCATACCACCTTGGATAGTGTACCGCTGCTTCCTGAATCTATCCAAGCTGCTCCCAAAATTAAACATTATTTTGTGTGGGCTTCTTTTGCTCAACGGGAACTCGAAAGAGTGGGACATACACATATTAAAACCGTGAGAGGCTCGCTGGAAACCAAAAACTTTTTCAAACTTGAAGATAAAGATCGAGAAATATTGCGGGAGAAATTCAAGCTAACCAAGGATTTTGTTATTGGATTTGTTTTTAGAAACCAGCTAAGAAAAAGCGTCCCCAATTTATTGGAGGGTTTCAAAAAATTTAAAACATTGCATCCTGAGTCTAACCCTAAATTGCTACTTCATACCCATTGGGGAGAGGGGTGGGATATCCCTACTTTAATCAAAGAAAAAGACTTAAAGAATGAGGATATTTTAACTACTTATTTATGCTCTCATTGTCACGAGTACATTATCTCTCCTCATAGTGGCCAAGGAGTCGATTGTCCGGCATGTTATACCAAAGGAGTGATGCATACTACTAATATTAAAGCGGGGGTTTCCGAGGAACAGCTCAACGAAATATACAATTTAATGGATGTTTATTGCCACCCCTTTACGAGCGGAGGTCAAGAGATACCAATTCAAGAGGCAAAACTAACAGAGTTAGTTACTTTGGTTACTAATTATTCTTGTGGAGAAGATTCTTGCGCGCCTAACAGCGGTGGTCTTCCGTTGGAGTGGGCAGAATACCGGGAGCCGGGCACTCAATTTATTAAAGCCTCTACTTCCGCAGCTTCTATTTTTGAGCAACTAACCAAAGTTTATAATATGGACTTTGCCCAGAAAGAAGCAATGGGAAAAGAAGCGCGAGATTTTGTAATTAACAATTATTCCATTGAAGTTGTAGGTAAATTTTTTGAAGAGCTGTTTGACCAATTGCCTTTAATAGACTGGAGCGACATAGATTTAACCCCTCGCGCAGCAGAAGCCAGAGACCCCTCTTACGCCCCAGATGAAAGCTTAGATGATTCGGGATGGCTCTTGGATATTTATAAAAATATTCTTAAAATGGATATTGATGAAACCGATAATGGCTATAAATATTGGATGAATGAGTTTGTGCAAGGTAAAAAACGGCCAGAAATCCTAAATTATTTTATTCACACCGCTAAAAAAGAAAACGGAGAGTTGTTTAAGAAAACTCTAAAAGAAGAGATTGACGAATCTCGACCCAACAAGCGCATTGCTTATGTTATGCCGGAGCACGAAGAAGATGTGCTGATGAGCCTAAGCGTGGTGCGTTCCCTTAGGCAGCTTTATCCCAAGCACGATATTTATTTCTTTACCTTAAAAAAACACTTTCAGCTTGTGGATGAAAGCGAAGATATATATAAACTTTGCGAATACGCCAATGAAATGGACGATTGTCTTTACTTCGAAGGCAAAGCCAACGAGGAAGGGTTGTTTGACATGGCGTTCTTGCCGTGGCTTGAAACTAAACGCGCCCTTAATTACACACGCCATGGTAACGACAAGCTTCAATTTAGTTTAAAATGAATGTGCTAGAAAAATACAGTGTTAACTGTGGCGTTAAAATTAGCGACCCAATGGTAGCCTCAGCTTATTTTCCGTTAAAAGACCCTAAATATATCATTATTGATAATCGTAATAAATATCCCAGCAATGTTTATGAATTATTTTTTGATGTTTTAACCTACATCCAAGGTGTCTTTGAGGAAGAGGGCATTAAGGTTTATAGCTTTAATGCTGATGAAAAAAATATATTAGCGGGCACACAGCCCTTTATTAATTTGACAAAAAAACAGGAAGCTTATCTTATTCAGCACTCCCAGTTAGTTGTTGGCTGTGACAACCTCTCTCTTTATTACGCTTCGGCTTTTAACGTACCTTCTATTGGGCTTTATTCAGCCTACCCTGCCGCCTGTACGCAACCATTATGGGGAAACAATCATACATCAATTCAAAGTGATTGGCTTGGAAATTTACCCGCGTATGGTATGGAAGAGAATCCTAAGGCTATCAATTTTATTGCTCCGGAGAAAATTGCTAACACCATCTTTGAAAAGTTAAATATCGGTCGCCGCATTAATCTTGAGACCGTCTATATGGGGGATCACTATCCTACAAAGGTGGTAGAAGTGATTCCCGACTTTGTAGCGCCACAGGAATTCCTAAAAGGTAATGCTATAAATTTACGCGCCGACTATCATTTTAATGAAGAGCGCGTTGTTCATTGGCTCCAAGATCGCATGGTAAATCTTTTGGTGGACCAACCTATTAGTTTAAATTTATTAAAATATTTTAAAAAGAACATAGCTCAGCTTACCGTTAACATCAACGACTCCTTTACAGAGGAATATTTAAAACAAGTGGCTTCCATAGGGATTCATTTAGAAATTTTCTGTGAAAAAGAGGAAGAATTGGCTGATGTTAGATTTAAGTTTTTTGACTTTTCCGTCGAACAGAATATCTTCAAATCTAAAAAAGACCTTGGTGACGATTTAAATAAATTTAATAAAAACACCTTATTTTTGTCGGGTAAAATTTTGCTGAGCGAGGGAGAGAAATATTCGTGCCTTGAAGCAAAAAAACAAAAAAATGTCTTGACAGGAGAGCCTGAAATAGTGTATGATACGAAAGACTTTTGGAAAGAACTAGATCACTACAGACTCTTTAATACTTTATGACATATAAGCGAAACGAAGCAGGGCTTCTCAGCGAGGTAGACTATAAATTCAATGACGACGGTTCAGTAGACTGGCGCGCCATGGTTGACCCCAAACACCTTTACCCAAACAAGGGATGGTTCGAATCACGAGGGGAGCCGATGCCGCGTTCCCCCGAAGGACTAGCAGATCATCAATTACTCATCAAGCTATCAGGTATCAAAGAGTTAGCTAAGTTGCGAGGGTTTGATGGTGTTCGTTATGAAGTGATTAAATGTGAGAAAGACCATGTTGCAGTTAAGTGTTGTATACATTGGATACCTAATTTTGAATCTGGTACATATTATTCCCTTAAAAAAGGTGATGACGATTACTTTAATAGCCGAGTATCTTTTGAGGATATAGCTAACGCTACAACCGAAAATACTAACAGTTTTGCCCAAAAGTTTTTGGAAACCATAGCAGCTAATCGTGCTTTTGTACGTTGTGTTCGCAATTTTTTGAACGTTCACATTGTGGGGGCTGACGAAATAGATAGCTCCCAAAGTGTTCCGGTACCTCCAGTCCCTCAAGAAAACAAACGTCCCGAAAAACTATCTCCCATCAACCTGCTAATGGAAAAAGTAGACCTTGGAGAGGAAGATTTTTCTACGTTTAAAGATATTTTACGTGGTCTATGGAAAAGCAAGCAGTACCAAAACGAGAAAACAGCCGAGTGGGAGAGTTGGGATGACATCCCTAAGCGCGAGGTTATTAAAATTTTAGGAGTTATAGAATAAATGTATTTATTTATACTTTTACTAGCGTCGGCAGTTCTCATGTGGGCTCTCCACCGTAAAGCGCAAGAAGATGATAATGGGAGTATGTGGGATTAAAAATCAGATTTTCGTGAACGAAAAAATTTTTTCAAAACAAATTCAAAGAACAGTGGACTATATAATATGAATATTAATGTAATAAACAGAACGTCAACCCAAAAGGTTGCCCTTAAGGTATGCGAAGAAAAGCGTCCCCAATTCACAAGAGTATCACCGATTTGGCTTGACAAACTCAACAAAGACGTTATACTTCTAATAGAAGATAGAATTTTACATAACACTAGCAAACAAAAAACATTACGATAATGAGTAACACAAAAGAATCCGAATGGAAGAAGCGCGAACGAGGCGCCCTATGGAAGAAGCAAGGTCAGAGCCAAAACTATCTGACTGGGGTCATTAAAAGCCTAGATGATATGGGGCAGGAAGTTAAAAGCAAAGTGATTGTTTTTGCTAACAAGAACAAGACTAGCGAGAATGCTCCTGATTTCATCATCTATGAATCTAAGGACATGAATCAGAGCGACGAGGCCTCCACGGACTCAGCCTCCACGGACTCAGCCTCCACGGGGCCAGACACTAACGAAGAAATCCCAGCGCTTTTAAAGTAAAATGACAAACGCCCTCCTATCAGAAAAGATAACAGAGATGTCAGATACTCTAGTTTCTTACGCTCCTAATTTTGAGAGCGATGAAGATAAAGAGGAGTATATCTATTCGGTCAATGAGGCCGTTCTCGATCTGGAAAAAATACAAGAACAGTTAGCTAACACGTGAGCGCCTCTATCAGCGAGTTTGAGCGTACAAAGCCAACCAAAACCTTTGTTGCCTTTAAGGCAGTTTTGAAAAAATACCGAAAACTCAGCGACGTGCATTACCCAAATCGCACCTTCGTTATGGTAGTAAATGATCTAGAAGAGCTGTTCGACATATTTAAGTCGGGTGAATAAAAGAATTGATTGGATTCGTTATGCCCTTGACCTTGCTAAGGTGGCTGCTTCTCGCAGCGAAGATCCTTATGTTAAGGTCGGGGCCACCATTCTTCGCGACGATCATTCTGTAGCTTCGTTGGGCTATAACGGTGTTCCCTCTGGAACGGATATTGATTGGAGTGACAGAGACGAGCGCCGCAAACGCGTGATTCACGCAGAAATCAATGCGTTGCGATACATTAAACCTAACGAGGGCTATATTTTAGCGTGTGGGTTATCGCCCTGTAGGCATTGCGTGCAAGCTATTGCGTCATACGGGATAAAAATTATTTGTTACGAGGAAGAATACGATAAGGATGAGTTTGCTTTTGAATTAGCTAAAGAATTTGGTGTAAATTTATGCAAATACCAAGAAGGAATATACGATTAATTTGAAAATGTGCACCATTTTATTTTACAACTGGACAAAAGGGTTACTCCTGAGGACTGTTTCGAGTTGTTAGATGATTTTATTTCTGGTATTATAGATTTTTTTATTAAGAGCGATAATCCCCCTCTGGAATATTTAATTTTACCCAAGACAGACTTATTAAATAACCTTTATAATCAGATGCATACCGTTCAAACCAACAATCATGTTTTTTTGGTCATATCCGAAAAAACCATTGACTTTTCTAAACTTTAAGTTAAAATTTTTATATAAGAAACACATATGAGTGCTATATTAGAAACAGAAACGGACGCACCAGCTATGTTGGTGAGTGCTATTGAATCGGCCAACTCCGAACAACTCGATACTCTTTGGAGCATTTTGAAGTACAAAGAGATTGGAATTTTTCGGAAGGTTAAATGTATGACCCATGTGTTGGGTCTTGATTTCACTCAAATCCTAGACACATTACCTAAAGATGACGAAGGTCGCGTTCTTGATTACAGAACGCGCCACATGATTCATGACATTTTAATCAAAGTATCGTAAAAATGAACAAAACCACATCTATGGGTGCTGGCTCTTATATTGTAAGAGATAAACGAGGCCACTACATGAGCGGCTATAGCCAGAAGCTTGGTGAAACAAATGCCCGAGCATGGGCTCGCAACTGTGCCAAACGCTCCAAGGGGATACTTTACCTCCGTAAAGGGGAAGGGCAATCAGAAGAAGAGCTCGAAAATTATATTCCAGCAAAGGTCGAGTAGCTTTTTATGAAAAAGTGTTTTGCCGTTCATTCTACCGCATTGGGAGACACCATTTGCTCTACCCCTACCTTAAGAAAACTATCTCATGTTTACAAGGAAAAACTGGATGTAGCAACTTTTTTCCCTCAGGTTTTTAAAAACAGTCCCTATGTAAAAAAAACACTTGACCTTAAAAACACTCATCTTTCTTCCCGTCATTGTGAACTTTTTGAAACCTTCGTGGACGTCGGAAAAAAAGGTAAAAGAGGGGTAGAAAAAAAGCATAACGTTATAGATATAAGGCAATTTCACGCTACCGATCTTGGGTTTAGCCTTTTACCCGCGGAAATGGAATGCAACTTTTATCCCGATCCCTACGAGGACCTTGATCTTCCTTTAGAATATGTTTGCCTACATCCTACTCAAACTTGGGAGTCCCGAACTTGGCCCCGAGAAAGATGGCAAGAACTTACTGACCAACTTGTTAAACGAGGGGTTTCTGTCGTTTTGGTGGGTAAAGACTCTCAGGAGTCTGGATTTTGGGATATAGAAAAGCCTACATTTAAAATCGAAGGGGGTGGGAAGGTTGTTGATCTTTTAAACAAAACGGGACTCTCCCAAACGTGGCATGTCATAGCGAAGGCTTCTAAATTTATAACAATGGACTCTGGTCTCCTTCATTTGGCTGGTACTACCGATACCCCTATAATACAACTTGGAAGTTCGATCAACTACAAACTCAGAGCTCCGTATAGAAAAGGATCGCAGGAGTATAAGTATGATTATGTAGGGGGCTCTTGTGATATATTTTGTGCGTCAGATTTAAAATATAGCATTAAAGAATGGGGCACCATTCAAGGGGTTCCTCCTCTTATTAAATGCTTGGAGGATAAACCTACGTACGAATGCCACCCTTCCGTAGACCAAGTGATGCCATTAGTTGGGGTGGATGCTCCCAAAAAAGGGGCGGCTGCCGTTCCTCAAACTGTTTTAATTCATTTGAACTCTGCTTCTCTAGGAGATAATTTAGCGTGGATCCCTCAGGTGGAGCAATACCGATCTATTGGGAATAAAAAAGTATCTGTGCAAATGTCTCCCCACTTGGTTCCTTTGTTTGTTTCTGAATATCCTTTGTTAGACTTTATCCCTCCCGACAAAACAGGATACAATAGCGCTTTCTCTCATGATGATGCCGTGGTAATTGGATGCGATGGCTGCGAAGATCCTTTAAAACCCGTTATTCGCTTAGCTACTGATCAATTAGGGCTTCCCCATCAAGAAATCAGACCTAAAATAGCGATGCCCGCTGTTTTAAAAAATAATTTTGACAAAAAATATGTTTGCATCGGCACTCAATCGACGGCTCAGTTTAAGTATTGGAACAACCCAACTGGCTGGAAGCAAGTGGTCGACTATCTTAAAAGCTTAAGGTACGAGGTGGTGTGCATTGACCAACATGGTGTTTTTGGAACCGAGGGGAATTGGAACCACACTCCCGAAAATGCTATACGAAAAAATGAATTTAAAGACGACCCCGAGATACCTTTGTCGGACCGTATTAATGATTTGCATTTTTGTGAGTTTTTTATTGGGTTGAGCTCGGGGCTCGCATGGTTAGCATGGGCTTTAGAAAAACCTGTTATTATAATAGCTGGCGGCAGCGCTCTTGATCAGGAGTTTTACACTCCCTATAAAATCACCAACACAGATGTGTGTCATGCTTGTTTTTCTGATATTAGTTGCATGCCTTTTGACAAAGCAGATTGGCTGTTTTGCCCTCGCCTAAAAGACACCTCGCGCCAATTCGAATGCACAACACAGATTACCTTCGAAATGGTTAAAGAGCAAATAGACCGCCTATTGTGATTCAAACTCTTTCAAAAAAACTATCTGATAGTGATGTAAATTTTTGGAAAGCTCACGCTGACAGAGACTTTATTGCAACAAAGTTATTTCCCGCGATTGGAAAGCACTTTAAACGCAGCGGCTCTAAGCGCTTACTAGACATTGGCATACAAAGCTACAATAGAGCGGACAAAGACTTACTTCACAACAGTGAAATAGAGTTTTACGGATTAGATAAGTCTCAAAATTGCGACATCCCTGATGACTGGGCCGATATGATTTATACCGACCTTTCTCAAGGAAATTGTTTTTTTAAAAGCCATTTTGGGCAATATTTTGATGCTATTGTGGACTACGGAGTGCTAGGATGGCCTGAAGTTAGTGAAAAATTTTCTATGATCGATTTCAAAAATTATATAAATAATATTTTATACATCCTTAAAGATAGCGGTTTTTATTTTTTTAAAAACGATTTAAAAGGTCGACACGAACAGGTAAAAGATTTTGTTTGCCGATATTTTGAACTAACACCATTTTATGATATTTCCAATGTAACCATTGGAGAATATGAAACTTTTGTTTTTCAAAAAAGACTTTCTCGCTTCATTAGCGGCCAACCTAAAAAAAATGAAAATAGAAGTATCTAACGGAGAAATACTGGACAAGCTTTCTATTTTAGAAATAAAGCTTGATCACATAGAAGATCTAGAGCAAAAGTCCAACGTTAAAAAAGAGCGCGACCTTTTAAAAGAAGCCGCTAACACAATTGACTGGCCCGAAGATATCTACAACGAGCTTCATAATGTAAACTGGAAACTGTGGTGCATTGAAGATAAAATTAGAGAAAAAGAATGGAATGGAGTTTTTGATAAAGAGTTTATCAAGTTGGCTCGCTCAGTTTATAAAATAAACGATAAAAGATCTCGCATAAAGAAAGAGATTAACGTTTTAACCCGTTCCTCATTGGTGGAGGAAAAGCAATATCATTCCTATGAGTAGAACTAAAATACTGCTAGGGAAACACAACCACCAACTCGGCGATACTATTGGGTGGATGGGTCAGGTGGAAAAATATCAGCGTGCTTTTCAAGAAGAGGTGCATGTTTTTTGTAATTTTAGCAATTTGTTTGGAGCTTCGAATCTACATATTCATTCAGTAGAGGATCCTTTATGGCACGACTCTTTTGATAAAAAATTTATTATAGACTTTTACCCCAATACCCGAGAGCGCCCTTCTAGTTTAACTAATAAAATACATCACATTAAGGAAAGCGGCCTTATTCAGACAGCTTCCGAGATATTAGGCTTTGATAAAGTAGAAGAGATAAAACCAACCATAAGCTTTAAACCCAAATCCATTAAAACCAAAAAACCTATTGTTACCCTAGCATCCCTTTCTACTATGCAGCAAAAGATGTGGAATTATAAAAATGGGTGGAATGAGGTTATTTCCTATTTGAAAAAAAATCGCATTGATGTAGTTAGCATAGATCGGTACGCTCGCTTTGGAGCCGGTTATCCGTTGAGGGATATTCCGGCTTTTAACCCTATTCCTTCGCGTTCTATTGACAGAACGGGAGGGGGGTTGCGCATAGCAGCAAGCTATATTAAAAAATCGATATTTCATATGGGTTTAAGTAGCGGGCTATCATGGCTAGCATGGGCATTAGATAAGTCGGTCGTAAGCGTGGTGGGGCACAACAATCAACGTTATGATTTTTCTAGCCCTTATCGAATTCAGAATACCAGTGTTTGCCATGCGTGTTGGGATAACCATGATATGAACGCAGAGGACTGGTACTGGTGCCCAGAGAATAAAAATTTTGAGTGCACAACGCAAATAACACCAGAAATGGTCATAGAAAAAATTAATATAATCCTGAACCAATGAAAGTCAAAGCTCATTGCCCCTTTTTAGGTAGAACTGGGTATAATGCTCATGCCCGTGGTTTTGTTACAGCCCTGAGCAAATTGGTAGATTTGCGGGTAGATAACTATACTGCTTGTGACCACGTTCACGAGTATATTACTGATCATCAGAAAAACATTATTTCTGAGGTTACATTAAAAGGAAAGGATGGGGCGGAGAACCAATATCCCCCCGAGTGGAAAAGAGAGATTGAATGTTTTGATAACGATATTCATTTAATATTGCACGAACAGAATCATCATATTTATGAGAGAGAATACCTTAAACCCACCGTAGCTTATTGCGTGTGGGAGACCGAATTGTTTTATGAGGATTTCTTTAAACGTCTTTTAGATTTTGATCAACTCTGGGTTCCATCTCGGTGGCAACAAGAAAATGCAATTAGACAGGGTTATCCTGCGGATGCTGTCCATGTGGTACCGGAGGCCGTTGAGTCAGATTGTGCGCCCAGTTCTACTGTTACACCAGACAATGAGGTTTTTACTTTTTGTTTGCTGGGAAGGTGGGATCATCGTAAATCTACTACGGAAATTTTACGATCTTTTGTGGAATTGTTTGGTAATGATCCTAAAGTACAGCTTATAGCTTCTATCGATAACCCTTGGTCTTTGGATGGGCTTTCTACGCAAGAGCGGTTAGAAAAAATGGGGTGGGGACAAATAAATAATATTATTATTAAATCTTTTCCTAGTCGAGAGGATTACATTCAATTGCTCCAAAAGAGCCATGTTTTTTTGTCTTGTTCGCGCTCAGAAGGGTGGAATATCCCTTTGATAGAGGCGATGGCGTGCGGGATACCATCTATATATAGCGAGTGTTCTGGGCAATTGGAGTATGCCCAAGGGAAGGGTGTCCCTATTAGAATATTGGGGAAAGAAGGTGCATGCGATAAAGATATCTCCGGGGGAAAAGATATAACTATCAGCAAGTTTACTACAGATTTGCCCGGTCATTTTTTTACCCCGGACTTCAAGCACCTAAAACAAAAGATGGTTTATTGCATGGACAACTATAAAGATTTGAAAGAAAAAGCTCTTGCGGAATCGAGTGGTATTAGAAATCGCTTTACATGGGAAAACGCTGCTACCATAGCTTGCGAGCACTTAAAAACCCTACATAAAGAGGATGCTACCAAACGATCAAGCTTTATAGAGTCCAATACTCTTGATCAATGGCAACAAAAAGCGCAAATCTCGCATGAAACCCTTAGAGCCCCGTTGCCCCAAAAACTTTTTAAAAAACCATTTTCGACCCTACCGACACTCCCCGAAACCTTTGCAACCCCACCCACAACTACCCATTTGATGGTAGTAGCCCACCCGGATGATGAAACTATCTTTGGGTTTTCGGAGCTCTATGCCGCAAACAAACTTGATGCAGTGAAATGGAAAGTGGTGTGTGTGGCCCCTCACGAAATCCGCTCAGGCAAAAATCGTTCTTCGGAGTTCCTTCGAGCGATGGGGTTTTACGGGGTGATCGATTATGAAGTTTGGGATTTTCCGACCGACTTGTATTTTGGTCGCGCTTGGGAAGGAATAGAGTTCCCAGTGGATTTTCTAGATGAGCTTGATGCAAAAATTCAATCTCTTTTAAATGAAAAGGAGTGGGCGAAGGTAGTTACCCATAATCCTCTTGGGGAATATGGCCATATTACCCATCGCCATGTTTTTGATGCTGTAAAAAAACATTGTGATGAATTTTATGTTTTTTGCAAAACCCCAACCCCCCTCCCAGACAAACAGATGCAGCGAAAACGCCAAGTTTTGGAGGAGTGTTATAAGGATGAAACTATAATCAGCAGCTTAGAAACTCAGAGCGGAGACTGGTTCGGGTCTCCTAACATATCTACTAATTATATTCAGCATGGGTCAGTAGAAAAATACGATGAGAAAAAAGACGTTCGCCCTTTCGTGGATTGCTGGAAAAAAAATCAGAACACGTTTCGCGCTCGGCCCCAAAAAACTAAAATTCTTTTGCCCCTTATTTGCTATGGGGGGATGTGTCATACCGAATTTGCTATGAGCGTTATGGGGACATTACTAGCGATTCAAGGCCAACAAAAGATAGAGATGAGCGTTTCTCCCATTACCTTTGAAAGTTTAATTAGTCGAGCTCGCAATGCTTCTGTTGCTTGGGCGCTTTCAGACGATTTTACGCATTTGCTTTTTTTGGATTCTGATATCTGCTTCGACCCAGCAGACATCTTTCGGCTTTTAGAAGCTGATAAGGATGTGACAGTTGGCCTCTACCCTAAAAAATACTATAATCGAAGCAAAATGGAGAACCTTGCCAAACACTCCCCACACGTTTTTGATGCGAAGGAGTCGTGGAAATCTTTGGCCACAGACTTTTCTACCGAATTTAGCATCGATAACTTTCGACAAGTTAAAATGGGGGAAATGTTTACAGTTGACTATGCAGCAACGGGCTTTATGCTGATTAAAACAGACGTCTTTAGAAAAATCATTGACAAGCGTCCGGATCTAAAGTATACTAATGATGTTGATGGATACATGTCTGCCAATCCAGCTTATTTCTATGATTTTTTTCGAGTTGGGGTTAATCCTTCCAGCGGCAAATACGAAAGCGAAGACTATGGTTTTTGCGAGTTGTGGCGCTCCTTAGGAGGTGAAATTCATGTGGTACCTCAGGTTAAACTGAAGCATATGGGCAGAATGAGTTATCCGAGCGATATTGAAGCTCAATCTAAATTATTTTAAACAATATGTGGATACGTAATAAACATAAGCATATAGCGCGACGACCCCACCTCCAAAAAGGGCGCTCGAAGTCTAGCTGCGCGAGAGTGAAGCTCTCGAACCGCAAAGATAAGAAAGTTAACCAGATGAGCCTTGAAGAGGTCAAAAAAAAGATTGAGTTCCTCAAAGGGCGCAACGAATACAATACCAATAACAAATACGCAAATGACCTGACTTATCGATTTTTAGAATTAATGAGTAATGACGCCCAAAACCATTAATCCCACCATTCTCCCCTTGGGTGGTGACCCCTGTGAGCTTCTCAAAGGAGACGAGAGAGCTTTCCTTATTGCTTCATTAGTATTGGTTGGCGAGCGTCCTGTTTTCATTTATGATAAATTTAATTTATTTGCAGAGCCTTTTATTTCCCGGAATACTAAGAACCGTATTGAGCTTCCATTAAAACCAACAGCAGAGCTTCCTGATTATATTCCTACTTTTGGTTTTGGGGTCAACCACAATATTCTGATGGCCGAGGTGTGGCCTTGGCTTGACAAGGGTTGCCATCGTTGGTGGGAACATATGATAGTAGGTAGGAAAGATTTTACACTAAGTGCTTATACCTAAGTCTGTTTTAAGTTTCGCGGCCGCGCATCACGATTCTAATTTATCCGTGTATGTAAAGAATCAGCTCTATACTATAGAGCTGGAAAGAATTTACGGCAATCGATACTTGTCGTTTCAAACATGTTCAGAGGCCGAACAACAATCCTTTTTAATCTCTTTAAAGCAAATCCTAAAAGACAAAGGCCTTCTTGTACCTTCTTTTGATGTGGGTTTGTTTGATTGGGAAAGTACAGCAGAAACGATTCAAAAGTTTTGTGAGATTTTTAATGTTGTAAAAGTTTATCAAAAAGGAGATGATGCCACGTTCCATCACAGAGCTCATGCCGCGGGAGCTTTTTATTCCAGTGGTTTCGATGAAGCTTTGGTTTTTAGCTACGATGGAGGGGGGGAACCTGACGGTACTATTTGTGTCTATGACCTTAAAAAACCTGATCCGAATTTTACTCAACTTAACCCTTTTGCACTGCGATGTTTGACGACCAAATATTGTTCTTTATCTTCTTTTATGGAAGAAATTAGAGGTTCGCAAAATAATCAAGATTATCTTCATCGACGTTTTGATCAAGTGGACCATGGCTGTTCGGGTAAGTTTATGGGATTATCGGCGTATGGTGTTTTTGATAAGTTTATGTTTGATGCGTGCAAAAAGTGGTTGCAGGTAGGTTCCCTTGATCCGTATGATTCTCATTTTTGGGGAGAGATAGGAACTCATTTTAAAAATGGAGTGCAGGGTACAACTTCCTATAATTGGGCTTTTAACATGCAACGTGCTTTTGAAGCTGATTTTTTAGAGCTTTTTGTTAAGTTTTTTGATAAGAGCAAACATAAAAACGTTTGCTTAACGGGAGGGGGTGCCCTCAATGTTGTGCTCAACGAGAGACTGAGTAAGACTTATCCAAATGTTGATTTTTTTGTTTCCCCTTCTCCCGGTGATAGCGGTTTATCATCTGGTATGATAGTCCGTTATCTCAAAAACCCGCTTGTTTCCGAATCTATGTATACGGGCTGTGAAATTTTAGACAAAGGGGCTTTGCCGTACATTTTAGATCATCGAGCGTGGAAGAAGGCTACCCCGAAACTCATAGCAAAGGAATTAACAAGAGGAAAAATTATTGGTATCTGTCGAGGTGACAGCGAAATAGGCCCCCGTGCACTAGGAAATCGAACTATATTGGCGGACCCCCGAAGTCACCAAGCTAAAGATATAATCAATGATAAAGTTAAATTTAGAGAATGGTATCGGCCGTTTGCCCCTGTATGTAAAGAAGATAAGGCATCAATTTTTTTTGAAACGTCTGATAATGCGTGCTACAAGTATATGTCTTTTAGCCCTCAGGTGCGAGAAAAATATCGAACAGTATTGCCCGCAGTGACCCATGTAGACGGATCCTCTCGATTACAAACCGTTTCTGCACAACAAAATCAGTTTATTTATGACATATTAGATGAATTTGAGAAACTAACGGGTATTCCCGTCTTGGTTAATACCTCTTTTAATACCAAAGGAAAAGCTATTTTGACTCGATACCTCACTGCTATGCAAGTTTTAGATTCAACAGGACTTGACAGTGTGGTACTAGAAGGCTATTATATTTATAAATAAAATGAAAGACCAAATTAACGCGTATGGAACAAGCTATACAACCGTCATGTAAAGAATACACGCTGAGAGGCATACGTTTTCGAGTATTCCCTACAGATAAAATCATCAGTGTTAATAACGATCGGGATCTCCCTCGGTCTGAGATTAATGCTGCAATTCGTTATATGATACTAGAGGGTATGATTGAAATAGACACTTATCAGGTTAATGTTTATTCTTACAAAGCGCTACTATAACTATGATTATGACAGAGAAGCCAGAGTCCCGTTTTAATTTGGATCGTTTTTTTGAGCCTTACGAATGTATACAGAGTAGTCGTAACGGAAGCGTGTCGCGGTCCCGATTCTATAAGTACGTGATTCCTAAATTGGTAGCTAAAAATAAACCTGTTTTTGTAATAGAAACAGGAAGTTTCCATAGCTCTTTAGAAGACAACGGGGGGGCATTTACTTATGTTATGGGGGATTTGATCAAAAATTGGACGGGTGGCAAATTGTATACAGTTGATAACAATATCAAGCATATAGAGAAATGCAAGGAACTCACGCAGCCATTTTCTGAAGTTATTGAATATGTTCATTCCGATTCTTTGCTTTTTTTGAAAGACATAGCTGGGGCCCATCAGTGGGATCTTATATATTTGGATTCAATGGATTTAGATTTGCTCAAACCCCTCGAGAGCTCATCTCATCACTTGGGGGAACTAAATCTTATTTATGATTATTGCGGAGAAGATACTATTATTGGGGTGGATGACAACTATGAGCCCCACACAACCATTGAATGGTTTTCTGATTACGGCCCGAATAAAGACACTAAAGTTTTGGTAGAGACGGGGGAGAATACCGTAGGAAAAGGGGCTTATATTGATCCTTTTTTAATCGAAAAGGGCTGGTACCGACATACTGAGCTTGACGAACCTTTTCACAACAATGTGTATTGTTATGAAAGATAATTTAAATATATTTATTCCGGAGCTAACCGATAAGAGTAGCGTTGACGATTTTATTTTACCTTTAATAAAAGAAGCTATAAGAGATGGTGCTTTTTATTATCCTTATTATATTACTCCATCTCAAGGCGATAAAGCTTCTTTAATTTTTAATTATCTTTTTATACACTGTGTTAAAAACAAAACGTTTGCCGTTGCTACGGATGGGGATCGACCCGTAGGTTTTGAGTCGTATTTACGGAGCCCTTTTTGTGATTATTTTAAAACACCTAATATTTATGATGGCTTATTAACTTTTGTATCTAAAGATTACCGTCGACAAGGGGTTGCTGGCGCTTTACGTAAGTTCTTGAGAGCGAAAGCAAACTTTCAATCCGGAGACATATTTCGCTTCAGCGTTCAAAAAGACAATAAGGCAGGTTATTTGTCGGTTGACAAATTAACAAAAGAGCTTAATATGAATATGGTAGAAACAGGGGTTACCTATGAAGGCCAACTCATTGACACATCTAATATTTCATGAGCTCTTAGGCAAAGACCCATCGCCTAAAGAGGAGTCGTTCCTAGATGAAGCAGCTCCCATTGTAGCCGACTTTAAACATGATTTTCTAGAGCCTCCTAGCTCTACATCTGTTGCTCTTTCTGTGGCGTGTGGTAAAAATCTTTATGAAACTTTATCAAATAGCATGGGATTATGGGGAAGTAATCACTTTGTTTTTTCTAAAGTTGTACGCCAGTGGCGTACAGGAGAGTATCCCGAACGTATTGCAGGGATGGGGCATCCTAAGTTTAAAGGCCCAGATCCCCGCTCAGTTGAAATAGAGCACTTAGCCCTCAAATATAATATCTCTACGCGTTCTTTAAGTTCTTTTAAAGAGTTCGCAAACGAAAAGCAACTCAATGTAAATTTGGCCGGTTGTTTGGGTCTCATTTTATGGGATATGGGCTTTACTGAGGAGAATGTAGATTTTTTTCCTATGATATGGAGACTGGTAGGGCTTACCAAATTATATGGTTTTTTAAACGGTGAAATCAAACTTGGGGCTGGCATAGATTGCGTAAAGAAGGCCTATACTCTTATTTACCCTAACCGAAATGATGACAGTAAAACATAGCAGCCAATTTGTACAACAAGCGGCCACACAATTACGATTAATAGAAAAGAGAATTGATAATAAAGCTTTTTCTTATCTTTTAGGATTCAATGTTGTAATGGATACGATTTGTGAATGCAAGCTGTACATACGCTTTTTTGAGCGTGACCCCTCTTTTTTAGATTTTTTTGAAATTTTTGAAGACCCCAATGCGCGAGTCATGGCATCTCATGATTTTCACCAAGCCGATAAGATTGCTTTTGAAAAAGGCGGCTTAGGCTTTAAAGGCTTTACCATCGGGATGGCCAAAGACATGGAAACAGATGGGGTTGCAACTGGATGGGGCGCTCGCTACAAACGCGGGGGAGAGGTGGGGTTTTATGGTTATAAACATAGCGACAAAGCTCTCCATAAGAAGTTATATCAATATGTAATTGCCCGTAAAACGCCGCTGAAGCGTCCTTATTACGGCGTTTCTCATCTAACAGAGTTCGTTGAAGTGCAAGAAGGAAAAAAAGGAAGAGAAGCTAAGTATTGCCTTTGCCCCAATATTAGCAGATCTAATTTTGAAGAAGTTAGCTTTTTGATGGAGAAAAACCTATCCAGCGAGTGTAATTTATTGCATAAAGCATTAATTAAATTAAACCCAGATTTAACTTTGGTTAACATGGGATTTGGGGCAGCTGAAGAAAAAATTTATTACCATAACTTTAAAACCCCCAATCAAATAAATAATTATATTTTTTAAAAAATGAACAGTTATATTATAGGAGCCGCCTTAGGCATTACTCTATTAGTTTCGGCGGCAGGTTATTTTTTTTACAAGAAAAATGAAAAACTGAAGGCTGAACTGTTAGTCACAAATGTCCAAGTTCAAAGTTATGCTGGTCGCATCGAGTCACTTTCGACGGCTGTCGATGACGCACAAAAAACTATGAATACCCTGCATGAGCGCAATAACGCCATAGAAAAGGCCGCAGATAAAAGAAAAGAGGACTTAGATAAAGTTCTCAGGACGCACGACCTTAATAAGATTGCTGCTAGAAAAGCTTCTCTCTTTACACGCAGGGTTAATAGCGCAACCGCAAAGGTTATGCAGACTTTTGAATTCCTCACGGACCCTGCGTATGTTTACACTGAGCCTATCGATTTTGGGGCGAGTGCGATGGAAAATTAAGCCTTGACTATTTCTTCTTACGGGGCTATAATGTGAGTGTTTATAAAACAGACTTGGCTGAGTGCAATTTTTGCAAAAAGAGATTTGAAATTGCGAGTTTGCACTGGGTAACCTATCAGCGCACTCAAAAAACGATGGTTGCCTGCCCTGACTGTAAGAAGAAATATGCTGCCTCAGAAAATTCTAGTAGTGGGAGAAAGCTGTGATGATATTTTTCATTACGGATCCGCTAGTCGTTTATGCCCTGATGTTCCGGCCCCCGTTTTTTGTACAAACAAAACCGTTCGTTCTCAAGGCATGGCGGGTAATACCGCTCGCAACCTTGAATCTTTAGGGGCTAGCGTAGACGCCATTCACCAACCAGAGGGTATCACTAAGGTTCGTTACATAGAAGAAAGGTTGAATTATACTTTTCTGCGAGTAGATGACGGAGAGGGTGACATTACTCCTTTTTCAGTTATATTGTCTACACTTGGGCTTACAGATAAAGAAATAGCACGATATGATGCCGTGGTTATCAGCGATTACGGCAAAGGATTTTTGTCGGAGCAAGACATAGAAAGACTTTGCCAAGCGAATTCAAAAACCTTCATAGATACCAAAAAAGTTTTAAAAGATCCGCTGGGAGATTACTGTAAAGGGGCCGCATTTGTGAAAATTAATGGCCCAGAATTTGAAGCCCATAAGAACAGAATAAATTTGAAGGAATGGGCGAATAAATTAATAGTGACTTTGGGGGAGCGAGGATGTATGTATTATACAGATAGCGGTTTTCATTATTTTCCTGTGGAACCGGTTAATGTTTTTGATTTGTCAGGTGCGGGGGATACTTTTTTAGCTGCGCTAGTATGGAAGTATTTGGCGAGTGATAATATAAAGGAAGCGATTAAATATGCTAACCTTGAAGCTTCAAACGTAGTCCAAAAGCGTGGTGTAGCAGTTATCAAATGAAGGCCGCACTATTAACTGAATCCGAACCTACTTTTGGGGAGGGTTATAGAATGATTATCGATGAGGTAGAGCCGCTACCTCTTGAGGTTGGTCAGGTTTTAGTCAAGGTAGAAGCAAGTAGCGTCTGTGGTCGCCAAATTGCTGAAATCACAGGGGCTAAAGGAAAAGATTGTTATGTGCCTCATTTATTAGGACATGAAGGATGTGGGGTGGTAGAGTCGACAGGAGAAGGGGTAACTACGGTTGAGGCTGGAGACAAGGTTGTGATGCATTGGCGTAAAGGGGAAGGTATAGAATCGTCTTTTCCGCAATATAAATGGGGCGGACGTATGGTAGGAGCCGGATTGGTAACTACATTTAGTGAAAAGGCTGTTGTTTCTGAAAACCGTATTACCAAGATTCCCTTCAATGTGCCCAGTGCTCCTGCGGCATTATTGGGGTGTGCAACTACTACTGCTTTAGGTTTAATTAACAACGAAGCCAAACTCAAAATAGGAGAGGGGATTGTTGTTGTTGGGGTAGGAGGGGTTGGTTTGAGTGTGATTCAAGCCGCTAAATTAGTATCAGCTTATCCTATAATAGCTGTAGACATAAATGATGCTAAGCTTGAAAAAGCCAAAGAGCTTGGTGCGACTCATACCTTTATTAACAGTACCGACCACTCGAGCGACGAACATACAATAAAAGAGACTTTAAAAATTTGGCGCGCCTCCGTTAATGTGGTTGTTGAAACAACGGGTATACCTGATTTGATTGAGATGGCTTACCAGTTAGTTTCAGCGGCTGGCAAAATTGTGTTGGTAGGACAACCTCACCATAGGGAGGGGTTAAGCATTAATAATTTTAGTTCTTACTACAAAGGATTGACCGTAAAAGATAGCGAAGGAGGTTTGACTCAACCAGCGGTAGATATTCCTCGTTACATTAATTTATATGAAAAAGGAATTTTAAAGCTCGACTCACTTATTACTGACACTTATACTCTGGACGATATAGCTAACGCAATATCCGATATGAGACAAGGCAAAGTAATAGGCAAGTGCATCATAACAATGAATTAAATGACATTGGATACACAAAGATGTAAACAAGTAAGAAAAGATGCAATATTTTTGTCTAAACCCAATGGAGGCTATCACTATGGGGGGAGCTTTTCATGCGCAGAAATATTAGTAAGCCTTTATGACCACATTCTAAGCGATCATGATAAATTTATTTTAAGTAAGGGTCACGGCTGTTGGGTATACTATGTTTTACTGCGTGAACTGGGATACGATCCTCTTTTGGAAGGACACCCTCATTATGACCCTAAAAATGGAATATATTGTACCGCTGGGAGCATGGGTCACGGGTTGCCAGTAGGTATAGGTATGGGGCTTGCCAAAAAATTAAAAAAAGAAGATGGTGAAATATTTGTTTTGATGGGGGACGGTGAATGTCAAGAAGGCACCACGTGGGAATCTATGCTAATTGCAGGTAAATTAAGATTAAATAATCTTAATGTAATCATAGATAACAACGGGATTCAAGGTTCAGGCTTTGTAAATGATATACTTCCCGTTATGGACGCTGTTGAGGCCGTCGCTTCCGTTGCGGGGTGGAACGTGTATCACATTGACGGGCATAACGAGGATCTCTTGGAATTATACCCCGAATTAAAAACTACGGATAAACCAAACCTTATAATTGCCAACACCATTAAGGGTAAGGGCGTTAGCTTTATGGAAAATGTTCCAAAATGGCACTCTACTTGGTTAGCGGGAGAGCTCGAGGAAAAAGCAATGGAGGAACTTTCATGAGAAAAAAATTTGGTGAAACGATTGTAAAAATAGCAAAAAAAGATCCTAAAGTTGTGTTACTGACAGGGGACGTGGAACAGGAAATGGAAGAATATAAAGAATTGTTTCCTGATCGATTTTTTAACCTAGGGTTGTGTGAACAGGCTATCACGAGTATGGCCGCAGGGTTGGCTATAGAAGGGATGCGCCCTGTTGTTTATTCTATTACTCCTTTTGTTCTTGAAAGACCTTATGAGCAAGTTAAAATAGACATTGACGAACAAAACCTGCCTGTTATGTTGATTGGTTATTCAGATTATCCGACTCACGGCCCTACGCATCGTGCTCTCAACGCGGAGGGGTTGGTAGGGTTGTTCAAAAATACATTTGGTTATTTTCCTAAAGATGAATTCGAGGTGGAAAAAGCTATGCTGGATGCGTATTTAATCAAAAAACCAGCTATCATTTGTCTCAAAAAAGCAAGCTTGCCGTTCGTATGAGCGTATTAATTACAGGGGGTACTCGAGGGCTTGGCTTTGAATTAACAAAAAAATTTATTGCATACCTTGGAGACCCCGCAAAAGTTCATATAACGGGTAGAGATCCGATGAAACTAAAATTAATTGCGGCTCAGTTAGGTGTTTGCCATGTATGTCATGATTTGTCGGAGCCCAGCAAAATTACTACATTATTTGATTATATACAAAATCATCATATCGACACCTTGGTTGTCAACGCTGCAATTTACCCTAAAATCTCTTTTAATACTTTGGATTACATTCAGTTATTAAACATTAATTTGGTATCTAGTGTATTGTTGATGAATTATTTTTATGAATATAGGCAAAATCACAAAAACGGTACGATAATTAGTATTAATTCACTAGCGGGATTGTATCCTAACGCCGAAGAAAGGTTCTACTGCGCTTCTAAATTTGGCTTAACAGGATTTGTTCAATCTATCCAAGAGAAATGTTCTTATCATAATATAAAAGTTTGTGAGTATTATTTTGGTGCCATGAAAACTGAGATGGCAGCGGGGCGCAAAGATTACGATTCCTTAATATGTCCCCAAGAGGCAGCGGATATGATTGTTAACAACCTCAACGCATATCGGTCGCATTACTCCATCTCTCAAAAAGTCAAAAAACTAATACTTAAACATGAATAAACGTTTAGTTCAATTTAATAATTGTCGTTTTTGCGATCTTAGCCTCCACTCCATTATGGACACCGATGAGCATGCAGCGTCTTTTCTTGATGCTTACCCCGTGGTGGAATTTCACACTCTTTTTGTTCCGCGTCGCCATGTGGAGACTTATTTTGATTTGACTGAGGACGAAGTAGGGAGTATTCATAAGCTGATATTGTTGCAGCGCAAGCGCATATTAGACCAAGACCCTACAATAGAAGGTTTTAATGTTGGATGGAACTGCGGGAAGGCGGCTGGCCAAAGCGTATTTCATGCTCACTGTCATTTAATTCCTAGAAAACAAGGTGAGAAAGTTCACCGACGAGTAGAAGGAGCGCAACCCTTTCTTCATCCGTGGGTGGACGACCCCGCGCTGGATCACCCCAAAAAGGAAAAATGATTTTAGCCTGTGATGAGTGTAAATAAGAAGTAGAAGTAGCTAAATAATATGGCCCACACCACCCATGTAACCTGTGTTTGCCACCTAGAGGTCCCTGACGCTAACGAATACGAAGCTCTCGCAGAAGTGACTAAAATGATAGAAAAGAAATATAAGCTGTCTGATAAAGTTAACTTAACAGTAAAAGAAACAGTAACGACAAGTTCATTTGGTTGTGGCGTAAATTATAAAAAATGAGCCTTATCGAAGAAGTGTTAATGATGCAAGACCTACGCCGCCATTTTCCGCGTAACCCAGAGCAAGTGAAACCTGTTAAGCGCGTCCCTATACTTATGAACAAAAAAAAGCCAAATAAAACGTATACGCGAGAGCTTTTAAAAGTGAACGAAAAATTGCCAAATAAGTTTATTGCGCGAGAAAAACCATGCACTTACGAGAAATTTATCCCATTTACTATGGAAAATTTCCCAAATAAAAAATATAATATAACATTTGAAATATGAAGAAGTCAAAGAAAACATTATTGGTGCTGACTCTACTTTTTATTAGTATTTCAGCAATAGCCGCTCCAACAATGCCGGGAAGCATAAAAGTTTCAGGAGTTACCCATAACAGCGTAAGATTAGAATGGCGAGAGTCTATCTCCATGAGCGGAGAAGGTAGAATAATGTACGAAGTTAAGATGCGTATTCGCAAGGGCGACAAGCCGTCCGAATGGGGATTTCACGGAGGCTGTTGTTTGGCAAACAAAAGCAATGTAGAAATAAGCGGCCTTTTGCCCGAAACGAAATACGAGATTAGAGTAGTTGCGTATGACTCCTCTGGCGAAAATAGCAAAGCCAGAATAAAAGAAAACGCTTTCACCACTTTAGAGAAGCCAACTACATACCAAGTGATAAAAAGTTTCCCCGTAGGATTTTCTATGGTAAGTATTCCGTTCAAGTTTGTTGATAATACAGTAAAATACATATTCGGAGACGAGGCGCTCTTCAACGCACATCTTACGATTTACAAATACAGCCAGCAAACCGGCTTTGTTATCAATAGTTATGACGCTGACTTTGGCTGGGATGATGAGTCGATGGTGCTAGAGGCAGGGGAGGCTCTCTGGATACTAAATGATTCTCCCACAGGAGACACCAGACACAGAGCTTTTAGAGGCAATGTTTCAGATAGGTGGCGCGAGTTAGATGAGTAAAAGTGAACAAGAAAATGCCAAATAAGATGTGTACGCGAGAGTCAAAAGTGAACGAAAAATCGCCAAATAAGATGCGCGTGCGCGAGGCTCCCATTAAACCAGCATGAATAAATTTTTTTTATTATTTTTAATTATTTTGACAGGATGCGCCTCACCTCGTATTGCCCTCGAAAACAAACCCATTCCGTTCGTCAAACCCCCTTTACCAGCGGGAATTGATTTGCGTGAAGTGAATTGGCAAGTATTAAGCGTCAACACAAACGCTTGGTTTGCGCTAGATACTGAAAACTATTTAGGTCTTTCAAAAAAC
>Ga0080013_1002154_pt1 | contig 23954 bp, 10 predicted proteins | sample ETNvirenome_6_85_FD_69236 | JGI IMG/M metagenome (GOLD analysis project Ga0080013, IMG submission 69236) | Marine viral communities from the Pacific Ocean - ETNP_6_85 (SPADES assembly) (version 2) | ecosystem: Environmental > Aquatic > Marine > Oceanic | place: Pacific Ocean | collected 2013-06-19
ACTTGAACCGCTTGTTCCAGAACTTCCACTTGATCCACTTGTTCCACTTGATCCAGACGAACCACTTGTTCCACTTGATCCAGACGAACCACTTGTTCCACTTGATCCAGAAGTTCCACTTGTTCCACTTGATCCAGAAGTTCCACTTGTTCCACTTGATCCACTTGTTCCGCTTGTTCCACTTGATCCAGAAGTTCCACTTGAACCAGTTGTTCCACTTGATCCAGAAGTTCCAGTTGTTCCACTTGATCCAGAAGTTCCACTTGATCCAGTTGTTCCACTTGATCCAGAAGTTCCACTTGATCCAGTTGTTCCACTTGATCCACTTGTTCCACTTGTTCCACTTGAACCCGATGTTCCACTTGTTCCACTTGAACCCGATGTTCCACTTGATCCAGAAGTTCCACTTGTTCCACTTGATCCAGAAGTTCCACTTGTTCCACTTGATCCACTTGTTCCACTTGATCCAGAAGTTCCACTTGTTCCACTTGATCCACTTGTTCCACTTGAACCCGATGTTCCACTTGTTCCACTTGATCCAGAAGTTCCACTTGATCCACTTGATCCAGAAGTTCCACTTGATCCAGAAGTTCCACTTGATCCAGAAGTTCCACTTGATCCACTTGATCCAGAAGTTCCACTTGATCCACTTGATCCAGAAGTTCCACTTGATCCACTTGATCCAGAAGTTCCACTTGATCCACTTGTTCCGCTTGAGCCACTTGTTCCACTTGATCCAGAAGTTCCACTTGATCCACTTGATCCGCTTGAGCCACTTGTTCCACTTGATCCAGAAGTTCCACTTGATCCACTTGTTCCAGAACTTCCACTTGAACCGCTTGTTCCAGAACTTCCACTTGATCCACTTGTTCCGCTTGAGCCACTTGTTCCACTTGATCCACTTGTTCCACTTGAACCACTTGTTCCAGAACTTCCACTTGAACCGCTTGTTCCAGAACTTCCACTTGATCCACTTGTTCCACTTGATCCAGACGAACCACTTGTTCCACTTGATCCAGAAGTTCCACTTGATCCAGAAGTTCCATCCTGTCCCATAGTATCTTCCCATGAACTTCCAGTATATCTATAAACCATATTTTCAGTACTATTATAGATTAAATCTCCCGTTGCAACACCACTAAGAGCATTCATTTGAGTGGTATTGTATATTGGAAACTTAACAACTGAATCTGAACCAGATACTAGTAAACTTCCTGTTACTTCTGTGGCTTGTAATCGTGCCATTATTTATTCTCCAACTCCTTAATTCTTTCTTCTTGAACTATCATTTTTTCATTCAATTCTTTAACTGACTCCACTAAAACTGAAACTATCCTACTATAAATAACACTTTCTGGAGTTTTTTGTTTATTATAACCAACCAGTTCTGGATAAATATCTTCAACATTTTCTGCTATTAATCCAATAGAATGTTCACCATCTTTTTTATAATCAAATTCTACCCCCTGTAAACCAAGTATCTTATCAAGTTGATTATTTAATGGTTTAACATTTGTTTTATATTTTAATGCTGAAAGTTCATGCAAGGACCCACCAACCGTTACATCTTCAGTTGTAAGAATAGATCCTGTAAATTGATGTGTGTCATCTGATGTATCACCAAAAATAGTTGATCCACTACTAAATGATGTAGTCATATGAGTAACAGAAGAACTTACGATATAATTTTCTGCAACAATATCTCCACTTACACGAAGATCCCCATCTGGATTCACAGTAGCTATTGAATTTCCATCTATAGTAATATCTCCGTCTGTTATAGCTATAGAACCTGTAACATAAAGAGATCCTGTAAATGTATGAGTGCTGTCTTGATCTTCTCCCCAATTTGTATCTGTAGCTGACATATTAGAAAATATATTACTTCCAACTGCTTTATCAATTATATCAAATGTTATTTCATGTCGATGATTACCACGAGAAAATTCTCCAGTATTACCTCTAAAATTTCCAAGTCCACCCTGGCCAGTTGAAGCAGCTATATCTTCTGGTTCATTATCATATGGTGCCATTGTAGCTCCAGCAAAATTACCAGCACTTGTCATAGATCCATAAGTAGTCATATCACCAACATCAAGTGACTGTACTGATAATGATTGTCCACCTTGAATTTCAAGACCACTTCTAGTTAATTTAATATAAGAACTTGGAGAAGCATAAATTAAAATACCGTCTGGAACAAGTTCAATTCTTGCTTCATCTTGTTTCATAGTGAAATTATCAAACTGAATTTCTGTATATGGAGATCCTGTATTTAATTCGACATCAGCTCCAAGTGAACCACTAACAGTTACTAATATATCTGTAGTAGTTTTTGGTATTTCCGTTGTTGCACTAACACTTTGAAATTGACTTCCAACATTATATGATCGTCCTGGACTTGAACCTGTATCTGGATAAAATTTATGCCAATCTGCTGCTGAACTTGCACTATAATACCAAAGTGATAAATACTGTGAATCCATACTACGAGGTGCTCCTGCACCTTGTAATGAATGACTTACCTTAGTAGCTACTGATGTAAATAATGTATAACCAGCAGTCCATATTCCACCATCAGGACCTGCTACACTTTGAGACATTTCATAAAAATAATTACTTCCAGTTCCTAAAGCGGTATATGTTGAAGAATTAACAAAAAAGTCAAAAGTATTATTTCCAGATAATGCTTTATCATCATCAGGATAAGCACTCCTATCTGTTATTGAATGAGAAACTGGTCCAGTTGTTTCAAAACTCCAACTTGTAATTGATAATGGTGTACCTTCGGTCCCTATATTTTGACCAGCTGACCAAGAACCGGATTCAAAACCATCATTTTGTACCATATCTTGAGAAACACCTATTGCTCCCATAGACCTACTTGCAATAAGAATTGAATCCCTATCATAAACATTTTTAATTCTTAATCCTGGTAAATCAGAATTAAGTTCTAACGATCCCTTAGAAAGTGAACCTGTTGCAACTTCCCATCCAGCAATTTCACCAGCACTTGCTGTCATAGCTCCAGTTTCACTCACATAAAATCCAGAAGCTGATATCACTCCACTTCCAGACAATAACATTCCACCTAAAGATGAACTTAAATAACCATCCGCTATTAACCAACCACCAATACTTCCTGTCTCTGCTGTTATTAATCCTTGAATTGTAGTTGAACTTCCAATTGTAAGTGTTGATCCATCATAATCAATTCCACCACTTCCACCCAAATTAAATCTTGAATCACTATACCAATAGTTATCAGAATCTACATGAACTCCATGATTTCCTCCCCCACCAACATCATATCCAATTCCCATTGCTCCATTATTTATAGAAAGTTTTTTACCACTAGCATCTAAAACAATATCAGTTCCTTTAGCAAGTGAAGTAGTACCTATTGTCCATCCTGCAATAGTACCTCCAGTAAAAAGGACTTGTGAACCAGTAATATCACCTTCAGAAGTTAATACAAAATTAGATGCAGACATAACCATATTTGATGTAGTCCCATATGTTCCACTAGCACTTCCACTAATAAAGAAAGTTGGTGTTCCTGTATGTGGATATACAAATGAATCTGGACTTAATTTCCAACCTGCTGCAACTAATGTATTTGTAGCTCCAGTATAATTAAATGAAGTTCCAACAGAGAAATCCCCAGAACTACTCATATAAACAAGATTTGCAGCTCCAACCGATGGGCTTGATACAGCGTTTGTTCCTAAAGCAATTACAGCATTATTACCGTCTATTAGAGCTTTATCCCCACTTGTTAGTTTTCCTGGTTCTAAATCCCAACCACCAAGTTTTGCTTGATCTTTAGTTATTAATACAGAAGCACTATCCGCGTTTGTTACATCACCGCTCCCACTAAATACTGCAAAACCATATGGATTACCAGATATCGGAAGTTTTCCTAATACAAGTTTTGGTTCAGTATAGTTTATACTACCTGTCCAAATACTTAAAGACCTTGAAATTGCACTTAAAGAAACACTACCATCTGGTGTATCAGATTTTATTTGACCTGGAACTAAATCCCAACCCGCTAACTTTGCTTCAGTTGAAGTTATCCAAACCATAGAATGGTCTACATCATAAGTGGAAGTTCCATCAAATATACCAAATCCATATGTTGTAGATCCAGAAATAAGACCTATGCCAACCTTTTTAGCAGAAGTTAAAGCTCCTTCATATATAGAAATTGATTTATTAGTACCATCAATAGCAACACTTCCATTTGCACTATCCGAATACAATTTTCCAGGAGACAATTCCCATCCCCCAAGTCTTGCTTGAGATTTTGTAATTAATATTGAAGCACTATCTGCATTATCCCAAGTTTCCGATGTACTTCCACTTAAAACTGCAAAACCATATGGAGTGCCACTAAATGGAAGTTTACCTAAAACTATTTTTGGTCTATCTGTATCGATAGAGCCAGTATAAATTGCAAAATATTGTTGAGTGGCATCTAAACTAACACTTCCACCACTATAATCTGTATAAATCTTTCCTGGCTGTAAATCCCAACCACCTATTCTTGCAACATCTTTAGTAGCTAAAACCACAGCATCAGTTTCAATATCAACCCCACTTCCACTAAATACTGCTAACCCATATCTATATCCTTTAATTGAACTACTAACTCTACCAAGTAATATTTTTGGATCTGTTGTAGTTAAACTTCCAGTATGGATAGCGAATACAACTTCACTAGCGTCAAGTCTAACACTTCCATCACTACTATCAGACGATAATTTTCCTGGAGATAATTGCCACCCAGCTAATTTTGCTTCATCCTTTGTTATTAATATAGAAGCACTATCTGCAGATGTTATATCACCACTCCCACTAAATATAGCAAACCCATATGGTGAATCTGGTATAGGAAGTTTTCCTAATGCTATTTTTGGTTGTGTAGGATTAATACTACCAGTATAAATTAAAAGAGATTGACTTAAAGCATTTAAAGAAACACTACCACTTACATAATCAGTATAAATTTTACCTGGAGATAAATCCCAACCACCAAGTTTTGCTTCATCTTTTGTAATCCAAATACTTGAACTTTTTGCCTCATATGTTTCACTTCCATCAAATACTGCAAATCCATAATCATCATCACTATTTAATCTACCAACTGTTATAAATTTAGGAGAAGATAAACTACTTGTATAAATTGAAAATTCTTTAGTTGTTCCATCTATAATAACACTCCCGCTATCATGTTCAGAATATAATTTAGATGGTGTTAATTCCCAACCACCAAGTCTTGCTTGGTCTTTTGTTATTAATATAGAGGCACTATCTGCAGATGTTATATCACCACTTCCACTAAATACTGCAAAACCATATGGATTGCCTGATATCGGAAGTTTTCCTAATACAAGTTTCTGTTCAGTATAATTTATACTGCCCGTCCAAATAGTTAATGACCGTGAAATTGCACTTAAAGAAATACTTCCATCAACCGTATCTGATTTTATTTGACCTGGAACTAAATCCCAACCTGCCAACTTTGCTTCATCTTTAGTTATCCAAATGTCAGAATATGCTGAATTATAATTTCCACTTCCATCAAATACCGCAAGTCCATAATCATCGTTGTCATTTAATCTACCAACAGAAACCCTTTTGGGTGAACTTAAACTACTTGTATAGATATTAAATGTTTTTAGTGCACCATCTATTGCAACACTACCACTATCGTGTTCAGAATATAATTTAGATGGAGATAATTCCCACCCACCAAGTCTTGCTTCATCTTTAGTTATTAATATGGAAGCACTATCTGCATTATCCCAAGTTTCTGATGTACTTCCACTTAATATAGCAAACCCATACGGAGTTCCACTAAAAGGTAATTTACCAATGGCTATTTTTGGTCTATTTGTATCAATAGAACCAGTATAGATTGCAAAATATTGATTTGTTGCATCTAAAGCTACACTTCCATTTACTGTATCTGAAAATAATTTTCCTGGTTTTAAATCCCAACCAGCTAATTTTGCCTCATCTTTAGTTATCCATATTTCAGAATATGTTGAATTATAATTTCCACTTCCATCAAAAATAGCAAGTCCGTAATCATCATCATCATTTAATCTTCCAATAGAAACTCTTTTTGGTGAACTTAAACTGCTTGTATAAATGTTGAAAGTTTTTAGTATTCCATCTATAGCAACACTACCGCTATCATGTTCTGAATACAACTTAGATGGTCCTAATTCCCAACCACCAATTCGTGCTTGGTCTTTTGTAACTAATAATGAAGCACTATCAAAATTAGTCCACTCCTCTGTTGAACTTCCACTCATTATAGAAAATCCGTATGGGAAATCACCAGCATATCCTAAAGAACCTGTCCATTCATTACCACCCCAATTATCATTTACACTCATACTTGTTGAACTCTTAATACCAGAAACAGTAAATACTTGAGTATAACTTTCACTTACAATTTTAATCGTATCACCAACACTTAAATCAATATCAAAAGACGTTCCACTTCCTGAGATTTGATTTGAATTATCTGATGCAGTTATGTACCCAGTAAGTGGTTCATATGACTGTAACTTTCCTAGTGATATTTTAGGACGAAGTGGATCAATACTACCAGTAAAAATAGTAAATGATTGACTTATTGCATCTAAAGAAACACTACCACTTGTAGTATCTGAAAATATTTTTCCTGGAGTTAAATTCCAACCAGCTAATTTTGCTTCATCTTTAGTTATCCATATTTCAGAATATGTTGAATTATAATTTCCACTTCCATCAAATACCGCAAGTCCATAATCATCATTATCGTTTAACCTTCCTACTGAAACTCGTTTGGGGGAGCTTAAACTACTTGTATAGATGTTAAATGTTTTCAATTCCCCGTCTATAGCAACACTTCCACTATCATGCTCCGAATACAATTTTGCTGGAGTCATTTCCCATCCACCAATTCTAGCTATATCTTTAGTTATTAATACTGAAGCACTATCCGCATTTGTTACATCACCACTTCCACTAAATACTGCAAAGCCATATGGTGTATTTTCTACTGGAAGTTTTCCCAATACAAGTTTTGGTCTATCAACATCAATAGAACCAGTATAAATAGAAAAATACTGATTAGCCGAATCTAATGAAACACTTCCAGTTGGATCGTCATAATATAATTTAGTAGGTTCTAAATCCCATCCTGCAATCATTGCCTTAACAGGACTTATTAAAACTGTAGCATCTGTATCTATATCCTTTCCTGTACCATCATAACCTGCAAATCCTATCGTATCCCCACTTACAGAACCACTAAGTTTTCCCATCCTTGCAACCAATCCAGTTTCTCCTACACTTGAAGAATAAATATCTATTGATTGACTATATGCATCTAAAGTAAGACTTCCAGTTGGAGAATCAAATTGAATCTGACCTTGAACTAAATCCCATCCAGCTATTTTTGCTTTATCTGGAGTTAACAAAAGAATTGCTTCTGTATCAACATCTGTGCTTGTAGCACTTGACATAAACCCAGCTAAACCATAAGCCTCACCTATCTCTGAACCAGAAAGTTCTCCTAATCGTATTGTAGGTATTTCTTCACTAAGACTTGCAGAGTAAATATCAAATGAATGACTTATTGCATCTAATGCTACACTACCACTCGGAGAATCAAATTCTATTCTACCAGGAGTCAAATCCCACCCCGCTATCATTGCTTTGTTTTTATGAACCAACAGAACAGCATTAGTGTCTGGATCTGAAACATCAGAACCAGTAAAAGCTGCCATCCCATAATAATGATTAGTATCTATACTACCAGTTGGAAGATTACCTACAACAAATCGTGGTCTTTCTACATCAATACTACCTGTGAACATAGCTAACCGTTGATAATTAGCGTCTAATGATATTGAACCACTAATATTATCATAATATAATTTAGTAGGTTCTAAATCCCACCCCGCTAGCATTGCTCTATTTTTATGAACTAACATTACCGCATTTGTATCTGGATCAGCAACTTCGCTTCCTGTAAAAGCTGCCATTCCATAATAATGGTTAGTATCTATACTACCAGTTGGTAATTTTCCTACTACAAATCGTGGTTTATCCACATCAATACTACCCGTGAACATTGCAAGTCTTTGATAATCTGCATCTAACGCTATCGAACCACTACTATTATCGTATTGTAACCTTCCCCTAGTTAAATCCCAACCTGCAATCATTGCTCTGTTTCTATGAATTAACATTACTGCGTTCGTATCTGGATCTGAAACTTCACTTCCCGTAAATGCAGCCATTCCGTAATAATGGCTATTATCTACACTTCCAGTTGGAAGTTTTCCTACCACAAATCTTGGTTTATCCACATCAATACTACTTGTATACATTGCTAACCGTTGATAATCTGCATCTAACGCTATCGAACCACTACTATTATCGTATTGAAGTCTGCCAGGAGTCAAATCCCACCCTGCTATCATTGCTCTGTTTTTGTGAACTAACATTACTGCATTTGTATCTGGGTCAGAAATTTCGCTTCCTGTAAATGCAGCCATTCCGTAATAATGAGTGGTATCTACACTTCCAACTGGAAGCTTACCTACTACAAATCTTGGTTTATTTACATCAATACTTCCAGTATACATTGCTAACCTTTGATATTCTGCATCAAGAGCTACTGAACCACTAATATTGTCGTACTGTAACCTGCCTGGTGTTAAATCCCATCCAGCAATCATTGCTCTGTTTTTGTGAACTAACATTACCGCGTTTGTATCTGGGTCTGAAACATCTGAGCCAGTAAAAGCGGCCATACCATAATAATGATTAGTATCTACACTACCAGTTGGAAGTTTTCCTACCACAAATCTTGGTTTATCTACATCAATACTTCCAGTAAACATTGCTAACCGTTGATAGTCTGCATCTAATGCTACTGAACCACTTGAATTATCATATTGTAACCTTCCTCTAGTTAAATCCCATCCAGCAATCATAGCCCTATTTCTATGAATTAACATTACTGCATTTGTATCTGGATCTGAAATATCACTTCCTGTAAATGCTGCCATTCCATAATAATGGTTGGTATCTATACTTCCAGTAGGCAAATTACCTACTACAAATCTTGGTTTATCTACATCAATACTACCTGTAAACATAGCTAATCTTTGATAATTAGCATCTAAAGCAACTGAACCACTTGAATTATCATATTGAAGTCTTGCTGGTGTTAAATCCCACCCTGCAATCATAGCTCTATTTTTATTAACCAACATCACTGCATTTGTATCTGGATCAGAAATATCCGAACCTGTGAAAGCTGCCATTCCGTAATAAGAAGCACTATCTACACTTCCAGTTGGTAAATTACCAACTACAAATCGTGGTCTATCCACATCAATACTTCCAGTAAACATAGCAAGTCTTTGATAGTTAGCATCAAGAGCTACAGAACCACTATCGTTGTCGTACTGTAATCTGCCTGGCGTTAAATCCCAACCTGCAATCATTGCTCTATTTCTATGAACTAACATTACCGCATTTGTATCTGGATCTGAAACTTCACTTCCCGTAAAAGCTGCCATTCCATAATAATGAGTGGTATCTACACTACCAGTTGGAAGTTTACCTACTACGAATCTTGGTTTATCTACATCAATACTACCTGTAAACATAGCTAACCGTTGGTAGTTAGCATCAAGAGCTACAGAACCACTAATGTTATCATATTGAAGTCTCGCTGGTGTTAAATCCCATCCAGCTATCATAGCTCTGTTTTTATTAATCAACATTACTGCATTTGTATCTGGATCAGAAATATCTGAACCTGTAAAAGCTGCCATTCCATAGTAAGAAGCACTATCTACACTACCAGTTGGTAAATTACCTACAACAAATCGTGGTCTTTCTACATCAATACTGCCTGTGAACATAGCAAGTCTTTGATAGTTAGCATCTAATGCTACTGAACCGCTATCATTATCATATTGTAATCTACCTGGAGTCAAATCCCAACCAGCTATCATGGCTCTGTTTTTATGTATTAACATAACCGCATTTGTATCTGGATCTGAAATACCACTTCCTGTAAAAGCCGCCATTCCATAATAATGAGAATTATCTACACTACCAGTTGGTAATTTTCCTACTACAAATCTTGGTTTTAATACATCAATACTACCTGTGAACATAGCTAATCTTTGATAATCTGCATCTAATGCTACTGAACCACTATCGTTATCATATTGTAATCTACCTGGAGTCATATCCCAACCAGCTATCATGGCTCTATTTTTATGAACTAACATTACAGCATTTGTATCTGGGTCAGAAATTTCGCTTCCTGTAAATGCTGCCATTCCGTAATAATGAGAATTATCTACACTTCCCGTTGGTAACTTACCCACTACAAATCTTGGTTTTAATACATCAATACTACTTGTATACATTGCTAATCTTTGGTAATCTGCATCAAGAGCTACTGAACCACTAATATTATCATATTGCAAACGGCCTGGAGTTAAATCCCACCCTGCAATCATAGCTCTATTTTTATTAACCAACATTACTGCGTTTGTATCTGGATCTGAAACTTCAGAGCCGGTAAAGGCCGCCATTCCATAGTAAGAAGCACTATCTACACTACCAGTTGGCAAATTGCCAACTACAAATCGTGGTCTTTCTACATCAATACTGCCTGTGAACATTGCTAGTCGTTGATAATCTGCATCAAGAGCAATCGAACCACTAACATCATCATATTGTAAACGACCTGTAGTCATATCCCAACCAGCAATTGTATGTCTATCATCCGTACTAACAAAAAGAGCATTACTTTCTATATCTGATTCCCAAGCTGCACCACTTCCACTAAATATTGCAAAACCATAATGTGTACCTGCAGACGTTGGTAATTTACCCATTACAACTTTTGGTTGTTTTACATCTGCATCATTCCAATCACTTGAAGCAGTTATACTTGATGTATAAACTGATAATCTTCTAAGATAACTATCCCCATCAAATGATACTGTACCTTCATCTTCACCTCTCCAAAATCTATTTTCTGAAATAGACCATCCAGAAAAAACTCCTGAAGATCCATCTCCGTAAGGAAAACTTGAAACTTCAAATACTGAATTATCCGAACCATCTAAAAGTTTAATACCAAAAGTTGAAGCATCTAACTGTCCAATTCTTGTCCACTCATAAAAATTTGTAGTATCCTTAACTTCAATTCTTGAATCGACAGTATCAGAATATTTTGCCCATAACTTTACTCCAAGTCCATCTAATGAAGATGTAGTAGCTGTCCATCCAGCAAGTTTTCCACCATATAAAACTTCAACATCAGAAGTAGAAGATGATATTACAAGATTAGAAGTTCCCTTAAGTGCGTTTGAAGTACCTCCAAAAGATCCTGAATACACCGCAATATCACCGCCCGATCCACTTTTTATTGATACTGGAGCAGCTGCACTAGCTAAGGGATCCCATCCAAATGAAGTATATCTATATACTGAATCATCAGTAGTATTAAAAAATAATTGTCCTAATGTTCCTGTAGAAGGATTTGAAGCTCCACGAGAAAGTATAATACCTGGACCAGTTAAATCTAAACTTCCAGTTAAATTAACAGATCCTGTAATATGTGAAGAACCACTAACATACAATCCAGATAATCCATACGGGAAACTAAATCCCTCACTTATATTTTCAAAAAAAGCTGGAGTGCTAAGTAAACTATTAACTACATTAAATCTTAAATCATGTCTATGGTCTCCTTTAGCGTAAAGACCACCCAAGTTTCCTTCATATGCCCCCTGGTCTACCGATATTGGATTTGGAGTATCACCGTATGCTGTTGGTAAATCAGCCGAAAAATCTCCCAGTACACTCATATCTAACGCAGCCAACTCTCCAAATGCTGATTCTTCACTTTTAATAACTAACCCATTTTCATCTAACCTAATATAACTGTCTGGGGAACTATATATTAATAAACCATCTGGAGTCAATTCTACCGTAGGTTTTTCTATTCCAATTGAAAACTTATCAAAATATAATTCTGTTTCACCAGTATAATCACCCACCTTATTAGGATCTGAACCAATACTACCTGTTAGTTGTAACCATATAACTTCAGAATCCACAGGCATAGCAGCGGTAAAGAATTTCTTTTGAAAATTATTTCCTATAGAAAATCTCTTCCAATTACCACCCCCACCAGAACCAGAACCTGGACCAATATAAGAATATGCACTTCCAGATGGGTAAATTCTCATTGCACTTCCACTCCATGCCCCATTTTCCCAATTACTTCCACTATTTTCAGCAATATGTAATCTATACCAATTTGACATACCAGATGGAGAACGACTTCCAGATAAGTTAGACCAAAAACTAACAGATACAGTTTCTCCAGCAGAAAAACTACCCGTTAAAACTTGCTCTAAGTAATAACTTCCTGTAACATAATTTTCTCCTGCTGATCCTGTGTATGAAGTATCATCATCAGCATCTGGCCAGCCCCAAAAAGACCAATCACCACCACCACCCATTTGTGGTATTGCGGTAAAATCTTTACCGCCCCAATATGTTATTCTTTTATTTTTCATATCTTTTTTTCTAACACCCAAAATTTATCAAGTTTTGAAAATCCCCATCTACGAACCCAAGTATCTGGATTTCTATGGGTTTGGAATAAAATTCTATTACACCCAAGAGATTTAGCAGATTCAAGAATTTGTTCATAAACTTCATTATCATAATTACTATTTTTCTTTAACATTTCTTGTTCAGCATTTGAATCTGCGTAAATACTAAGTATTATACAATCATCATTTTTTTTACGATAATTAACCCATCCCTTTCCATTTAAAATTTCCAATGTATGAAAGTTTGGAGAAGTTAAAGTATCTTGATTAAAAAAAGGATCTTTTGCTCTTTGTTTATAATCATTTATATATTTTTGTTCAATCATAACATATTTTCCTTTATGGTGCTGTTCCAGCTGGATTTTCAATTTTTAAAAGACTCAATAAATCAACAGTTATATTTTGAGATGATGTTACTGCATAAGTAGCAGAATTAGTAGTCTCAATTCTCCATCCAGGAACATCTTGAGCATTAGATCCTGTAACTTCAAAACTTCCATTTGTAGATTCATTTGCAGATCCTGTTATTTCACCTAACGATTTATCACCAACATAAACTCTATCCTTTCCATAAGCATTTTTAACTACAAATCCAGAACGATCTGAATCCAAAGCTACAGAACCACCGCTTGGACCAGTGCTATATAATCTTCCAGCTTCAACTACCCAACCACCAATATTACCAGTTTCTGCAGTAACATGACCTGCAAGATTTACATTTGAAGCTGAAATGTTACCATTTTCTAATAAAAAGTTAGATGATGAAATATATACACTATCTCCTTTAGCCGAAAAATTTTCTACATCAATATTAACATCAGACCCAGTTATTAAAGCTGCACTAGCTGTTATCTGTCCACTATCTTTTAGATAAAGTTTAGCTGGACTACCTAATGTAATATCCCCACTCGTCATAGTAAAACTAGTATTAGTTAAAATAACTGAATTATCATCAGTTCTAATTTTTCCTGCTGCATCGTCAAGAACAACTTCATTTTTAATAAAGAGTTCATGTAATTCTCCACTATATGCTTGAATGTGTCCTGAAAACCAAGCACTTGAAGCAGACATAGTTCCATCAGTTTTAACTTTAAATGCACCACCTGCTCCAGCAACAATCTCACCACCATCTACTTTAATAATTGGAACTCCACCAGTACCACCATCATCATCTAATATAATTTCTCTACTATTTCCAAGTGACATAGATTTTTGAGTTGAACTAATTTCAAGTCCTGAAGCAGACACTTCAAGTTCTCTTGGATGTAACGAAATCTTACCATCAGTAGACCCAGAAAAATAAAATTCTTCATCTCCTAATCTAAACTCTCCTGAATCAAACCATTTATTATAAGGATTAATCCAAAGTCCAGCACTTCCACTTTCGTCAACATCATTACCCATTACAATACCCTTACCACCATTTCCAGTTCCAGCGTGTACCCTACCAGAAAATGAACCTGTTGTTGCTCTTATAGCTCCCTGTAAAAATATATTTTCAGTAAATAAACCAAATCCAGGCTCAGTTTCACCGTACAATAAATCTGGACTTATTCCACTTAAATCTCCAAGTCTAGTTGTCAATTTAACATCATAAACTCCACTTCCAGTTCTTTCAGCTATATCGATATAAGGTGTTGTTGGATCACTTGGATTTGCATTCATTCTCATATATCCAGTACCAATTGTGTCATCTCCAGTTCCACTAATATATCTACCAGTAGAAACAATAACTTGTCCTGGTTCATATGATTGTGATATACTTGCTGTTCCAGCTAAATATACCGCTTGGTCTGTATTAGTTTCTGTGTTTCCGTATGCTCTTTCTACATAAAGACGACCAGTATAATCCGTATTACTGTCAGGATTATTTTGAGAACTACTTATTATTTTAACATACTCAATTGCAAATCCTGTATCCGTTAGTTTCTTAGCTACTACAATTTCATCCTCTGCCCATCCTGACGCATTTTCAACACTCCATGTAGTTTCAGAATCAGGAATTGTTCCCGAACTAGTAATAACAGTAGAATTTGCTATCCATAATTGACCACCAACGGCATTAACAGATTCTTTCTCAAAAGTAGTAGTACCAAGAGTTCCTCTAACCTTTACATTTCCAAATTCAGCAAACCCATCATCAGCTGAAGTTATTATCCAACCTTTCTGATTAGTTACATAATCTTTAGTTCTTATTGTTCCTTCAGATTCAATAGCAAGATTTGTACTTTCAAGACTAGAAGTATTAATTGTCCAACCACCAATAGTTCCACCATCAAATAAAACATTTGACCCTGATATATCACCGTTTTCTTTAACATTGAAATTTGATGTTGATATAAACATATATCGTGGATCGTCAACACCCCCTACTAATGGACTACCACTTATAAAAATATGATCTGAATATAATGATGATGTTTCAATATGGAAACCACCAATTAAACCTGCACTTGCAGTGATTGTTCCTTCAAATACAGCTCCACTTGCGTATAAAAATCCACTATGACTTACAGCAAAATTTGGTCCAAACTTTACATAATACTGGCCATTTACATTTTGATCAGCTGGAGTAAAATCTACATAATATTCATCTGATTGTAATGAAAAAGGTGCAGAACCATCACTTCCTGGACCTTGATCTGCTTTATATAACATAGAACGACTAGCATCCAATACAATATTACTACCACTTAATAAAGACTCGTCCATTGTAGAACCAGTAATAATCTTCCATCCAGCTATTTGCCCCTGTTCAGCATAAACTGTTCCCCTCATTATAACATCACCCTCTGGAGTCAAGTGAAAATTAGAAGAACTTATTTCTAAAAGAGAATCCGCCCCACTAACAAACATCGTATCTTCTCTACCAAAGAAAAATCTATCAGTTCGAACTTCAAATTTGCTTGGATCTGTTCTAAATATCATTGATCCACTATTACCATCGTGTAATTCTAATCCAACTCCTTTATAATCATCACCACTATCTGGTAATATAGAACCACTAAAAAATACAAAGCCTCCGAGCCCATACTCAGATGCACTTGAAAATCCTTCATATCCTATTGAACGAATATAAGCGGAATTTCCACCATACATTTCAATCCCTTCTCCCACAACATTTCCCACACAAATAGAACCAGAAAATAAATTTCCAGATCCATCAATATTAAGTGGTGCTCCATTAAAAGGAATATTATCCTTAAAAGTTATAGATTCTGCAACATTATTATTTAAATCATAAAATTCTACAAGAAAATCAAATGTATCTGGACGTTTTTCCATATTCATTGGAGCTACAATCTGTATAAATTCAGGATTAAATGAAGTTTCTGTTGCTGGTGTTATTGATATATCTGATATATGCCAACTTCCAGCGTTAGAAACAAATACTGGAGTACCAGTTCCTGTTTTATCTGGATAAATTGTTGTTTCTACTATACCATAATTCCACTCTGGAATATCAATAGTAGGTGCTTCATATTGAGTACTGAGATGCCCAATTCGTTTTCCATGATGTCTATCCCATGTTCTACTTACAGGAACTGCAAATGCTGACCCAGAAAGATAAGTACTAAGATAAGCTATACCCGCCTCCGCTCCAGGATAAGTCTGCTCTGACCAATTTTTTGGCCCCTTAACTCCATGAGCACTATACCTTAAAGTATACGGAACACCTTCAACAAAATCAATATCCTTTGTTGTCCTAGCTTCTAATCTATAACCATTAGTATAATTAGATCCTGATAAATACATTGAATCTACAATCTTAGACGAATCATATGTTAAAGTAACATCACTATATTCACCATTAGAATCTTGACTTCCACTTAAATATTTTGCAGAATATGCTCCAGAACCTGTCCAATAGACATCAATATCATCTTGATTTAAAAATCCACCAATTCTTGTTTCACCAGTTATAGAGAAGGTATCAGTTAAGAGTTCAGGAGTTTCTATTGGAGAATCATAAATTGGTTCATAATCTCCAAATGTACCATCACTTTTAGCATAAACTTTTACTCTAAAAACATCACCTGAAAATGTTCTTAAATCAGATAATCTAATATCAGCAAAAGACCTAAAATGTGTTGTACTTAATTCTTGTCCAGGATAAGGTTCGTATGAAGCAGTAAAATATGTTTCACCTATTCTAGATGGATATTTTATACCACTCTGGGTATCCAATACCAAAAAATCATTTTCTGGTACAAATTGTAAGTTATTATTAACAGATTGAATCGATGAAGTATAAACTGATGGCCAGGTGTATCTACTACCACTCCCATCTATATAAAGAGAGTTTTCATTTCCATCTACAGGTTGAGGATTATTAAATGTAACAGTTCCACCAACCCATTGAGAACTTGCAGTTGCCTCTCCTACTCCTGTTGATGTAATATTAATTAAAGCTCTTGGTTGAGGAGGAGATGCAAATCTCATTAATCTCTTTAAATTACCAAAAAATCCACGTTTCCTATTTCCACGATACATTCTTTTAATTTTAGTTATCATGGCATTTTGCATCTCTATTCTATCCATGGGATCCATAAATGGAGGTTGAGATGGTAATGGCGGAGGAGGTGGTTCAATAGGAACAGCTGGTGGAGATACTGGAGCTAGTTTAGCACTACCAGTTACAATAAAAGAACCAGTAATTGGAATTGTTTCTACATAACCTTTTACTATTTCAAAAGTATTTATTACTGGTTGTTTATAAAACAAAATAGGTTGACTATTTATACCAGCAGAATTAATAGAAAGGCTCCTTGACCACCTTACATTATAATGATTTCTCCATTGTCTTGGAACATTAGTTCCTCCAGTAGGCGGTCTACCTCGTCTACGACCCCACCACCACCAATAAGGAAGTTCAGCTACTTCACCCTGATGTAAAAGTTCACCAACAACATGCATTGTTGCATCACCAGGAACAGTGTCCTGATAAACTTCAATGGAAACTCGTCTGAATGGAAGTTCGTTTTCATACCCAGAAACTGCTTCTGTATATATTGAATTACCAGATGCATCTATAATTTCAATTTTTACTTCAACATTAGGTTTAAGTAATTCTGAGCCTGCTATGAGAAATGAAGTTTTGCCTTGTGTTAATGAGTCTGGCAACTCCATAATATTGAAATATTTAGAAATATGAGAATCGTCATCAATTAAAACATCTAATTCTCCCAATCCCTGATATTCATTTTGCCTTCTAATTACGCCCAATTAAATTCTCCAAGATAAATCTATTCAACAATAAATATCAAAACCTCAAATTCTTACTATTTATTATATGTATAAGATATGGAGAATATCGGTATGAAGAAGAAATATTCATTCACAATAGAAGATAGACTAATGGATTGGTTTAGGCTCTATGTTAGAGAAGAAAGCACAACTATGAGTGCTATACTTAATCAACATATTTTGGGTTTGAAAAGAGAACGGGAAGGACGTCCCGCTCCAAAGAATATTTTAAGAAGTTCTAGTTAAATTTAGAAGGCAAATCAATTTTACTATATCCATTTTCTTGTGTAATTTCAAGTAAAGAATCAACAGCATCTCTCATACCTTCAATATGAGATACAATTAATGCAAATTGAAATTGAGTTTTTAAATATTGAAATAACATATAAACAGAATTAAGATTATCAGAATCCATTTTCCCCCAACCTTCATCAATAGCAAGAAAATTACTTCTTGGTAAATTACATACATTTATTAACGCTGTACGAATTGATAGTGATGATATAAATTTTTCCATCCCGCTACTCAATTCAAGTGGCCAAACATTATCTGCATCATATGCAAGATAAGTATTAATGTTCTTACCATCCATTTCAATAACTATACCAAAATCTACCATTTGAGAAAGTATATCATTTACTTCACCTTCAATTGTTGGTAAAGCTTTTTCAATCAACTCATATGGAACACCATCTCTTTTTATTGCATCCAAATAATATTCATATGCATTATATTTTTGTTCAAAAGTTTCAACTTTATCAATATCATCCAATATACTTTTTTTCTTTGACTTAAATACTTGAATTTCACTATAAATAGTTTGCATCTTTTGTACAAGAACATCAATTTGATAATTAACATTATCTAAATCATTTTGTACATTATCAACCTCTGCTTCAATATCTTCATTATATTTAATATCACTTTCCTTCTCATAATACTCTGATATCTTATTATCAACAATAGAAATTTTTTGTAATATATTTTCTTTATTAGATTTAATTAATATGTTCTCTGAATCTAATTTATTCTGTTGTATATTTGTATTTTTTAAAGCTTCTAAAGTTCTATCAAAATTAATTTTATCAGTTCTAATTGAATCAATCTCTTTGAGTATATCATCAAGATTATCTATCCGTTCTACATATTTACTAGCAAGTTTTTTATCCTTCTCAAGTTCATTCTTAGTATGTATAGCATCCTTTACAAAAATATTATTCATACAGTAAGTACACTCTGGATCATATTCAAGATTACCAAGTTTATTTATTTTATCTATTTTATGTTGAACATCAATTTTTAATTTATCTATTTCAATTTTAGTTTCTGACCTATCACTTTCATATTCTTGTAATTCAAGATATTGTTTATTAATATTATGTTTAGTATAATGTTCAATACGCTCTTCTAATTCAATTACTTTTACTCCATTTTCATTTTTAGCAGACTTTATTGTACCCAACCTCAAATCAATATCTCCAAGAGATTCTTTTAACGTATCTTTAACTTCAACTAGTTTATTTATATTTAATATTGAACTATCAATTGGTTTAATTTTTGTAGTCAACAATATAACTTGTTCATCTAAATCACGTTTTTGATCAATTAATTTTTTATTATCATTTTTTAAATTTTTATGATGTTCTTTATAACTTATCATTTCCTTTTCTATATCTGCTAAATCCTTACCATAATCTTGTTTCTTAAAATTTTTCAATACAGAAAGTACATCTTTTATATCTTCTGAAGCAAGTTGGTATAATTCATCAAAAATCCCCATTCCCATAAATTGAGCAAGTAATTCTTTCCTTTCTTTTTGTCCCTTATCTATAAAAACAGTAGAATTATCTTGTAAGGATAAAGAAGTCATTACAAAATCTTCATAAGTTCCAATTACCTTTCTAATATTTGCATCAGTACTTCTTCTTTGGTCACCATTTAATGATATTTTATCACCACTCTCATCTACTAACCAAAATTCAACATCAACTTTTACATGACCCCGTTTTAATTTTTTAGCATGTCGTTCTATAAAATAATCTAACCCTTCAATTTCAAAATTAACTTTACAAGAAAAAGAACCCTTTTTATTATTTAAAATACGATCTGCTTTAAATGTTCTTGAACACGTATCAAATAAACAAAATGATAAAGCATCTAACATTGCTGATTTACCACTAGCATTAGGTGCAAACATTCCAATAATACCATTTAACCTAGAAAAATCTACCACATTATCTTCACCATAAGAAAACATATTATCAAATTCAAACCGCTTTAATTTCCAAAATACATTACGAGAAATTTCTTCACTTGGTATTAAAGTATTTAAATTATCATTTATATCTTTTATTTTTAATAAAGTATCATCATCTACAATATGATTCCGTTTTAAATAATCCTCTATTAATTCATATTGATATCCTGGACTTGTAATATCACCCACATTTATTTGTTTACCATCCCGAACTCGTTCAGTTAATCTATCAGTTCTATTTACAACTATCTCTTTTATTCCATATCGTTTATGAATAATAGCTAAAGCTTTTTTTAACTGAACAGCATCTGTATCTGATACTCGTATTCTTAATCTAGCTTTCTGTGGCATATCATTCACATCTGGAACTATACCATTATCAACATCTAATGTATAATAACCATAATCATTCTGAATAGGTATATATGTAGATTTACGACTTGGTACATCCCATAACAAATATCCATGATCTAATCCTTCTCCATGATTTTGTTGAACTAATGAACCACAATAAGAAATAGTTTTCTTTCTATTTAAATGTTGACGTTTATGAATATCACCAAGAAGTGCTAAATCATACCCTCTAAATTTAGAAATTTTTACTTTTGATGGTAATCTAAATCCCAAATCAGTTCTTGATTGATCAACAGTTCCATGAAACAATACAACCTTTGTATCACCCTCTATATCCTTTGCTAATGGATAATCCTTTTGATTATCCCAAACATCCCACACTGCAAATTGTACATCTGCACATTTATATACTCCAGTATTCTTTAAATAATGTAAATTTTTATGATTTAAATTGTTTACAATTGGAGAAAGTACATCCATACGAGAACGATTATTTAAATTACAATCGTGATTTCCAGCAATGATTATAGTAGGACATATATCAGCTAAATTCTTAAACAACCTTGATAGTTGATCAACTAACTCTGGAGACATTTGCGTTTTAGAGTGAGCTATATCTCCCCCAATATATGCTACAGAATTATATGGGTATTTCTTTACCTCTTCATACAACCGATCAAAAACTTCCTCATATTCTTTATGGCGTTTTAAATTACGAATTTGAATATCTGAAATGTGGTGTATATATCGTAATTTTCTAAAAGAAACTTTTATAGTATCTTTAATCAAAATATTTCCATATGTTTTCTCGTTTTTCCATTTAATTTATATTTTATTAAGTCTGAAAATTTCATTTTCTTTGTTTCTTTTAATAGTGGAATAACCTTTTCAAATCCCAAGTCTGATGGATCTTTTTCAGGTAAATCAACAAAATACACTTCAATATCATTTTTCATAAATTCTTCAACCATTTTTAGAGAATCTAATATAGCATCCTTATCTAAAGATATGTATATCTGTTTAACTTTTTTTTCAATAATTTTTCGTCTAAGATTTGATAATATAGTTTTTCCAAATAACGGTATAGCGTTTCGTTTAACTGCTATGGCATCAAATGGGCCTTCACATAAGACTATTGGTTCATCCCAATTTATAAATAATTCAAATCCAACCACATTTTTCGGTGTAGGTGAATTTTTATATTTCATTTTACTTTCAAATATATCTCGTCCTACAAAAAAATTCAACTTACCATCTTCATCATAACTTGGAATAATAACTCTATTAGTATAAATTCCTTGATCACAATAACCAATATTATATTTTAATACATCCTCGTGTGTAATTCCTCTTTTAGATAAATAATATATTGCATGTTTATATATTGGAGATGGATGTTTATATGACAAAGATAAAAATTCTTTTGGTAATTCTACTTTACTTTCTTTTTTTGTAATATCACTTCCATAACTTCCATATTTATACGAAGTTGTACCTACTATATCACGAAGTTCTGTAAATTGTTCATTTGTAGCATTTAATTTCTTAAATAATTGAAATAAATTATGGCCACCTTCGTCACTTACCCAACAATGCCATTTACCACTAATTACATTTATTTGTAACTTTTGTTTATGATGTGAAACAAAAGGAGACCAATACATATACTCATTTTGTTTCTTTAGTTTTTGACCTTTAGAACCTACTACTTTATCAATCAAATATACTATATTATTTTGGTCTGTCATGTATTAATTTTAAAAATTCATCTATTTCTATAACTACATAAGTTTTACTTCTATTTCTTTTGAATATCAAAACGGGTGGATAATCTCCACTATTTTCTTCAGCCTGTTCTAACGATGACCAAATATTTAATTTTTCTTGATTTTTACACTCAAATGAATATGGAATTAGTTTACGAGCTGCAGGGGATAATTTGATATCTTCACCAGTTTCACCCATAATTGCTGTACGAATGTCATCTGGTTCTAATTCCTCTGAAAAATGTTCTAATAGAACATCTCTAACTTTGTTTTGGAGTCTACGGCCTTTGGCCTTACCTGAGCGTGTGTTCATAACCTATAATAAATATAACCTTGTTTTCCCAAATTAACGAAATTTTTGCTTCCATTTTCTACTATACTCTTTTTGAGCCCATTTTTCTGCTTTTTCTTCAAATTCATTATCATCATGGAAATCACGACCTTTATTTACAGCTTCATCACCAGCTTTTTGATATGCTTTTTCATACTTTTTTGCACCCATTTTTTTCCTATCTGTTGCATGGTCTATTTCGTGTAATACTGTAATTATGAATTCCTTAACTGAAGAATAACTTTTTCTTAAATTAATTATATCATTAATCCAATCATAATCTGCTTCATTAGTACCTTTACTTTTTCCAAATCTAACCTTTGAACGTAACTTATAACTTTTAATTAACTGTACTGCAGTTTCATGATAATCAATTCTTTCTGATAATAAACTTTTTAATTTAATCATTACCAATCCCATCCTATCATAGATTTTGTTCTTTTAAAATTGTCTGACGCTTCTTTTGGTGTATATTTTTTCACATTCTTTGGATTCCAGAATTTATAAAATTCTCTTTTAGGCCATCCCTTCATAGCCCATTTACTTGTACGAGGTCCTTTCGGGTCATTCGTTTGCCAATCTTTTACTAAATTACCTTCCTCTACCCAAGCGTGTGGATACCTCTTATTGTTACTAATCCATTTATTCTGAACTGTACCAAATGCAATCTTCATTCTACGATTTGCCGATTTATTATCTTGGTTTACAATATAGGTTCTCCAAGCATAAGAAAGACATTCACCACAGGCGATAGTTTCATTTAATAAGTCTTTTAATTTAATCACTATTTTCTCATTTACGGACACGGATTATTCCGTGCCCCGCAGTCAACAGCCGTTTTTACAATGGGAAACTGCTGGTAACATCCATTTAATTGTTATTCTCATATCTAACCCCTTTATCTCCTATGACCATATCCAAAACATAAGAAGTGCCTGAACTCAGACACCCCAAAAGTAATGGATTGATCCAATTATACTGGAATGAAAATAAATCTGTATATCCATTTATCGAATACAGAAATACTCCAACCCAAAATCCCATACACATGGAACATTTAAAAAATTTTCTGTTTGGTCTTATCTTATCAAAAATATGTGCATATACTAAAATTTGTGTAAGACCATAAGCACATAATATAAAATATATTAAACTCATTTTTTCAACATCTGTTTTAAATCTTGTTTTGGAACTAACTTTTGTTGTTGAATCCATTTTTTTGCTATTTTACTTTTAACTGGTTTATTAATAAATTTTTTAATACCCTTTTCAACTAACATTTTAAATTTTTTCTTTGCCTCTTCTGGACTTAAATGTTTATTATTATCCAC
>Ga0080013_1002155_pt1 | contig 23952 bp, 27 predicted proteins | sample ETNvirenome_6_85_FD_69236 | JGI IMG/M metagenome (GOLD analysis project Ga0080013, IMG submission 69236) | Marine viral communities from the Pacific Ocean - ETNP_6_85 (SPADES assembly) (version 2) | ecosystem: Environmental > Aquatic > Marine > Oceanic | place: Pacific Ocean | collected 2013-06-19
ACGCCAATGTGCGAGCAGTTTTTGAATGGCTCTATCTCCGTAATTTTTTCAACAAGGAAACACTATTGAAATACAACGAGTATTCAGGGAGAGATTGATGGTTGAAACAGGAAAAAAATTAAAGACTATTACTTGGGAAGAGTGCGAAAAAAGAATAAATAAAGAGTTCATGCACGATACTGATTACGATATTTTTTGTGGAGATTATCATGGTAGAGAATTAATTAGAGTGCATTTTTTTGTTCATGGCGCCAAGTATTTTCGATCAGTCCTTAAAAAGAGGAAAAAATTAAGGACTATTACTTGGGAAGAATGTGGGAAAAGAATGGATAAAGCGTTCACGCGGAACGCTGACTACGATATGTTTTGGGGACGTTATCATAATAAAGAATTAATTAGAGTGCATTTTTTTCTTAAAAAAAGGAAGAAACAGATGAGTAAACAATTTTTGGCTATAACTGAAAAAAACATAGATAAGGTTTGTAGCTACGTTCTTGAGCAAATGGAAGATAACAATGGTCGAGGAGAGTTTGACCATTTAACGCCATTATCTAGTGCCATTGAAAGAACAATAGGATCGTTTGAAGAAGAACACTTTGATTATTTAGATTATATAGAGGAATAAAGGAGAACCCAAATGAGTAAAGAAGTAAAAAGAATATTTGACAAGGAAAACGCAACGAAATTTGCAAACGAATTATTAGATCAAATTGCTTTTGAAGATTTTTGGAAAGATGGTGTTGGATTGGTTGAAGTTGAGGAAGAAGATTGGGGAAATAACCCCGATGATCTCGAAGATAATTATTTTTGTTTCATAGGAAAATGGGGGGTTTGGAAAGAGGGCGAAGCCCACTATTTTTACGAGACATGGCATTGGCACAAAAAAGACTTTTATGACGCTTATGATAATTTTTATCGTAAAAAGGAGAAAGATGATGAGTAGCATGAGTGGTGAATGGCAATGCACAGAATGTAGTTCCTTGAACGCAGTCCATGAAGATTTTAGGGACGATGAAACAGGCCATGTCTCCGAGTGTCTTGACTGTGGATTCATGAATGTTTACAGGGAAAAAACAGACACAGGAAAAATCATCGAAGATTATCAGGGACACAAACACTATTACAACAATGACTGAACCAACAACAATGAGCAAACTAGAACAGTTACAATATGAAAACTTATGGGAATCTTTAGAAGATTTAGTTTACGAAAACTGTAACAAAGACACTCTCAACTTTGATGAATATGAAGCAAAGTATGGAATAGATTTAAGAAAACATCTAAGCGTTGTAGGAATAAGTAAATGTGTTTCTTTATTAAACCAAACGACACTAGAGGAGAACCCTGATGAGTATTAAATACTTTTGTAGTGGCGCGGAAATGGATTTTGGAAGTGATTGTAGCGTAGAAATTACAACACCTTCCGAAAACACTACTCCTACTTTAGACCGAGAATTATATTGGTATGAATTAAATGGCGAAGAACCAATAATATGCACAATTTGTGAGAAACTTCACGGTGATTATCATGACTGAACCAACACCAAGCCTGAGAACCTTTGGCAACAATGTTGTTTGGGTTTTATTCAAGGAACACGAAATTCGCATTGAACAGGACGAAAAATACAATGATGGAAAACTGATGATAACTGTCCACAAGGGCGACAGGGATTATCATGCAAAACTTTTAGTGGGGAAAAATGATGACTGACAAGGAAGAATACAGCACTTTTAAAGCATGGGGTGGAAAAAAACTTCCCAACATGAAAGAACAGTATTGGTATAACATGGCCGAGCATTTCAGAAAAGTGTTTAAATCCCTGGAGATAGACCTCATTCATTTTGCACAGGAAAACAGCGATGACAAGCTCGCTGATCTATTAGAGGAACATGAAATATTTGTTTACGAAGATGAACCAGAATACGAAAGACCACAGAACATATTTCCATCAACAGAGAAAGGGGGGTAGGTATGGAAATACCAATCTTTACAAATCGCTGGCAGATACTTTTGTTCCTGTTGTTAGGCCTGTTGTTTCTGCCTCTTTATCTATATGATTTTATAAAGGAAAAGTATGAACAAAAGATATAAACCGGAATATGTTGCCTCGAAGATTCCCCTAAACCAACACGAACATCAGGGGTGGTTTTGGCACATGGCGAGCAAGAAGTTCTACAGGTGGAACGACTTACCGCACAGGAAGGAGGGGATAATTAATGAACGAAACGCTTGAATTTTTTTTAAGACTAATTGGCGTAATAATTTGTTTAGGTTTACCCGCCTGGGCATTTATGAGGTTTGACGACCACGAATTTTAAGGAGAACTAAATGAATAAAAGAAAGAAACAAAGTCTTATACTGTTAATCATATCTGTGCCTATGATGTGGTGGGGTCTTAGTAACATATTTTCCGAAACACCTAGTAGTAATATTTTAGCTATTATGATATCTATTTCCGCCACATTTGGCGGTCTCTTTGCCATCAGTGGCTTAGTGATGCTGGTTACCAAGAACTCATTAGGGATATGGGACATTGATGATAAAGAAAAAGGTCGGGGGGAAAATTTACTTGCGTCTCAAACAAAAGTTGAAGACCCCCCGATCCAAAAAGAAATTATTAACCAACCAACTAAAAAGGTGAATGAAATGGCAACATCTGTAGAAATGATGCAACGGGAGAAAGAACTAGAGGCGAGAAGAAAAGAACTGGAAGGATTATTAGAGGAAGTAAGGCACGAAGAAACAGAACTGGAACAAGCCCTTCAAACAAAGGGGTGGATTAAAAAGGACGGAGAATGGAAAGTCCCCCAGTCAAAATAGCTTTTTGTGAGTGTTGTCTGGAAAAAAGAGAAAGAAGAGAGTTTGTCGGGAGAGTGGTGCGGGCTAAAAAAGACAGGCCTGTGCATTTCCGAGTCTGCCAAGGTTGTAACAGCTACGAAGATGAAGAATTCTACGGCAACCTCACACGCAAGCTGATAAATCGCATATTAAAACAACAAAACGAACGAGCATCAGGCATCATCAAATACCGCTTCTTCGGCCTCAAGTAGTGGTTTATAGTCAGCGAGCAAGCCATCGATCTTCTGTTTTATCTCTTTCTCGGACAAAGACTCAAGCGTTCCCGTGCGAATTTCTTTCCTTTCCACATACAAACCTGCGGCTTTCCCTCTCTGCACCTCTGCGGACACGGCGGCTGTCAGATTGCCCTTCTTGATCGCTTCATCACGAATATCTGCAAGTTTGCGAACATGTCTGGCAAAAGTGACTTCGTATTTGGCATTTAATTCATGCTCAAGTTCCTGGATATAACGGACAACGACAGGGAATTTTCTGGGATTAGTGAGTTCTGACGCTCGCACATGGGCACTCGATTTACTATAACCCGCATTAACCGCACATTCAGTTTGTGTTTTAGACCCATCGTTGTAAACATATTCCCGTGCAAATCTTATTTGCTTGTCGGTAAGATGCTTGGTATTTTGTCCACTTGGATTGTTGGATTTGCCGTTTTTCACAAGAGAAAGTTTAGCACAAAAAACCCCTAAAATAACCAAAGTAAGTCGTATGGGACTCTTTTTATACGCTGAAACCTTTATGAAATAAGGTCGCAAACATTAGATTATGGGACAGTTTTTATAAAAAAATAGCGTTTTTACTTTGGTATTTGCGCAAAAACAACAAAAAACACCCCCTTTTCCTTAGATTCTTAGATGAACATTAGACGGTCCATATAATATTGAAACCCTTATACACCTTATATCTTATCCAATTCTCTCCGTCTTAGATGGATTCTGTTGCTTTTGCTTGATAGTCAAAAAAACAAAAAAACGTAAAAACACGTCTAAGATATAATGTTTAGATAAAAAAGGGGTTTATAGGGAATGCCCTATTAGCTTAGATGAACATTATATGGATTTTTTTTCATATAATGTTTTTACATGCGATATGAGCCTCAAAAGATACCAATTTGCCTTCTCCAGATCCTGTCCCTGGTCCTTGGTCCCATATCTCCAGATATATTTCATCACATTTCCTTTCAGATACCCCTCAAATTGCGCCGCCGACATACTTGCCTCGATCCCGTCAATACACTCAATTTCTCCCTGCTTATAATGCGGGGGGTGGTTCACCATGTCGGGCCAATCGTTCTTATGACCTGTGTTTGCAAGATGAGCGGTGCTGTATTGGCGGAAATTTTTTGTCAAAACCTCTAAAAAAAGAAGAACTTCCTTTGGTATCCATAACCTTGAATCATCTTTATCCATTCCAAAAGCAAAGCCTCCACTAGCTAAAAGCTCTTTCATTTCGTTGAGTGTTTTTTTCCCGCAACCGCTAACGCGAAGCAGTATAACCTCGTTCAGTTGAACAAGATCTCCAATATATTTTATATCTAATTTTTTAACCGTGTTCAAGACTCTTTTGGTTGGTCCCTTGTCTTCATAACTATATGAAAAGGACTCTCTGCCAAGACAGGTTATTGGTAGGCTATACGGATAGGTGTAGGTATCTTTGTCAAAAAAGCCAAGAATATATTCAAACATATCGTCTATGAGTTTTTCTTCTTTTTTCATAACATAAGCCAATCATATTTATTGATCATTTTCCTACAGCCCTCACAAGTGAATGCACCAAAGGAGAAACGATAAACCTTATTTTTTTCTTTGCACCTTGGACACACAAGGACGGTGCCGTTTTTCTTTGCTCTTGTATGTTTATTTACCTTTACCATTTCTTTCCTGCTGTTCGATCCTTCCCGACAAGTGTTCTTTATACGCTTCACCATTACGATGGTATTCTTCCCGTATCAGCTTCCGTATCATTTCCCGGTCCGTGACCTGATAAGCCTTGGCCATGGTCCGCAGTTGTTCTAGTTCCTGTCCTGTTTGCACTGGCTTATTCATCTTTTGAAACCTCTTTCGGAGTAAAAAAATCACTGTCCATCACATAATATTTACCGTCATCCGACAATCTAAAGACCGTGGTAAGCGGATAAATCGTGTATTCTGCATCTGGAAAATGCGGTTTTATAAAATGCTTGGCAAAACTTGCGGCTTCATGGGGGTCCTGAAACTCCCCGAAGAGGCCTCTCTCGTCGTCTCCATTAATCATTTCTACGCAATACTGGTCGTATCTTGTATGTTCGCTCGGCGCTCCCGTTTCTTGTTTTAATTTTTTATCTTTTTCCATTCTTATATTATAAGACCTATCTCATAAAAAGCTACTCTTTTCTATTTTTTATTTCCTCTATAACTTCCTTCGAGGTCCTTGCCATGAATTTTTTGAGCCTTTCCTCATTGCTCTCCTTGCCCATGCGAAAAGAACCATCAGCAGGATCTTCTTTTTCTTCTTTTTCAGGAAGACCGGGAGAATAGACAACCAGAACATAAAACCACTTTGGGTCTTCATATACTCGCATTAAGTCATCCCAGCGTAAAAACACCCTTCGTTCCCTATAATAGAACCACCCTTTGTATTTATGGTGCTTTTGGAGCGACTCTATTTTCCGGATGTCCTTCACACAAACCACTCCTTTATCTCTCCCAAAACCTCGTTGCTGATTTTTATCTTTTTGCGCAGGGAGTCCAGAATTCTGGTGTCCACGGTCCCCGGTGCAACCAGATCAACATAGGTGCAACGGTTATCCTGTCCGATCCGGTGGATCCGGTCCTCGGCCTGTAATCGCAATTCCAAATCATAGCTATTGGAATAAAAAATCATGGTGTCCGCCGCCGTTAGGGTCAGTCCGCGGCCCCCTGTATGTGGATTTGATATAAAAAACCGGAGTTCGCTGTCGGGATCCTGAAACGCCTCCAGCACTTCCTCGCGGCGTTTGTTCGAGGTCTTCCCATAAAAGGAAGCCACGCTTTCTGCCCCGAATTGTTTGCCGATGGCCTTCTCCAATTCTTCAATATCCGTCTGGAACACCGCAAACACGATCACTTTTCCCCGTGTCTCCTCCAATAACCCTACGGTCTCTTTAACCCTGTTGTTGGCCAGTATCACCGTTTCCCCATCCGCATTGCGTAAAGAGCCGGCTACCACTTGTTGCAATCGCATCAGTTGCGTTAGCACACTTTGTGTGCTGAACAGGTTATCTTCAATAATCATCAGGGCTTCCTTCTTCATCATCCCGTACGCCTTCTTTTGTTCATCGGTCAACTCGACTTCCCGTTTCATGTAAACTTTTTCCGGCAGGTCAAGGCATTCGTCTTTAGTATAGCGGATTGAGAAATCTCCCAGTGCCGCCTGCAATTCGTCCAGCCTCTGGAAATCCACGATCTCCTGAAAGGACCGGTGGCGTCCGAGGTTGCGCTGGCGCACCACTGCATACCTTGCACGGAACGCATAATAACTGCTGAACCCCAGCAATCTGGGGCTTAGGAAAGCGCATTGGCTGTAAAGGTCCAGGGGTGCCTTGGTCACTGGAAAACCCGTTAGAATGCGCTTGTAGCGCGGCAGTATCGACATTTTAAGGAGGTTCTTGGTCCGCTTTGCTTTGGGATTTTTAATCAGTGTTGATTCATCGACCGCCATCATCGCATGGTGCACATTGAGGAAATTCTCCACGAACAGACAGCCCTTCTTGGTGGAAAAGGCCTCAACATTCACGGTGAGGATGTTCAGGGTCCCCTCGCTGTCGTCCCGCACCATCTTATTATAGGCCTGACGCCATTGTTTGGTGTGATTCGGTTGCCATACCAGCACCTCTCGGTTGACATGGCGTGGCAGATGCTTGGGTATCTCCAATTTGTCCCAGTTCCTTAAATTACCTTTAGGGGTAACGACCACTAACGCATCGATCTTGCCTTCATCAAACAAAATCGCGGCGTTATCCAACAGCACTTTTGATTTGCCCAGTCCCATTTCCAGAAAGTAGGCGTATTCGTGCCGGTGCAATGATCGTCTAAGGGAACTCAGTTGGTGTTCATAGGGTATCGTTTTGAACGGGTAGTCGGCTAAAGAGTTGGTATTTTTCATTCGTTGTCCTCTGTCCTATATATAGTGTAGTGAATCGCTAAATTCACGCAATGCATACTTTTATTTATGTCATGCTTGCAAAACAATACTACATGAGTTATTCTTTCTTTACAACTATTTAGTGCCGCCTAAAGAGGCCGCGAAAAAAAGGAAAAGACCAATGGAAAAAACGAATAATATCGTGGATCTGTTCGAGGAGACCACGGAAAAGAAAGTTACCAAACTCGACGATACCCAACTTGAAACTCTCAGTGAGAACATCACCCGATTTCTCCGCATTGGCGGCATGATCGGTAACACTGAGGAACGCTTGCGGAAGCTCAAGGAACAATATCGGCAACTGTCCGAGGAAGATTTACCACAGAAAATGGCAGAATTGGGGATGCAGGATCTGCGTCTCGAAGACGGTTCCCGGATCACTATCGATATGTTCTACGCAACAAGGATCAATCAGAACAATCGTGATGCCGCCCACGACTGGCTCCGGGAACAGGGCCATGGCGACATCATCAAGAATGTGGTGAGTGTCACCTTCGGCAAAGGTGAAGATGACACGGCACTCGAAACTGTGACGCTTTTGGAACAGGAAGGATTACTCCCTGACCAAAAAGAAAGCGTCCATCCATCCACCCTCAAGGCGTTTGTCAAAGAACGAATTGAAAGTGGCGACAACGCGTTCACCCCCGAGACCCAGAAACTTTTTTCCGTGTATCAGGGAAAACGAACGAAAATTACCAAATAATAACTACGAGAGGTTAAAAGAACGTTATGGCAACGAAAAAGCAAAACGCAGAAATAGTATCACTATTCGAAAAGAAAGCAGGTGCAGGCATTGGCGACATTACCGCTGATGATCTGGCTACACCACGCATTGTAATCATCCAACCCGGAAGTCCGCAGATCAAGAAGAGTTCGACCAAATATCTGGCAGATGCCAGTGTCGGCGACCTACTGTTCACGGCGACCAACACCATCATTGACGGCAGTGAAGGCATTCGCTTTCTACCGGTCTTCTTTGAGCGTAATTACGTCGAGTGGAACCTGCGCGAGAACGGCGGCGGTTTCGTCGCGGTGCATCCCAAGGACACTCAACTGTTGGGACAAACCCAGCGGGACGCTATGTTCCGGGATGTTATGACTTACTCCGACGGACGTCAGACTGAATTGCAAAACACATGCAACCACTACGGTTTTGCAATGATTGATGGCGCCTCGCAACGCTGTATGCTCAACATGACCCGTTCGCAATTGAAAAAATCGCGTAACTGGATCACCATGATCAACGGCACTCGTCTCAACGGCAAAAACGGGGAGTATACCCCGCCCGCACATTCCCACTTCTATCTGATCCAGACAGAAGAAGAGGAAAGCGCCAAAGGCACCTACTACAATTATCGCATCACCCAAGAGCGGGTGTTGAATAACGAGGAGACTCCGCTGTTCTTAGAAGCAGACGAATTCTCCCTGTTCTGCGAAAAAGGTGGGATGCAACTGGCAACGCTTCCCTCGGCGCCAACCACGCAGGCTACAGCAGTTGAAAACCAGTCTTCCAAGGACTGGGAATAGGTTGTAGCTTAGGGCCTCTGACTCTTTTCTCCTTGTTTATACTAGCCAGAGGCCCGCTTAAGGGCCTGCATGAGCAAATTAGCATCACAATTTATGTCCGTTTTTTCCGGCTTAGAAAGAGCGTATGGCATTTATGAAATAGTAGGCACCAAACACACCACCAAAGGCATTAAAAAAGACGGCAGGGGACGCACCTTGCAGGAGCCCTTGTCCTTGGTCCGCTGGCAACAGCACCTACAAGGAGAAGTTTCCCTGGGGGTCATTCCCCTCAAGGATGACGAGACCTGTCAATGGGGCTGTATTGACGTTGATGAATATCCGGTGGACATGAAAGCCTTACAAAAACTAATTAAAGATATGCAGCTGCCCTTGGTCCCCTGTATGACCAAATCCGGCGGTGTGCATCTGTTCCTGTTTACCGAGGAACCTATCGAGGCCATCAAATTCAGGGACAAACTCGAAGAGATCGCTGCCGCTATGGGTCGCACCAAGGACGAGATTTTTCCCAAACAATACCAGTGGTCCAAACAGATAGCGCAAAACAAACAGACGGGCAACTGGCTCAACATGCCCTATTTCGGGGGACGTGATACCACCCGCTATGCCATAAACGGCAGTGGTGAAGCGCTGACTCCGAGTCAATTTATTAAACTGGTGAATGAACGAGCCATTAGCGAACACGAACTGGACCGGCTAAAACCGGTAAAGAAAAACAAACACGGGGAGGTTCCGAAAGATTCTTTTTGGGACCACGCACCGCCTTGCTTAGTACACATGAAGCTGAACGGGATACCTGAAGGTACCCGCAACAACGCGCTCTTTTCTTATGGGGTTTTCTTCAAGAAAGTTTATCCCGAGGACGAGGGGTGGCGAGAAAAACTTCAGGAGGTAAACAAGACAGCATGTAAAAAGGCCCTTTCACATGCCGAACTGAATACCTTGATGAATAGTCTGGAAAAATCCGACTATCGTTACAAGTGTACCACACCTCCTTTGGTAAACCATTGCCAAAGTGGTGTGTGCGTGACGAGGCGCTATGGTATTGATCCTTCCGAAAAGGAAGTCAAGCTATCCGGTCTCAGGAAATACCTGACGGATCCTCCCTTATGGCATCTGGACATTGAAGGGCAGACATTGGTTCTGGAAACACGACAACTGCATAATTTTTCCATGTTTCAGCAACGCTGTATGGAAGTCCTGAATGAATGCCCCCCTGATGTTAAAAAAAGGGAATGGGTAGTCAGGCTTAATACCCTACTACAGGGAGTGCAGGAAATCGAAGTGCCTCCGGACATGACCAAGGCAGGTTTGCTCAAGGACGCCATTCTGGAATTTTGCAAGAACACCGAATCATCGGCACGGGTTGCGGTGTTGGCTGGAGCCGTCTATCGCAATGAGGACAGTAAACCCCATGAATGGTGGTTCAGGGGACGTGATCTGGTAAAATATATCAGGGAATACAAGGGCATGAAAGCCATAAGGGAAGCTGAAATTTTTAACCAGCTTAAAGAAATGGAAGCCCAGACAGTATCCAAATACATTGACAAAGGCGCGGGGGCAACCTCTCTCTGGGTTATGGAAACCCCGGACCTTGCGGCACTCAAGGTAACGGCAAAAGACTTCAAGATCAACAAACCTAAAAAGGATTGGGAAGATGACTAAGGCGATGGATGTTATAAAAAGACATGAGCTTTATAATAAAGAACACTGTTGGCAATATGACATCAGGATAAAAAACTTAGAGGAAGATTTATTTTTATGCGGGCTAAACGAAAAAGATTTAAAACATATAAAAGTTACTGATTTTGATTTTGAACATGTTTCTCCAGAAGAAAAACAAAAGTGTAAGGAAATTAAGTCTTTTATAGAAAGACATGAGTGGTTAGGGAAAATGCCAAACAGACCTACCCATAGGTTTACGGCAACATGGAAAGGTTTTTTAGTAGGCGCGATTATCATGGCGACACCTAACGCTTTTTCAAACCTCTTGGGCACTGAACATAAGAACAAAGAAAAATTAATCTCTAGGGGCGCCTGTATATCTTGGTCCCCTACAAACACAGCGTCTTGGTTGTTAATGAAAGCAATAAGATGGATGATTAAAAACACTGAGTTCAGAATTTTTACTGCATATTCGGACACGGAAGCAAGAGAACTTGGAACCATTTATCAGGCATGTAATTTTTATTATTTGGGTCAAACCTTTGGTTCAAACAACATGTACCTAGATCCTGAAAACCCTAAAAAAGGCTGGTTCTCCGATAGAGAGTTTAGAAAACAGTCTAAATATAAACTATATGCAGCCAAAGTTGGCATAGTTAAAAACGAATTTGACAAGTATCTAGGCAAATGGACACCAAGATGGGAAAAAATGCCTCCGGGAATGAAAGACAAGATAAAAAAAGAGGAACAAAAGTATAGAGATTCTTGCTTGGTTAGAAAGGTAGAGCCCAAACATAAATATGTATATGTTTTAGGAAAAAATAAAAAAGAAACAAAACAATTGAAAGAGTTATTCAGAAAGCATAACCCAAAATTAAAGGTCTACAACTACCCAAAAGAAAGAGGCAAATAAGAAGATGATTGATAGGGACCTGATAGAAGGCATGATGATAGCGGACGGTTTTGATGAAGCCATCATTGGTTATTGTTATGACATGGTAGCCTCGGAAGACCGGGTGATCTACAGTTTTGACAAGTGCGTTGATATTTTAAAACGGGACATGAATGAAGAAGAAGCAATAGAGTATATGGAGTTTAATGTTATCGGTGCTTACATGGGAAAAAAGACCCCTTTATTTATGAGAACAGGAGAGTGAAATTCATTAAATACTTTGGCCCTCCCGGTACCGGCAAGACCACTACTTTACTACGCCACATTGAGCGTCATCTGGACGAGGGCGTTGCTCCCGATAAAATTGCCTTCATTTCTTTTTCCGTAAAAGCTGCGGACGAGGGCAAGCATCGTGCCCGCATCCGTTTTGGATTGGACAAGGACGAACTGGTTTATTTTTGTACCAGCCATGCCTTTTGCAAACGCGTCATGGGCATTACCCGGGTGATGGAAGGAGTTGATATTAAAGAGTTTTTGGAAGTGTATCGTTTTCCACTGACCCAGAACTATCGGGGCACCACCAAAAAATCATTGGAAGCACTGCTGGAGGACCCTTATTTCCAGATCATTGAAAGTGCCAAAGCTAATTGTCGCACCGTTTCAGCCGAAAGACTGAAGACCGATGTCAAGGAACGGCACCGCGTTATCCCTGAGCTACTGGAAGCCATGGCAAAGGCGTGGGCAGAATATCGGGAAGAACAGGGCATCTATTCTTTTGCCGACATGATCATAGAGTTTCTGGAAAAAGGCAAAGTGCCTCCGTTGGAAGTGCTGATCGTTGATGAAGCACAGGACTTGGCGGAACTGAATTGGCGTTTGATTGAGAAACTTATGGCGGCAACCCCCATGATTTATATTGCCGGGGATGATGACCAAGCTATTTATGAATGGAACGGTGCCCGTCCTGACCGGTTTATTAGTATGCAGGGAAAAACTATAGTGCTTGAGCAGTCTTACCGGATACCACAACAGGTGCATAAGAAAGCCGAGCGCATTGTTGGACGCATTCAGAAACGTCAGCCGAAAAACTATTCACCCAGAGACCATGAAGGGGAACTGGTTTATTTGCACGCAGTGGATTTTTTGCCCTTGAAAGAAGGGCAATGGCTGATTTTGGCTTCCTGTGATTATATGCTGAATGGTGATGCCGAAGGCTACAGCACCCGCAGAACCCTGATCGAAAAGGGGTATCCCTTTTCCCACAATAATTTTCGTTACATCCGTTTTTCCATGGTAGAAGCCATAGATAATTGGAAGAAATTAAACAAAAAGAAAAAGATAAACATTGGGCAACTGGAAAGTATTTATAGTTACCTGAGCAAGAACGAAGTTAAGCGTGGCTTTTTGGGAAAACCAGGAAAGGAAGAAGACAAAGAAAGGGAGTTGACCAAAAAACAAATAGCAGATGAATTCGGACTCAAAAAAGAATTCTTGGGCAAAACATGGCAGGAAGTTTTTGTCCGGAAAATCAATGAAGAACGCCGGGCCTTCATTGAAAAAGCGGAAGCCAATGGTGAGGACTTGAAAAGCGAGCCTCGCATTGCCTTGTCCACTATTCACAAAGCCAAAGGTGGGGAAGCGGACAATGTTGCGGTGCTGTTGGACCTGTCCCCTGCCCAAAAAATGAATGCCATGCTCAACGCTGACAGTTTGCATCGGCAATTCTATGTAGCTGTGACCCGAACCCGAAAAAATCTTTATCTTATTGACGCACAAAATGAGGGACTTAAATATGGCATTTAAAACTTTTCAACCACCCACAGAATGGATACCACCTGATACTTTTCCAACGCAACGGTTTAAGGAAGCCAAGGAAGTAGCCATTGACCTTGAAACCCGTGACCCCAACCTAAAGACCTTGGGCCCCGGTTATATAAGAGGTGATGGAGAAATCGTTGGTATATCAGTAGCTTGTGAAGGCTACGAGGAATATTTCCCGTTTGCCCATGAGGCTGGCTACAATTTAGCCAAGAATAGGGTGTTGGATTTTATCAAGGACATCTGTGCACTGCCCTGTGACAAGATTTTCCATAACGCCATGTATGATGTCGGTTGGCTCAAGGCTGAAGGTATTAAACCTGAAGGGCGAATCATCGACACCCTGATTACTGCCCCGCTTATCAATGAAAACATGTATTGGTATACCCTTAATTCACTGGGACAGGAATATTTACAGGAAGGAAAATCCGAAGCAGAACTCAAACAGGCGGCAGAGGAATGGGGGCTCGATCCAAAAGCGGAAATGTGGCGATTGCCCTCGGCTTATGTGGGCACCTATGCCAAGCAGGACGCTGCCTTGACTTTGAAACTGTGGAACCACTTCAAGATTTTACTGGAAGACCAGAACCTGTGGAACATTTTTGAACTGGAAACCAGTTTGTTTCCGGTATTGTTCAATATGAAGTGCAAAGGAGTCAGGGTTAACCTTGAGCAGGCAGACCGATTGAAACAGCAACTGGTCAAGGAAGAGAAAAAAGTAATCAAGAGTATCCAGAAAGAATCCGGGATCGAGGACGTTCGCGTTTGGGCGGCGAACTCGGTTGCCAAGGTTTTTGATGCGTGTAAAATTTCCTATAGTCATACGCCCAAGGGCTCTCCGAGTTTTACCAAAGCCTTTCTTGCCAATCACGGACACCCCATTGCTAAGATGGTTATGGACGCACGGGAACTGAATAAAGCCCATAGTACCTTTATCGATACCATTATCAAACACGAACACAATGGCAGGATCCATGCCGACATCCGGCAACTAAAAGGCGAGGCTGGAGGCACTGTTACCGGAAGACTGTCAATGTCCAATCCGAACCTGCAACAGGTACCGGCACGCAATAAAAAACTGGGTCCCCTGATCCGCTCCCTATTTCTCCCCGAAGAAGGACAGCAATGGTGTTCGGCTGATTTCAACCAACAGGAGCCAAGGATCCTCACCCATTTTGCCTATCGCCAGAAACTGGAAGGCACCGACATTATTGCTGAGGCTTATATTTCAGGAAAGGCAGATTTTCATGCAGAGGTTGCAGATTTGGTGGGCATTAATCGCAAAACTGCCAAGACTATTGGCTTAGGAATCATGTATGGTATGGGCAAAGGCAAATTGGCAGACCAGTTGGGCGTCGATGTGGAAGAAGCCAGAGATATTTTGGTGCGTTTTAACACCTATGCCCCTTTTGTAAGGCAGATGGCAGACTCGGTGATGCGTAGTGCCAGCACCAAGGGTTATATTAAAACTTTGCTGGGAAGGCGGTGCCATTTTGACATGTGGGAACCGCTCCAGTATGGTACCGGCAGACCTCTAAAAAAGAAAGAAGCCCTGCATGAATACAATGGTGAGATCAAACGAGCTTTCGTTTACAAGGCATTAAATAAGCTCATACAAGGCTCCGCCGCTGATATGACTAAGAAGGCCATGCTGGACTGTTTCAACGCCTCATACGAGCCCCTGTTGCAAGTGCACGATGAATTGGTTTTTTCAGTCTCTAGTAAAGAAGAAGTTAAAGCAATTATAAAAATCATGGAAGAATCAGTTTCCCTGGAAGTTCCCAACAAAGTGGATGCGGAACTTGGAAAGAATTGGGGAGAGTCCATGTCTTAATAATATATTGTATATATTACGAGATTTATATTATAATCTATCAGACCATTAACCCAATAACTGGAGCAATCAAATTATGAACACAGATAAATGGAAAAGTGTGGCAATTCGTAGATCGATCGTTGAATTGGCAAGAAAAATAGGGACAAAAACCGAACGCCCTACCAGCAATGTTTTTGCCCACGCGATCAAAGAACTGGCAAAAAAAGAAAAAATTAAGTTTAAAGAATAAATGAAGCACGATATTTTATTTCAGTCTCCGTACAAATACGAAGAACTTAGTCGAGAGACAGGAGATAAAGGTCGTGTTTATCTTTATGGAGAGCAACGGCTGTCTTCAGTGACAACCGTTCTCTCCCACACCCGGCAGGGAGACAGCTTTAAAAAGTGGCGTGAGAAAGTAGGCGAAGAAGAAGCGGAACGTATACGCAAAGAAGCTGCTGCCCGGGGCACTGAAATGCACAGCATACTGGAACGGCAACTGGTAGAAGGCAGCATTTGGGATTATTATCCTGATACACCGGAGAAAAAAAGAGCTTATAAAATGGCGTGTGTGATCATGGATCAGGGGTTCCCGTCCATTGATCAAATATATGGCTGCGAAGTTTCCCTTTACTATCCAGGGAAATACGCCGGAACCGCTGATGTCATTGGTAAGCATTTGGGCGAAGAAGCCATCATGGATTTCAAACAAACCAATACTCCCAAACGACGACGAAGTTATCTGTGGGATTATTTCCAGCAGTTGGCTGCCTATGCCTTGGCACATAATGAATTGTTTGGCACCCAGATCAAAAAGGGTGTGATTATGATGTGCTCAGTGGATTGTTTCTATCAGGAGTTTGTCCTTGAAGGACGTGAATTTGAAAGGGCCGTGGACGCTTGGAACGAACGCCTAGAACGGTTTAGTCTTCCGCAATAAGTCCCAACGCTTCCTGAAGCCTTCTTTTTTCAACCTCTGAGAGTTTTCCCCCTGTTGCAGAAGGACTGATCTCAACTTTGTCTTTGTCTATAACCCCTCTTAGGGTCCAATAAACCGGTTCTTTTTTCCATTTTCCATAAGACTTCTTTATTCTGTCTTCTAACGTAGCAACACGCCTACCTATTTCTAACTCCGTAAGATCAGGATATTTTTTTTGTAGCTTTTTAAGTGCTTCATGGTAAGCGCCTACAAAATTATCCACATCTGTAGGGACATACAGCGGTTTTTCTTTCCTGTCTTTAAAAAGATTACCACGGTCTCTTTTACTTACACCCGTAATCCGCCCTTCTTTTTGTAAATGCTCAATAACTTTTTTACTAGAGGTTTGTCGAAGCGGTGCCCACCAATGAATGCCTAAACGCAAGTCTTTCACTTGTTCAAGGTGTTGTCTTTGTAATTCATCATACGCAGCAATCATGGCTGGCATATCATCATAGCCAAGTTCGCTGCCCTCAGCCCTACGAAAAACACCCTTGGCGAAATTCTCACTAGCTCTAAAACGGTTGTTAAACTCGGAAAGCTTGTAGTCGGCAATAACTTGTTTAGGTTCTATACCCTCAAATTTAAGGCCCAATGTTTGCACAAGAGCTTTTAAAATAGAGCGTTCTTGGTCCTTTTTGTCTAAAGCTTCTTCTCCGGTAAGCACCAAAGATTTTCCTATATCTATGGTTTCGTGTACGGCTCGAGGAGACAACTCTTTAAACATGTGGTCAACCCTAGCCTTCATTTTTTTCCACCCAAGTGCGGGAAGTTCGGGGTCCCATAGCTCTGCCCCTGTGTCGCTGTTTTTGCCAGTCCACACTTCTTGTATAACTTTAAGCATTATTTTGCTGTCAGTATAAGTACCTCTAAGATCAAGTATAGAACGCATCATGGTGTCCCAAACTTTATCCGCTGCTTCCTTGCCCATATACTGACGAGCCGCAAGATATTTTAAAAGAAGCCTGCCGGGGTCTGAAACCAATGTATATCCGTCCGAATAAGAAACGTCCAACACATAAAAAAGACCTTCCTCATCTGCATCGGACACAATAATAAAGTCGTGGTTCCCGGCCCACGGAGCGACAAAATAAGACAAAGCTTGAGGACCTAACGCTACCGCTACACTATAAGGAACCCCAGCAATAACGGCAGCTTTAGAAGCAAACCAAAGACCGGAAGCAGTTGTTGTCACCGTTCCACGAAACGCCCATCCTATGTTTGCAGTAGCCCGCGTGGCTGCTCTTTGTCTTAAACGACTTTTTAATCCCGGCGTTACGGCAGGGTCGTTAGACAAAGATAAATTACTTTCTACCATAGCGGTTTTTATAATGTTTGCCTCGCTTACCATAATCGCGGTAGGGAATCCGGAAAAGTTTGACAGGAATATAAACCTTAAAAAATCAACTATATTAGGCAACCGGTTGTAATTTGGAATATTTCTTCGAGTGAGGAAAGAAGCTCTCTGTCGAATCGCTTTATCTAAATTTTCAGCAGGGGTGCTTTTAGAACGTGAAACTTTTTGGCCGCCCATCTCTATCATCATTTCGGAAATCATGTCGATACGCGCTTCAATTTGTTCGTCGGTTAAGTTTTCAATACCTTGAGGAGCAAATATTTTATATCCCGAGTCTTTTTCCCCTAAATAATTCATTATTTTAGGTATATCGTCTGCGAGAATATACGCCTCTTCCGTTACATATAAAAGTTTTCTCCATTTCCCCTTAATATTATTGATTTTTTGCCCCTCCATCTCTTCTACATAACTGTAAAAGTCTTGCCAAGTAGCTGAACTTTGCATTCTGTCAAACAGCGCTCTTCTTTCTCCGATGTTCACACTTGATGAAGTAACCCCTTCCCCAACAATAAAATCCAGTTCTTCAGTAGACATCCCTGAAATTTTTTCTTTAATATATATAGCGGCTTCTTTTGGGTTCATATAGGCTTCCCAATTTCCCGACATCAAAGGGAACCACATGGCGCTTTGAAAGTTTCTGCTTTGTGTTCTCATAGAAAGCGTTAGATAAGCAAGAGAAATCCACCCGGTTGTAGCTTGAGCAGCTAAATAAACTTGCTTTTGCGGGTCACTCCAATTCATTTCGTTCAAGTAACGGCTTAAGGGTCCATAGCCCATGGTTTTCATAATTGCTCGCGCCATTTCAGGCGTTGTCCAATATTCATTAAGCGGATTAAGAACGTCTCCCGGAATTGTGATTTGTTTATTGTATCTCGCAGTAGGCACTAGCGAAAGAAAACGAGTAGTGGGTGAATTACCTATTTTTGCTATGTCCATTAAATATTCTGTCACCGCAATAAATTGTTCTTGTTTGTACGCGGTCATTTGAGCCTGAGCCCAAGATTGGTCAAGTTCGCCCAAAGCTTCCCTTACTTTTTTAGGAATATCTGTTCTTTTTTGCTTAAGCTGCGGCGTTACTAAAGTTAATTGTGAAGTGTCCGTAGTCAGATAAGCGGGATTAAATTCAAACATCCGTACATACAATTGTGCTCGTTCTTGTCCGGTTCCTTGATACAAAGTATCTAGGTCCTCTTCTGCTCGAGTAACCGCCTCCGCTTGAGAAATACCCTCTTTTTCTGCGTATATTTCTGCGAGCTCACTAACTGCGGCCGCATGTAAAGCTTTTTCTCTTCGGGAAGCAGTTAGTCGATTAGGAGGACGCCAATCAGGGAATACATACGCACCAAAAATTCTTCCCATGTAACGCTCAATTGAATCTTCAAGTAATTTTATTTTTTCTTCGGTGTAGTAAGTACCCTCCGGATCAATAAGCTTAACAAGCTCAATAATGCGTCTTGAGTTTTTACTAATTCTTTTTCTTGCTTTTACAATTTCTTCAACTAATTCTGTTTGTCCAAGACGGCGAAGTTCTTTCTGTGCATCCTTATTGCCCCTAAAAGATTTGGCAATAAGTTCTTTGAACCGGTCCATGGTAGTTATTGGATCAAGAAAAACTTTGTCTCCGCCTTGAAAATAAACACCTTCATCATTTATTTCGGCCTCCATTTTTATAATCCCTTTTTCTATATCCTTCGCTAAATTTTCCTGAAGAACAGCAAAGTTTTTAAATAAACGGCTAATTTGCCTTTCGGAAAGCTTGCCTTTAGCTATAGGTCCACCAGGACCACTTTGCAATTCTTCCATAATCCCTGGACGTACCCCCGCAGGAGTAATGAAACTTTTAAAACGATGATAGTAAGCCGCTGTCCACTTTTTACGATCTTCTTTATCTAAAGTTTTTGGTAACAAGGACAACTTATTGGGGTCCATAGCTGGGTTATTCCATAAATTAACTACGGCCTTAGATTTTGTGCCCGGCTCCCAAAGTGCTTGATAAGTTTTTCCGTCCATTTCAATAGAAGGTAAAAGGCTTTCGTCCAGTTTGTGTCTTCCTTCAATTCGGTCTATTTCTCCGGAAAGAGGATTAACAAACTCAAAACCATCGTACTCCGCCCAAAAAGTTTTCCCGGTTATCGGGTCTTTTAGTTCTTCCATTGTGCCGCTCGAAAGGTCATAGAAATACAGACGAATTTTAGCGTCTTCCGGAATATTCTTAAAAGCGATTTGTGGTCTAGGCGCTATTTCTTCTTCCAACTCTTCCAGAGGCATTTCCTTAAGCGGTGCGTCTTCCACAGTGGGGCGGTATACAACACTATTATCAAACGCATAAGGAATTATTGTTTCTCTAATCGTTTTCCAAAGACTTTTGGGCGCAAAAAAACGGCTGTTTTTACCGTACGGGTCGTTCATGTTTTCGACACGTTCCCGCATAGGTATTAAAGGTTCTTGAGAACGCTCAATAATTTTTTCAATGTTTGCTTCGGTTTCGGTTATTGCTTGATTAGCTTCCAGCGTTTTTTTATTGTATTCCGTTTCCTCTATTGTGCCTTCCGCTAGTTTATTTTGAAGACGGCGGATAGCCAACCGCTTGTTTAAAAGATTTTTTGACAACCGCAGTAAGCGTCGAAGGTCTTTTTGCATTTGTTTAAGTAGAGAAGGAGCCTTTGGGTCTATAGTTCCTTCAGAGGTATAACCCGAATCAGCCATTTTTTGTCGTATTGCGTTATACGCAGTAACAATTCTTTCCCCTGTCCGCGGGCCAATGAGTTCGTTGTAAAGTTTCTGTACGGTCGAATTGAAGAACCCTGTTTTACCTGCCTGTTTTTTCGCTTCCGGAGTATCTTCCAAAACAATAACTCCTTCTTCTGGTTCATACGGAGTATATTCAATAGGAGCAGGCTGTGGAGCATCGGTCGGCGGACCTTCCATTTTGATTTCTGATAAAAGTTGGTCTTGTTCTTGTTCCAATTCCGTTATTATTACTGGGTCTTCACTATAAGAAAGCTCTTCGTCAATTTCTCTTAAGCGCTTTAGTTTTTCGTCAATTTTTTCAAATTCGCTGCGCGTCTGTTCAATGCGATCAACCTTTGCTTGCACGGTAGCTATTTCACCGTCTATTTTATCGATCGCTGCTTTTAATTTTTTAGTGTCTTTTTTAAGTTTAGGATCTGCTAACAGGCTCTGTTTCTCTTCCTCGAGATCATTTAACGACTGCACCGCAGCGGACTGCGCGGCCCCTGTTTGTGCCAAGCTCACTGTAATTTTTTGGCTTATTTCAAAGTTTTTTCTTTCAGCCTCAAGTTCTGGAAACAATGATAGCTGTTCGGTTATTTGTGGTCGTAAAGTCTCTTCGATCTCCTCGTCAGACATGCCATAGTCAACCATTTTAGCAACGCCCGTCATTAAACCGCTCGCCACAAAGACGGCAACAGCCGTTATTGCTATACGTTGATTCGTAAGCTCTCGTATTTTTTCTTCTTTTTCCAACCCATCTATTAAACCGTATTCATAGGCTTGTTCGATGGCTAACATTTCTTGGTCTAAATCAAACTTGTAGGCGTTTATGTTTTGCAACCAAGTAGCGGCTTGTTCGCCTCCCATTTCGGCGATAAGATACTTAAGAGCACGTTTAGAAAAACTCCCGGCCGCGTCTTTAGCTCCCGGAAACAGTCTTAAAAACGCTTTGATTGGAATTATTTCGGTTGCAACTTCAATAATTGCGTCTGCTCCACCATATACCATAGCTTCTTTATGAGTCAGCCCTTCGGCTCTCCCAGTGGTGTAGCTGTCGGCACCGGTCAACATTCCCATACTCAGAAACGCAGGGGTTGGATTTCTGAGCAGAATCGAGGCCAACATACCAGGAGCAAGTGTAGTGACACTTGTAAGAGCGGCTCTCCAACCTTGTTGTATGGTATTTAGGTCTTTTGGACTTAGGTCCTCAATTTTTTTAGTTCCAAGCCTAACTTCTTCTAAAATCTGCTCAATTTCTATATCAGTTTGCTGACTCCACTTATCTCGCTCTTCCATTGTTTCAGGAAACCAATAACCGCCGCTTGGTCCAACGATGCCAAAGCGATTATTTTCTAACGCATTCATTTTCACCGCACTCACGGTGTTTTTAAATATTTGTGCAATTTCCGCGCCAATGCCTTCAAATATAGGAGCAACTTCGGTTGCAACAAATTCTTTTTGTTCGGCGAGGGTTGTTTCGTTGATGTCCCAATCTCTGCCCACCATATTTACCCAAGACTGAGACCGTTGTTCGTGGGCATCGGAAAAATCTTCTTCGGGCTCGAGTTCGGGCTCGAGTTCGGGCTCGAGAGTGGGGGTTTGGCCACCTTCCAAAATAGCCTGTCGCAAATCTTTGCTTTGCTCTTCAGTTAATTGAGCCACTGTAATGCTCTAAGGACTTGTTTTAGGTACTATATAAATAGATGGCGTTCCGTCATCCTTTGTGCCCAAAACAAGAATTTGCCCTTCCCTGTAAACCCCATTTGCAATGTTTTGTTCAATGGTTTCTTGGGGAAGATTACGCGCATCTACAATACCCTCCATTTGGGAACCACTTTGTTGACTATACATCAGGTCTAAAGACTCTCGGGCCCTTTGCACAAGAAAAGGGTACATTAATTTATCATCAGGAATTAACACTTTTTGAGGGTCATTTGGATCTCTCGCCCAAGGGTATATAGCCCCAAACTGCTCGCGCCTCTGGTCAGCGGTCAGTGTATTCCATGATTCGCTTCCTCCAAGGTCTTCATACACTTTCCGCATCGAATCTTGCGTTTTGAGAGCCATTGCTTCGGGAGTAGGAGCTCCCTCTATGGAAAGACCGGCCAGTGCAACCAGATATTCCACACTACCCGGAGCAGAATTTTTAAGCTGGTTTTGCCAAAACAAGTCTGTTTTTCCAGCCTGATTAAGGCCACCAGAGTCCTTGATCTGTTCCGTTAAAATATCTTCAGCTCCGGCTATGGCCTTTGCTTCTATATCGCCAACATCCCCGAGCAACGTATTGGTTAAAGCGTCTTGTATTTTTTGTCCTTGTATATAAACGTCTCTCAGCATTTGTGAATTGCCGGTGTTAATGGCTTGTCGTTCTACCTGTTTAAGTTTTTCAATCTCTATTTCAAAATCTAGTGCTGCCTTGTCTCCGGCCAACTTTCCCATTCTCGGGCTTCTTACCAATGCACCCAACCATGCGCCACTGGAGCCCGGAGAATAATGGGTTTCTTCTTCCGCTTCTCTTCTGGCAACGTCTCTAACACGGGCAACCATTTCATCCAATTTTTCCCAATTTACTTTTCTTTCTTCTTCACTGAGGACATTGAAGTCACCTGTGCGAATCCTTCCCTGTAGAGCTTCTTCCCTTGCAGCCGCCTCCCCCGCTGCTATTCTTTTCCTTTCGTCCAGTCTGTCAGTTGCCGCTGCTCTCTGGGCTTCCAATATAGCTAAAGGGTCTTTTTCTTCTTCTTCCACTACTGCTCCTGTTTGCATTCTTGGAATCTCTTCCATCATTGGTTCTGCACCCATTTCAGGGGAAAATAACGCTGTTTGGGCCTTTTGCCGGTAGTTTTCCACGACTTCTGCGGGAATCAGGTCTACTTCTTCGGGTAAATCCATCATTTCTTTGACCTGAGCCTCCGCTTGTCCTTCCAAAACCTCCAGTTCTTCGTCCAAAGTCATTTCTATTTCTTCCGCAGCGACGCCACCAGCGGCTGTTTCCGCTTGAAAAATAGCCATGAGTTCCTTGAACCCTTGATCGAATAGTTGCATGGCCTGCATTCTGGCTTCGTTGATAATTCCTTCATCAACGAATTCTTCACCGATTACTTCCTCTTCATCTGCAAAACCGGATAAAATTCCTTCATTTTCAGCATTTTCAGAAGGAGAAGGGCCACCCCCAAAGTTTCCTTGAGGAAAGAATCCGGGAGCCTCTGTCATTTCGTTCAAGGGAGTGCCCATGAATTCAGCCGGGTTGAACAGTTCCGGTGAAACTCCTCCCGGTCCTGTACCTATTTGCATACGGGGCAACGGCACATAACCGCCTCCCATCATATTGGCGGCATTCCTGAACATCGGTCTTTTTGACCAGTCCATCATTACAGGATTCCCCATTTCTTTAAGAGGGCCGTTAAGTCATCAACCGCTGCGTCCTGACCCCTTATTGAACCAAACTCAGTTGTAATTCCCGTGCCTTGGGTTTGTGGCAACATACTTTGTATCATTTTGCCGAGGGCACCCAATCTGGCCAACGGCTCACCAGCAAGGCCTTGTGCTGTTTGATATTGGGCCGCCAAGCGTTTATCGGCAATGCCGCGTGCTTGACCGCCTAATGTATTTGTTAAATTAATTTGGTTCATCAGCATGTCTTGTCCCATTTGTCCAATGCCCGCGATTCCTTGTCCAAGTTGTCCGTACATTCCTGCACCCTGTATGCCCATTTGTCCGGCTCGCTGCATTCTCGCCTGTTGATCGGCAAAAGCGTTTTGCGCCTGTTGTTGTGCTGAAGTATAGCCCTGTTGACGCAATCCTCCGGCGGTATCAGTCATGCCTCTGCCTAATTGATTATATCTTTCTTCCGCCATCAAACGTCCGCGACCGCCACCGTAGGCACCTTGTCCCACTGCACCGGCCCGCTTTGCCACGTCCTGTGTGGCAAAATTCTTGTAAACATCGTCCAAACTCCGTTGGACCACATCTTCTTCATAAGGGTTGTAAAAGGATTTTCCCATGGCAGGATCATAGCCTTGGGCCCCGTAATATCCGGCCTGTATTCCTTGTCCCGTGGCCCCGAGTCCCTGTCCGTAAGCACCACCGGCCTGTTGTATGTAAGGCTGGAAACCGCCCAGACCACCAACCATTCCCCGTGCCTGTAAT
>Ga0080013_1002156_pt1 | contig 23914 bp, 36 predicted proteins | sample ETNvirenome_6_85_FD_69236 | JGI IMG/M metagenome (GOLD analysis project Ga0080013, IMG submission 69236) | Marine viral communities from the Pacific Ocean - ETNP_6_85 (SPADES assembly) (version 2) | ecosystem: Environmental > Aquatic > Marine > Oceanic | place: Pacific Ocean | collected 2013-06-19
CAACTCGCTCGGTCAATGTTTCAAGTTGAAACAATACAAGTTTCTGGTATTGCGACCAACCGTTTTGATTTGGTGGGGGCTTAGTTGTCATGGGTTTATCTCGATGCTCCGTCTTTCGCTCGGTTTGTATTTGATCCGCTTGGCAGACCACAATCTGACAACGCATTCGTGCGCCCAACTCTTGCTTAGTCCGCTAAGGTTTGCAACATCTCGGATAGATGGCGAGCGTTTGTTGATATGAAAATAAACTTCAATCGCCCTCATTGCTTTGTCAACGCTTTTCATGCTGTTGCTGCTCTCCACTGATCGTACTCGCGGAATACAACTGTTTCTGCATCCCAACACCTTTGCGATCTTGGCGACTTAATCATCTCGGCTTCACCAACAACGATTGCTTGCGACCAGAGTTGCGTGTTGAGTCGCTTCACAAAGTCGGGCTTCAAGTCACGCATACATCCTGCGTTCGCAATCCACCAAGGAAGGGGTGTTGTTGTGGTTGCCATCATTTGTTTTGGTTCGTGCGCTCGATGGGTGTGACCATGAACGTATAATCCAAACTGATGCCCCTGTAAGAAATAGATCGCTTCACGCCGAACACCTGTTCCGCTACACTCAAAGCCATGCGAGAAGCAAACCTGACCCAAGCGGAAACAACCTCGCTTGCGGTCGTACTCGTATTCGGCTTTGGTGTTCCAATATCGAAGTTCATCAATGTTTTTTTTCATGTCGAGCAGTTGCCGCACTCGCGGGTCGATTCTACCCTTGGCAAGTATGTTGGCATCGTGGTTGCCCTGTAACATGACAAGGCTTGTGGACTTCGGTGCAACTCTACGAATTGATTTGAGCATCTCATTCGCAACCTCGTACTCGTCGAGTAGCGTGTGCATTGCCTCATCGTTCCACTTGCTTCCCGCCTCGCCTTCGCACATATCGCCAAGATGAATAATCACATCTGGCTTGCGGTTTGTTATTTCACCAAGCAGCCAAGCGATTGCAACTTCATCTTGATGCGGGCAATGCGTACAACTGAACGCAAGAAATGATTTGGTGATACTCAAACAATCGCCCACGCATAAGCCAATTCAGGACAAACAATCAACAGCCTGCCCCACAAAAGCATCCTCACTTGTCACCATCCTTTGATTCTTCAACTGCAATCTGAATCGCTCGTTGAATATACATTCGCAACTTGTCAACAGGGATCATTTTGCCGCCATTCTTTGAACGCATACTTACATTATCGCCAAAGTCTTTCAAGTATTTGTCTAATGCTTGCGGGGTCACTCTGCACCTTCTTGTTCCGCCTCAACTTCTTTTGTTGCCACGATCTTTGCGGGCTTGTTTCGCTTCTTTGGTTTAGCCTTTGCGGGCTTAGCCTTAGCGGGCTTCATCAACTCCAAGACCTTCGCGGCTGCATCGTCTTTCGACTTGCCGTGAGCGTGCGCCACCGTACTATCTTCACCGCGAACGCTTACGTGCCATAGGTTCTCGCCCTGTTCACGTTCAATTATCTTATGCCCTAAGCCCTCGCACAATTCTACCAATTCTTCAAACATCGCCATACCTCCAAGTTTTCATTTTGCTTTCATCGTCGGTTGCGGTTATGTTTTCCGCAAACGCCACAAGATCGCACGCTCTAATTGTTACCAACCATTCGCCCATATTTTTTCTATGGGCAACATAGGGGATCGAATTACCACCAGAATCGGCAACGGCTTGTGCCATCGCGTTCCCCAAGTTCAACTTCTCTACCCGCTTCACTTCGCAATGGGTGTTTGGTATGCCGCAAACAACATCAGGGGAATCCGCACTCCCCTGATACTGTTGCCCACGGCGGGCATCTTCGCAGCCGCAGTTATCCCGCAGCCACTTAGCCCACTCTCGTTCTCCTCTTTTCCCCTTGCTGTTGCTATTCGTCATTCGTTCACTCCTTGAACCTCGCACAATCAACAAACGTACCAGAATCACATTCATTGCAAAACCGTATCTAGTCCGCATTATTAAGCGGAAACTCTCTACCTGTCAATCGTCTTTTGAGTTTGTCCGCTTTAATTTTTACAAAAGAAAAACCCGCCACCTACTTTCGTAGATGACGAGTAAACCCTCAACCTCTTTCAACTCAATGCCTTGCGGCGGTTGTGTTTAGAGTAAAGAATCAATATGTGATTTGCAAACTGATTTCCAATTTTTAACGCTACAATCAACGACCCGTGAAAAATCATTGCGTGTTATTGTGCATCCAATAAACAGTGGCAATATGTGGGTATTGCCCGTCAATTTAGATATGCGAACTTGTGTTTCTGTTACATGATAATTATTGTGGATTTCATAGCCCCTGTAAATAAATGTACCGTCGTGGGTAGTTGCCATTCTGTAAGAGTTTCCGTTTTTGTTCTTCATCTTTATTTTCCTTTCGTTGTGCCTTTCGGCGGTTGTGTTCGCTACAAAGTTGTGCGGTGATACACACCCGCAGGTGTGCATCGCCTCGCAACCTAATCATCCTGTCAGTTGTTGTTGACCAATCCAAGCACATCGAAGTTGGTAAACCGCGAGTGCAGTAAATGATTCAGCACTATTACAACCCTGTGGGTTTTGTGCTACGAGAGTTCTTGCATACGATGCAATCTTTTTTCCGTCAATCCATGATGATTGATGTTTGCAGTTTGTACCGATTGTTCCACCGTTTATTCTTACGGCAAACCCGTCTGCGAATGTTTGTGTGAATGTTGCTGTGTTGTTCATGATGATTCCTTTCGTTGGGGGTTTGTTTCTTAACTGCTATAAGTATACATCGGCATATATTCATTATGCAACCACATAATCCATATTTTTATGAATATTTCTTGCTTTTTTGCATATTTCTTTGCTTTTCCGCGTTATTGGGCTGTTATCGCCGATTCCATCTTGCGTAGGCAATAGATGAATCCACAGGCACTTCTGCTCCAAGTGTCGGGTTTTAAGGGGTCATACTTCGCCATGAAGGGATACTTGGAAAAAGCCCGCGTTGCCCACTTCAATCTGGCTTCATCGCTCCAAGCCATCACAGAGGCTTGCATTCGCTCTTGGTCGCTCTCCGCTTCAAGTTGCTCCTGTTCGGAAACCTGCATTCGTTCGTTCTGGTGCATTTCCGCTTGCCCGCCTTCGTCAATTGGTATTCCCGTCATGCCCGCTTGAACTTCACGAAAGCATTGTTGCAACCACTTCGGCTTTGGATCAATGCCACTGTACCGATGGTACATGAGATCAATTGCTTGCCGAAGCCATACAGGATTCAGAATCGAGAACGCTTCACGCCAAGAATCAATTTGTATTTGTGACGTTTCCCATTTTGGATACAGCCCGCGCAATAGTTCCTTCGTCTTTTCCCACTCTTGGGTTCTATCAATTTCAGACATACAATTCCTTTCAATTAAACAAAACATCTTGTTCGTTTTCTATTCTTGTTCTTGCCATTTCTGCGTACTCAGGATTCAACTCAACACCAACAAAGCCACAACCAAAACGCTTTGCAACCAATCCTGTTGTACCTGCTCCTGCAAATGGGTCAAGCACGATACCACCCTTGGGACATCCTGCAAGAATGCAAGGTTCTATCAAATCGGGTGGGAATGTTGCGAAGTGCGCGCCCTTGTATGGCTTGGTGGTTACTGTCCAGACTGAACGCTTGTTTCTTTTGCCATCTGCGCCCCACACTTTGTCCATCTGGTCATGGTCATTTCTACTTTTATCGAGTTTTTTGTTCTTTGGGGCGTGTGGTTCGGTTGCCGATGCTTCCTTAATTAATTCGTGGTCATAGTAATACTTCTTGTTCTTGGAAAGCAGGAAGATGTATTCGTGTGCCTTGGTGCATCGGTCTGTGATTGATTCGGGCATTGGGTTGGGCTTGTGCCAGATGATGTCTTGGCGTAGATACCAACCGTCTGCCTGTAATGCGAACGCAACCCGCCACGGTATTCCAACAAGGTCTTTTGATTTCAGCCCTGTGTTTTCTATGAATGCTCTTTTGTTTCGCACATTTGTAAGATGATGTCCACCCGCCTGTGATATTCCTGACTTGTTGTAATTCCCCCCACCACCCCCCATATAAGAATCCCCAAGGTTCAGCCAAAGCGTTCCATCGTCACGCAAAACACGCTTCACTTGACCGAACACTTTTACCATGTTTGCAACATATTCTTCTGGTGTTTCTTCAAGTCCAAGTTGTTCATCTTCACGGATTGCGCCACATTTTCCACATATCTTTTTATATGGGACAGGGCAAGATAATTCTCTGCGTGCAGCCGCTTCCATGCTACCAATGCCCTTAGACGCTCCAAGCGTTGATTTGCCCAATGCTCTTGGTTTCGAGTGTTCGCAATCCGTATTACCGCCAACCCAATTCGCTGTTCCATAATCACGCAAGCCCCAATAGGGCGGTGATGTAACACAAGTGTGAACACTTTGTTCTTCAAGTGTTGGCAAGACGTCAAGACAGTTGCCGACAAGTATTTCAGACATGATCCACCTCCAACTCCCCAAAGGTATCTTCAAAGAATTGTTTGCCGCGAATCACGATTGAGCCAATCGCTTCTCCACCATCGCTGTACACCGTCAGCGCGGTTGTTGCCGCCATGACTTCAATAGTATCGAACGATGGTGCTTCAACTTCGGGGTCATAGCCTGTGGTTTCAATTTCCAAATCTGCTTCCAAGTGGCACATATATTTTGTACCGTCCAAAACGATTTCGACTTCATCTTTTTCAACTGTTATTTCTTTGCTCATTTTTCTTTCCTTTCGATTGAATCCCAACCTGTCGTTGGTTTTTGTTTTGCCCTTGATTCCCAACAACTAGGATCGGCAAGGTGGCAATCCTCGTCAAGAAAACAGTGGGGCGATTTGTGTATGTGGCTTTTCCCTGCGGTTGAATCGTAGTACATTTTCATTCTTTCACCAAGTAGAATTGCAGCCTGAATCCGATCACCGTTGCTCCTATTGAGTGCGCCGACAATTGCCGCCCTAGTTTTCAAAAGATTATCAAGCCTGTTTTTGGGTATACATTCAAGGACTATTTCAACCTCATCTTTTTGCTCAACCATTCTTGCCTCCCTCTGATCGGTGTAATTATTGGGAGAATCATGGCTTCTTGGAATAGCCAAATCTGCGGTGATATTATGTTCGGTATTTTTCTGTTTGGTAGTGTCTTGTGGTGTAGTGTTATGTAATGTAGTACCTACTGCGTTGACACCTTGCTCACACTGCGTTGATACCGTGGTGATACTGCGATGAGTAACCCACTTCAATGATACTAGAAATGGGATTGCGTACTCAATCGCCTCAGTTTTGCAGCAAGCGTACAGGGCAAGATCATCGAACGAGTACGGTTCGCCGTCCTCATCTGCAAGCCTACCGCGAATGGGTGCTTTGCTTGCAATCTGTACCAACAGAATCCAAACCGCAAAGATTTCAAGCCCTCGATCATCTCGCATTATCTTCTTGAACCCAAGACCCTCATGCTTGTTGGGCATCGCTACCCAAGAATGTTTTGCAACAGGCTTGCTTCTGGTTTGTGCCTTCTCAAAATGTTGGTTCCAATTCGTTATTTCGTATATTTTATTTTCAGCCATTGTTTTCCTTTCATTGGCTTGGTGTTCCTAAAATCACCGACCCACCCAGAGGGTGAGCCGATGAGAAAGGAAACAAGTGTATCAGAACGGCACATTGTCATCCGTGAAAGATGGCGTTTGATCCGTCGCTACTATTCCACATTTCAGTGTACCAGAGTTTGATGCTTGCGTGGGAGTCGTGGAAGATATTCCTTCCAAGTACGCAACCACCTCATTCTTTTCACTGTAATTGTCAGTTGCAGGGCGAACTTTCAACTTCACCGACATTCGCTTACCAACCAACAACTGCTCGTCAATTTTTCCCTCGTTGAAGTCCATGCCACAACATCGGCAAATTGATTTCAACTTCCACAAGGAACTTGGATTGACAATGTAATCGAACACCCGAACTGCGTTGCCGTCCGTAGCGTGGCAATTCATTTGCAATTCAATCATGGGATTGCCAGACGATTTCGATACCTTGTTTTCTGCGTTCACGATTTCCGCTTCGTACTCTCCTGCGGGAAGGCAGATAAAAGATTTATCTTCCGCTTCTTTTGGGTTAAACTCAAACATGAAGTCCTCCTATAACTTTCGTAAAATGTGCAACCATTTTGGTTGCTTGTTCCGTGGTTAGATCAGCAAGTGTATCGACACCCGCCTTGCTCAAACATTTGCTGACAAACTCATTGCCATCGGTCATCATGTTCGTAAGCGTTTCTATTTCCTTCACCTGTGAAGGTGTGGCAACCTTGACAACCGTTGCACTTCGTTCCATGTCTTTCAAGTCGTAACGCTCGGCAAGTGCTTCGCGTGTCCATTCAAAAGTTTCACCATCAGGGAATGATTCAATGCGTGTTTTCTTGACACTTGCATATCGCTGCGTAGGTGATCCACGCCGCAACTCCAACACCAAGTCGAAGATGTAATCCAATTTCTTCCAACCGTCAAAAGTAACAGATATGATTTTCATATCATCGCCGTACACAGGCTTTGCGTGCGCGGTAATGATTATATTCATATCCAATCCCATCATCAGGTTCACAAGCCTTCTCATATCTTTGTTGGCTTCGCCGTAATGCCTACCGTACTCCGAACCAACTTTCAATTCTGCTTTTTCTAGCAGATCAAAATAGAACGGTGTGAGGGAATCAAATACCAAAGTCTTGAAGTCATGCTTCACACTTCTCAGCGTTCTTATTTCCTCAATCAACTCATCGCTATCGATGGATTGAAACACCGAACCACCAACACTATCAATCATGTTGGAGTAGTTATCCGTACCGCGCTCGGTGTCGATTATGTATGGGCAGGGCATTTGACAAGCGGCGGTTGTCTTGCCAACTCCTGCTTCACCATACATGAATAATTTTAGCCGCTTATCCTTTTGCTGCGGCTTCTTTCCTTTTAGTGCCATGTAGCACCTCCTTTGTTATGGTTGCAACACCGACAATCGTTGCCGTACTTTTTATATGCTGCAATCCTTTCGTGGTTCATTATACCAAACGATCCAAGATCATGCCCGCTTTGGTTTTTCCTTCCTGTGTAACCTCCCAAACATTTGCCTTGCGACCTGAGCGTGTTGGTCTGGTATCGCCCGATGGCACAACAAGGTCTTTCTTCACCAATCCCCTGCGGCAAGCACTCACTGTTTGATGTCGCATTTTCAGTGTCACTTCCAATTCGTCATCGGTCATTCCACGTTCATACAATTCCAATAGTATCTTGTTGCCGATTGATATGGTGTCAACACTTTTCAATGCCATCAACGAACAGGGCTGCTTCACGCCGCGCTGATCTGCAAGTGGATTGCGAATTGATTGTGCCGAGTTGACAGGCGGCATTGCCTGTGCAAACTCCCATAGTTTTTCTGTGTAGTCATTCATTGCATACTCCTAATCAATCGCTGTACTGCTGCAAGGATTTCCCTTGCACCAGACTCCGCCTTTTGATAATCCCGCATGGAAATTGCAATGCTCATTGCTGTTATTGCATTTGCTATAATTTGATGTTCTCGATTATTCATTTTTCTTTTTCCTTTTCGTTGTTTTCTTTTTGTCGAGCCAACCAAGCGATCCTGTTTGACTCATCTTCCTTCTGCATCTCCTTTTTCATTTCTTCATCACATTCGGTGCAATAGTAGTCGTCGTCAAGGCGAACCATGAAATCAACCGACTCCATCTCTCCGCACCTGCTACATAGTTTGTGTATCATTTGTCATTTTCCTTTTCGTTGTTTTCTTTTTGGTTCAATTCAGCATTGACCTCTAACTTGACTTCCTCGTCAAGCCGTTGGCACATTTGTCGCCATTCTTTTGCCGAACTGTATCCCGAAATGGAAAGAGCGATTAGTGCCTCTTTCTTTTTTCTAGTCAGTGGTTGTTCACTCATTTTCGTTTTCCTTTCTTTGGGTGGGTGGGGTAAATCTCGATGGTACTTATTGGTCTGCCTGTTCATGTCGAAGCCACTTCATCACCCGTTGTTTGTAGCAACTCAACATCCCAATCACCATCGCAAAATGGATCAGAGGTTATGTATTCGCCGCGTGATAATACGCTGCCGACTTCTAAGGCTTTCGCCACAACTGTTTGTGGTGTTCCCACAAAAGTGTACTTCAAGAATTGCACTTCATCGGTTTCAAGACTGCCAGAGAATAGCAACTTTGAATATGATTCGTATGCCGTCAATGCATTTTTCTTGTGACGATAGACCGTTGCTTGCAATGATCCATTCACTTCATTTTCTGGTATTAGTTTTACTATGTAGATTGCTGTTTTCATTTGTCACCTTCTTTCTGTTGTTTTTCCAATAGCCTATCATTGGATCAAAACATACTGATTCTGTAAATTGTGTTTCTTGTATTTTTGTGCAAGCCTTTTTGCTTAACACTACCTTATCGTGAAACCATTTGCCATTTATACACATAAGCGGGTTGTTCATTTGTCACCTTCTTTTTCTTCTTGTTCTATTTCCCACTGTTTGAAATGTAATTTTCTGAAACGATGTTCACGATAAGTTTGAAGTATTGCGATGCCGACCATCGCAGAAAATCCAAACCACTCCCCAACATAAGCAAGCACCACTGCCGCGAAAAGTGCAACTGCTATCGAACGATGGTAGTCAAAGTTATCCATTTTGTTTATCCTCATTTCCTTTTTTGATACGCTCCACCAACTCGGCGGTGAGTTCGCTGATTGCGCGTACACGTTGCATTTGTATACATTGCTGAACCTGTTGAATTGTAACAGGTTGATGGCTGCAAACTTTAATAATGTCCTCGCCATCCAAGACTTCACAGGCACATTTATACAACGCCCATTCTTCAACGCACCCCGCCGCGTCTTGTTGGAATGCACAGATCAGTGCGGTGCGGGCTTCAATTTTTGATTCTGAAATACTCATTGTGCTGTTTCCTTTTTTGTTATTCCATCCATGTATTCAAGTTCGCCGTTACGGAAGCCGCCGCATACGCCGCCATCTTCCACGCTGCCCCACAATCCTGTTTCCGAATCCTTTTCATACTCATCAAGTTCAATCACAGACCAGTCAGTTGCCAAGGCAAATCGCTTCGCTTCTTCAAGGTCAACAAACTCACCGCAACGCTCTCGCTCGTCTTGATGTTCCCACTCCCCGATAACAATTTTGGTCAAAACATAGCAAGTGGTTGCTTTGTGGTGCGTGGGTATGGTTGGGATAAACTCCGCGCCAACTCCACCAATCCATGTGGCAACATTGCCACAATCAGTGTGGTAATAATCCCAAAAGATTTTACCGTTGGCATTTTCCACAACCAATTCACCCTCAATCCAAAACTCGTCCGAAGTGACCCTGTGTTTTCTTTTGTGCATTTTTGACATGACAAACTTTTCACCAAGTTTTGCCTCAAACTTTTTCATTGTTGTTTTTGTTTTTTCAAACTTTCTCATTGTGCTGTTTCCTTTTCTGCCTTGCGGCGGTTGTGTTCACACAGGGTTGTGCGGATGGTTGCCCTCGCGGGAAGGCAACCGACCCCGCAACCTTAGATTGATACTTTTACAAAAATAGTTTTGTTTCTTGCTTCCGTGCAGGTATTAATATCTTTGACAACACCTTTGCGAATAAGCATTTTTACTTTGTTTTCTTCTGCTAACATTTTCACACCAGAAACTTCCACACAATACTTTATGTCGTTGTATTCGTAAGGACAACCCCATCCCAAAGTAGAATTGAAATTGAATGCCAATTTTCTGGCTTCGTGTAACTTGTCTGCCATGCTTGTTGCTGTGTTGTTTGTTTCGTTTGTCATCTTTATTTTCCTTTCAAGAAAATGGGTTTGCCTTTCGGCGGTTTGTTTAGTGCGCCCAAGCCATTACAGTATTGATGAAACCTGAATTGCTTACGCCGTTTTCTCTGTTGGTTTTTTCTAATCTTTCTTTCCACACTTTCAACTCTGCGTTGTAATAGGCATGGTTGGCTTTGTATTCTTCTTCTTGGCAATCGGGATGATACCGATTGAGGTTAAGTGATTGAAGAAGCGATCTGTAATATGCTATGTTGGCTTCGCATTCTTTTCTGGTTTCTGTGTTTGTTGTTTCGTTATTCATTTCATATTCCTTTCGTTGTGCCTTGCGGCGGGGGGGGTTATGCGTAAATGCTAAGATTCAATTTGCGCCAATTCGATTTGCTTGTTATTACTTTTCGGCTTTGACCGTTGAGGAAAAACTCAACAACCATTTCCAAGCCTCTGGTTCTTACCACTGTGCCTATTTGTCCTTTGAAGTTTCCTCGGTGGGCTTGTACTTTTGTTCCTTGTTTCATTGTTCTGTCCTTTCGGTTTGCCTTTCGGCGGTTGTGTTCAGATACCTATTTGATTTCCCAAGCACCATTGCTTTGAACAGTGATTGACTTATTCATTGAAATTGTACCTTTTGTGTTTTGCAATTTTAATTTGCCATTTCTCCAACTCATTTCACGGGTATCTTTTAAGAAGCCATCGTACTTAATCCATCCACTTGAAACCCAAGTTAGTGAAATTGCTTTGTAGCCCTTGCTTTTGATTTCTCTATTTACTGTGCTGAGTATTTTTTGCTTGTTCATTGTTCTGTCCTTTCGTTTGGGGGTTTGTTTCTTTCGTTGCTGTAATTATACATCGGCATATTCTGAATATGCAACCACTTATTTAGTATTTTTCTTCTTTTTTTTTATTTTTGTGCATATTTATTTACGACCCTGTTTATTGGGCTAAAAACGCACCTTTCCGTTTATTGCGACCTACCTCGCGTTTTAAGCCCCTCGATTCTCCAAGGGGCGGTGAGTCGTTTTCTTTCGATGGATGCAGCACAAGCCATCCTAGCCCCCTTATTTTGTACGGGGTTTGTTAGGCAGTGGGGTTTCTGGGCTGTGCGGCGGGGTTAGCCTGTCAAAGTTATTTTGGCGGATTGTCCCATAGCGATCCTGCTAGAATAACTTGTGAAGGTTGTGCCTGAAAAGGCTGTTGCGTTTGCCGAATCCAAACCATTATACAAATTGAAGTCTGATGCAAACAGGTCGATGGTTGTAGGCATATCAAGTTGGGCGTTCATGTTTTTCTCAATCGTAAAAGTTCCGCCGTACATTGTCAAAGCCGTTTGGATTTCTTTTGAATTGAAATAGCAAACTGAATCGCTTGCGATAGTAAGGTTTTCTATTCCATCGACTTCCGAAGTATTGTTCAGTTCATACTTGCCGCCACCGTACAAAGAGATGTCATCGTTTTCTCCATTGTCAGTCACATTAAAACGACCTTCGCAAAGAATGTTTGAATCATCTGAACCATCTTCGATTATCACTTGCGAAACAATTCCCGTTGAAGTATTCGAAGCGGGATTTATTCTGTTGCCACTCATAATGTATATGTTTGAAATTGCAGACGTGGCTTCAATTCTCAATTCCGATTCGCAGTTTGTAATGTATACGTTGCCAATTGTACCGCTCAACACGCAACCATCTTTGATTTGTTTTGCACCGCGTATGTAGAAATCGTCCACCGAAAGTCGAAGGAACAGTTGAGCCTTTGTATCCGCAAAAACTTTGCTTGCGATTATGTGTAAACTTGTTGTTGAACTTCCAAAGTCCTGTGAATAATTCTTTCCGAAGTAACACCTGCTGCAAACCATCGCGCCCGTGCTTGGGCTGAACGATCCGTTCTCATTGAACAGTGCTATATCGTTTGCAGTTGGCAAACCACTTGACCAATTATGCGCATCTTCAAGGTCACCACTCAATCCACCCAACCAAGATATTCTTTGTGCAACTGTTATCGAAAGTTTGGGTCTGTTTCCCGATGTCGAGTCCTCCCGACTATAAAAACGAGTGAACCCACCATTCGCAGGAGTACCATTCAAGAATCCTATCAATCGCAATATGCCGCTTCTTCGATTGATTGCATCAACAACCAAAGAGGTTATATCCAAAACAACATCTGTGGTAGTTCCCACACCAAAAGTATAAATCGGTTCGGTTATTTCCGCATCTACACTTCCACCCGTCACCCAAGTGTTTGAGCCATCGTATGTATTCCAATTGCACGAACTTTCCACATAGGTTTGGGATAATCTTGCAAGGGTCATTGTGTTCGTCCCACCGCCAGACGATGCGGCGGTCAATGTCAATTCTGCTTTCACAATATCACTTGGGTTCGTGTAGGCAGAAACATCAAACTGAATCAACATATTCTTTTCATACAAAGTACCACCCGCCAAGCCACATTGCATTTGCGACGCAGTTCCATAATTATTTGTTGGCTGACCTTCGTTCAGCCAAGTATCTGAGTCTGGGTTGATTGTTGTAGTGGTTGCCATTATGAAATTGCTATCGTGCGACCCAAATCTGTAAGTACCAAGCCGCCCTTTGAATCAATGCCATTTGTCCACACCGCATTCGCCAAACCGCTTCTCTCATCGACAACGCCGCCTTCGTACAAAGTTGCGTTTGTAATTGTAACACTTGAAGCCGTTGATTCCGACATATCAAAAGTGCCGCCGTTCACCGTCAAGGTCGTAAGCGTTCCGCTTGTTGAATACTGAACCAACGCGGTGCTGTGTTGCGTAAGTGTAGTACAAGTTGCTGTGCCATTGATAACAAGAATGCCACTGATCGCCTCAGCCGTTGTGGTGTTCGAGGCAGTCGTTACCTTGCCCGCCGAAACTGTTATGTTTGTGTTGGTTACTGAAGTTCCCATAATTACTTCGGCAAACATTGCCTCAATCAATTCAAGATTTGTTACGGTTGAACTATCGGCAACGGTGACAGTGCCTTGTGAACCTAGCACCCGCAAAGTTGTAACCGTTCCCGCAAGATGAAGCATATCACTGCCGCCACCATCATTTACATTTATTGTAGCCTGAGTACCATCAAAACTTTGGAACGAACCCAGACCACTTAATTCCATCGCGGTTGTGTTGATCGTACACTTCTCGTTGATGCCGCCTGTGAATGCAGCATCAAAAGTAATGTCGGAAGCGTGAGGACTTCCACCAAGTGTGATCGCTGTATTTCCCGCAATGCCCACTGTGCTTTGTGTTACTGTTATTGAATAATCTCCCGAAGCATCAACCAACGGTGTCGCGGGAGTTGCAATCATATCTGACCCACCAGATATTTGTGAGTTTATACAATCAACAATCTTCTTGGCAACCGCAGCAATAGCCAAGCCAAGTATGCCTACGGTTGTGCTTGTGTCTGTTACCCCACTATCGAAAGTATACAAAACTGTGGTGCTATCTGAATCGACCAACTGAAATGTTTTGCCGTTCAAATCTGCAATTGCCATCGTTGAAATTACTTTGATGGTTGTCGTTGCCGCCACGCCACCACTTACACCAAAGTTTCTATTGATTTGTGAACCAACACGGATTGCCGCAAGTGTTCCTGATGCAGGAATAGAACCGTGGAAGTATCCTGTTTCATCTGTTGGGCTGTCAGCAATGATTGCAGTATCTCCATTAGCGGGCAAAGTATCTCCTGACCAATTTGCAGCCTCAGCCAAGTTGCCTGTATCTGTCCCGCCGCCTTCCCAATATCTTGTAGCCATTTATTTCACCACTTTCCTTTTGGGCATTCTTCGCCTTTAAGTTTTATTTTGGCTGCAACAAAACAACCACAGCCGCCCTTTTCTTCTATGCAAACTCCGAAGTCGTAAATCGGACATTTTAAGCACAACGCTTTTCTTGTTTCCATTGTTGCTTCGTCCGCAGCGTCAATGCCAAGTTCAGACTTCAACAACTTTGCACCGCCGCGAATCAAACTCAACATTCCTTTTTTGGCACAAGAGGTGCAACCACCCCTTCCGCCAACAGGTTCACCACGTTTTTGCTTGCTCATTTTCTCAATGGCTTCTGCTTGTGGTTCGCCTAATTTTCCGTTCTTGTACTTTTCCAACTGTGCCTTGTACGGCGGGTCTTTTTGTTCCAAAGCCCTCAGTCTGTCATTTTCTTCTTGGGTTATTCTCCCAACAAAGTTTTGTTCTTGCCGCCTTAACTCGTTCGCTTTCCGCACCTGATCTTCCATCGCTTGAAGTTCCTTTTCAGTAAGTCCCGCAAAACCAACAGGCAAAAGAATGTGCTTGTCGGTTTCTGGGTCGTTTGAGATTTCATACATTTTCTTGGTCATTACTATAATTCCCACCAAGGCTTTTCGTTGCTGTTGGGTCTTATTTTAATTTGGCAAGGTGTACACATTCTACTCTCTGAGCCATCACAGGCATTGCAAGTCGGATCATTCAAACCGTTGGGGTCAGAATCACCTACACAATGCCCGCAAGGATAAGAAGTTTGCGGCATACCATTTGTTGAGTTGAGTTCGGTTGCAGGGAAAGCACAATCACACCATTCATCGGGTTCTTCACCACACTCACAGCCAACACATCCACCAGACCAATCACCTTCGCAACAGTCCTTGCAGTATTCACATTCTTCCCACCAGATTCCTACCTTGCCATAACAAGTTCCCTCAGAATAAACATTGCCGCCTTGATATTCTCGATTCAAACATGGCGGACTCATCAAAGAAATCCAACCATCATCGTTGCAGTATTCTGCGGGCGCGTTATTTCCTTGCGCATCGTTTACAACACAGGTGTACATAGTACCGTCACCTAAATCGAGTACATTGTTGCTTGAAAAAACGGTTGATGGGTGAAACGCAACAATAGCATTGTCGGTTCGCACAGTTGATTCTATGTCAACTGCGGGCGGACAACTGCATGAGTTGAAAACCAATTCGGGAATCGCGGGTTGTGCGCCCGCAGGGGGCGGGTCATCAGACATTTCTTTGCAATGGTCACCCAAGTTGCAAACACTTTCCATTCCCCACCACTTTCCGCGATAACCAAGCGCAGATTCTGCACTGCCGCCATTCCCACCAGAACACGCTTGACCCGAACAATCCAACGCGGGATACCCACTTGCAAGTCCCATTTGTGATCTTGATAATTCTGTAAGCCCTCGTATTTCCAAAACCCAACCCGAACTGCATTCATCAACATCATCTGCTTGGTAAGTGAAATACGCTTCGATATGGTGAGATTTGAAAGCACCTACTTCCCAACCTGCGAACGCTATGTTTCCATCGTCATCCCATTCATTGCAAGCGTCTGAAGTATAGCCGCAAGTACTTCCAAGCGTTGTATCTCCCAAACAAAGTGCTTGCCCATCACTTCCGCCAACCTCACCTGTTCCGTATTTGTCGAGCGAAGATGCAAAACCGTTATCAATTGGATAACAAGGGTTGGTTGGGTCACAGGGGCGGCAGTTGTCTGTGCCTTCAAAACAATCACCTACCGCCAAACAATCTATTGATTCACAGCCCTCTCCGCCGCAGTCGGGATAGATACTTCCTTCATCGCACTCATCATCTCCTGCACAACAACAAGTGTTGCAATCGCAACCCGATGACCAATAGCCTCCCCAATAGCATCCGCAATCTTGTCTTGTTAATCTTAGCCTGTGGACGGTGTGTTCATATCTTACATAATCGCTAACACCATCTGCCTTTGCTCCCCACCCCGAAGGTGAACCTGTCACAACTTCTTCATCAAATAAAGTTGATGAGCCGCCGCCGCATTGTTGCGTTAAGTTTACGCCATTTGCATTTGTGCAAACCTTTCCCTGAATAATAAACGAATCCAATTTGAACTCAATGTCAATGTACCTGTCGCAATTGTGTCCATCGCCGCAAGCATCTACGCACGAACAATTTTGCCAATCTCCACAATTGTTTCCACTTTCATCACAAGGGCTGCATTCGCCACGGCACAATCCACACAGCCCACGGTACTCATCTTTTCTTTCAGGTGGATCGCCTGAACACGCTTGTCTGCAAAATCGTTTACTTAGTCCTGCCATGTTGGTATCCTAACACGTAACACAAGTTCCGTCCCAAGCGTTCGCAGCCGAAAACACTTGCCTGAAAGTTCCGTCTGATTCTCTTATATTGTGCATCAAAACAATCGGCGTTGTTTTTAATGGGAACTCGTATTGTGTGCAGGGCGGCATTCCCAGAACCGTATCCCAACATTCTGGTATTTGAGGATAAGTCCCATCATCACCAAGCGATGCCTCTCTTTGTGTATCTCCTCCCCCAATCGCTTGCATCATAAAATCACCAACACCTTTTGTATGGTCTACTCCTGCCGCGTTGTCGTAGGTGTTGAAGGCTTCCAAGATATTCATAGCGGGCTTAGTGTATGCAACTCTGTTGATATTTGGAAATCCGCCAATACCTTCTGGGTTGCAGTTCGCCGCGCTTGCATTTGACTTGATACATGGATATTGCAAAGGGTTGTAATCACTTGTCAAGTCGTAAGCGTCAAAACGAAAAGGAGTTTCGGCATCTGCCAAAGTTGTACCCCACGATGAGTTTTGCGGATCTTCCCACCAATTCCAATAGCCCTGAAAGTTTAAGTAAGTCAAACAGTTGGTGTGTGTTGCACAGCAAAATTGCGTATCCGCAGCAGTTATCCTCGACTCTATGCAAGTTGGGCAACAATCAACTTCGCCCGCAGTTGGTCGAACCTCAACCCACGCATATTCATAAGTGTTGGGTTGCATTAAGTCGTGATCTAAAACGTGCGCACGAAGTAATTTTGCAAAGAAGTATGGCTTGTAAAGTTCTAAGTCTGTAATTCTATCATGCAGTGATTGATTACTTAAAACGCCAGAAGCGTTTTCGGCTTTCGATTCATAATCCCGAAGCATAGCCATAAATCTTGACCACATCGCAGGACTTAATTCACCCAACCCGCGTGTTATTTCAGGGTAGTTGTAGTTATTATCACTCACGGCATATTTCCAAGACCCAACAAGTCGAAGTTTCTTAATTGCGGAAATGGTTGCGCCCAACGTACATCTGATGCGTACCTTTGGAAAGGCGTGCTGTCTGTCCACTCTGTTACCACTTTGTTATCTGAATCTCGCATAGCAACCTGTTTCGCGTGAAACATTTCATCGGCGGCAAACTTGTGGGTTGTTGTCCATACGTTTCCATTTGATACGCTTGCAGAAGCACCAAGGTACAACAACTGCCCCGCAGGGAAACCCTCCCAATCAACTATGTTTCTGCAATTAGTAAAACTTCGGATTGTGTTGAAGTTTGGCTTGTTGGCAAACGGCGATCTGACATCCAAGGTTTGTTGGAAAATCCCAACTGAAACGGGTTTGCCTTCAAGGTCAACACTATAACCGCCAATGTCCTCAATAGATATGCCAAACGAATCGTACGGCGGCATAGTTGGAAAGTTTCGGTAGATGTCCCTTGCAATACTTCTTACGTTTGTAGAAACCGCAGTGTAAGAACCCCCACCATCAAGTCCCGATACGGCATAGTTGCAAGTGATAAATTGCGCAAAATTACTCGCGGGGTCTGCGGTGATTTCATGTCCAATCACAGTCATTTGTCGATCTTCTGGGTGACTATCGCCAACTTGCGGAACACCTTCGGCGCGCAAAGCAACCATCGCTGTAAGTGCATTATCTGTTGTTGGTTCGCCGTCAAACACAATAAACTCTCGCACCCCTGTTGGTGAGGACAATGCACTTCGCTGCACAGTTCTTGAACCTATCTTTTCGCTTACAACTATGCTCATTTCATTTGCCCCTTGATTGACTGCGCTGTTTTGTCGCTACTGATCGAGGTACTTTGGTTGTACTTTTCGTTGTTCTTGATTGGTTCTTTTGTTTCCTTCAATACCGCCAAGATGTCCCTGTTTGATTTTGCTGTATCTTCTGCCCAATCTTTTTCTACCGCAACACGCATATTCCTTGAACCAACTATGGTTTCTATTGTTGCAATAGACCCCTCCAATTTTTTCTGTGTTGGCATCACGTCTATCTTTCTACCCGCACCCGCTTTGTCGGCTGCCAACTTTGCATCGTTTGCCATTTTAAGCAAACCCAAAGGGTCACGCTTGCCCCTGAACCACCCCATGCCATGCCTTGATACTTCGGGCGTTTTTTCTTTTGGTTTTATCTGTTCCTCAATTGCCTCTTTCTTTTCTTTGGCTGTGAAATACGCTTCACGCAATCTTGCTTTTTCTCTTTCTATATCATCCTCGATTGCCCTTTTCTTTTCTTTGGCATCGGAAAATACATCTATCAATTCATTTTCTTTTTTGTCATTTTCTTCTTTGACTTTTTTTTCTGCTTGTGCTTCGATCAAAACTTGTTGAATCTGTTGAGTTAGTTCTTCGGGTGCTTGGGAATCAGTGCCTAACAAAACCTGTTGAATCTTTTGGACAAGTTCTTCGGGTTTTTGGAAACCCGCTTCGGTTAGTGTTTGCGTGATCTTTTGAGTTAGTTCTTCTGGTTCTTTGGTGTCTGAATCCTCAACAACAACCTGTTGAATCTTTTGAGTTAATTCTTCGGGTGCTTGTGTGTCAGCACCAGAAAGGATATGTTGCATCTTTTGTGATGTTGCCACGCTTCGATTCGTAGAAAGTCTATGGCTTGCCGATGCCATAACTTCGTCAAGTCCTGCAATTGTTTTCTTTTCCTTTGTCGGGGCTTCCTCAATTTTTTTGCTCATCGACTGCATAAACCTTTCAAGTTCAGCGATCCGCAACTTTTCTTGTTTGTGTGGGTCTACCCCAAACGCCATTTCTTTTAATGTCTGCCCCCACCCTTCCAAAACTTCTTTGCCTTCTTCTTTGGCTTCTTTCAATGTTTCGCGGTTTGCGAATCGCTCGTTCATGCTTCCAAGAATGCTATCAATTTGTGCCTCGTCTGCTTCCGCACGGCTCTCTTTGTCAATACCAACCCCGCCTTTTACTATTCCACCCGCAACCCGCATTCTGTCGAATAATCCACCCACACTGCTGCCACCAAAGATGTCGGTAATTCCCTCTACCATACCCTGACCAAACGAGCCAACCGATTCGGTAATCCACCCCAAAGGTTTCACGCCCAAGTTGGTCAATCCAACTCTCATATCTTCAAACACGTTTCGGATTTCTTGCCCAACTCTCACCAAGCCGATCACAATAGAAGTCAACACTCTTTCAATTCCACTTCCTGTTGTTTCATCGTACCGCAGAAAATCTGTGAACGCAGAACCCGCACCTTCTGTTACATCAAGAACCAACGCTTTTATGTTGTTGAAGGTTTGGCTGAACTCGTCCCAAAGTTGAGATACTGCACCAACAGCAATATGAATTGCATCGGGCAGTTTTGTTTTAATCCAAGTGATTGCGTTCTTGATAAAGTCTTGGATTCTGGTTTTGTTTGCTTCGAGAACCTCGCCGATCTTATTCCACATCTTCACTTGTGAACCCGCCGCCCCTCTTAGCGTTGGTTCTAAAATGTCAGTTATGGTAATCATTACATCTGCGACTGCCGACTGAACTATTTTGAATGCTGTTGCTAGCGTGTCGCGTTGGGTTGCTGCGATCTGTTTGGTGAATCCATCTACATTTGCAAGTTGAGCCGTGTACTTTTGAATCGCCGCCTCGCCCTGCCCGATGAGTTGCAAGAACGCCACGCCACCTCTTGCACCAAACATCTGAACGCCAAGATCAGCGATTTCCATATCGGAAAGGTTCTTGGTTGCCTTGACCAAATCACCAATCAGTTTGCTCATTGGCTTCATTGCACCAGAAGCATCCGTCACCGATACACCCAACGCTGCAATTTTCTTTTGAACCTTGCTTGTTGCAAGACCCATCAAGACCTTGCGAAGTCCTGTGCCCGCCATCGAACCACGGTTGCCCGCAGCAGCCAACGCAGTCAATGATCCAACTATTTCTTCAACATCTTTGCCAACCGTTTTGCCAACCGCACCAACATACTTCATCGCCTCGCCAAGATCGGTGGCATCCATGTTTGCAGAAGTAAATGCCTTGGTAAGAACATCCATTGTATGCGACAAATCTTTGGCTTCGAGTTGCATTCCCCCCATAACTCTTGCGGCAATATCGGCGGCGGATGCAAGATCAAGACCTGAAGCCGCAGCGAAGTCAAGCGTTGGAGTCATCGCAGTTATGACATCGTTGGTTTTAAAACCCGCCATTGCAAAGATTGACATTGCATCAGCCGCTTGGTTCGCACTGTATTCGGTAGCCCGACCCAATCGCCTTGCTTCCTCACGCAATGCCTTAAACTCTTTTGTGGTTGCACCTGTCAACGCTTTCACGCGCGCCATAGACTGCCCGAACTTTGCACCGACCACCACCGACAACGCAACAAAAGCCGACAACGCAAGAACACCACGCTTCGCCCATTTTATGATTGACGAGAAAAGCGCAGATACCAAGTTGAAAACTGTTTTGATAACCGCACCAACTACTTTGAAGGCGGCAGTCAATACATTCTTGATAAGACTTGCAAGACCACCAAGAACTTTTCCAATAACAGAAGCACCGCCGCTTGCAATGCTCATGGCACTTTTCATGCCCTTTTTCAATTTGCTTAAATCTGCTCGGACTTCAACAAATACTTCTGCAATTTTTCTTCCTGATGCCATTTATTTCTCCACTATCGTTGGTGCAATACCCATGCTTGCAAAAGTTGCTTCAATTTGTGCCGAACTTGAAACACCCTGAGAGGGTGGAGCGAGAGGTGCGGATTCGCCACCACCCCCCCAAGGATTTGTCAGTTTCAAAACCTCTGGCAGTTCTTTGTAATATGCAACGAATTGAGCAAGCGACATTTCCCACACCACATCAATCGGGGTTGAAGAAACCGAAGCGAGAATTAAAATAGATCGAACCCAATTTACGGGTTCGTCGGTTCGTTTCCCAAATCATCTTCACCTTCTTTTTCTTCATCGGGCATTCCAATAATCTGCCCAAGTATTTCTGTTGCATCAGTTATTCCATCAAACAAATCCATCACACTGCTTTGCGTGATTTCTTTGTGGTTGCCAGATACCGAACGCCACAAAAGCCAAGACAATCCTGTGAATGTCATGGCTTCGCTAAGCATTGCGTCAATGTCAAGCGGCGTTTTTATCCATTCAGAATAAAGTATTCGCTTTTCACTGTTTGGCAACTCTGATTTGTTGATCTCTTTTCTTCGCTCGTTTTTCAAGTGTTCGCAGAAGCCCGCCCAATCGGATAAACCAAGTTGGGCAAACTCATATTGCGAACCTCGAAGCGTAACATAAACAGGACTCTTGACTGCTTGTTCAATCGTTGTCATTCTGCACCTCTTTCTAAATTATGCCGACTTAGTCCAAGTCGGTGAACCTGTACCTCGGAACGTGTACGAAACTTCGTTTGCTCCATCAATGTTCACGGTTGTATCAATGCCTGTGATGATTATATTGCCAACGATAGTACCGTCGGTTGTATCGTCAAAGAACCTGAACTCGCAACTTGCTGCTGTATCTCCAATGCCGCCTGTCGCGGGTGATGTGTCAGGTGTAAGACCATTTGAAGAAGTTGAATCCCACAACGCTGTCCAACTACCTGACCATGATCGCCGACCCGCAATGTACTCATCCCATTGCCCTGTTGCATTCATCGCGGTTATATCAAGTTCTGCACCTGCAAAACTTATTGACCACTCTTTGACATTGCTGTCAATTCCTGTACCATCAAAGGTAACCTTTCCACTCAAACCATTTACTACTGCCATTTTTCTAGTCCTTCAATCCTGTGGCAACATAATCGCAGGTATGCCGCCATGATGTTCCCTCCAACAATGGAGGGGCTTCGTTATCCATTCGCATCTGCGTTTGCGAATGTCCACTTATCGCGTAGGTCGCTCTTGATAATACGCCACGCAGCGCATCACTAATATCCATGCAAGCCCTTGCACCTGCTTCTTCACTTTCCCAAATATCAAATTGGTATCGAATAAAATATCCATCGGTTTCCATTACGTTGTCACTCACAATGCTTATGACATGAAAAACTGCATAAGGGTAGGTTTCATTTTTATCGGCTTGCGAATAGCGCAGCCTTCCTGCCGTTGAACCATCGCCACCGATAGAGGTGTTGAAAGCGTTGTCTGCCGTCAAGAAGTCATACAAACCAATTACTACATTTGCAAGATCAACCGCCGCCACTTATGCACCGCCTTTCGATACTTCTTTTATGCCCGCCCGAATTACCGCGATGATTTCTTTTTGCTTGTTGTCAAATGCGGGTCGCAAGTATGGTCGCGGTGCCATGTTTTGAGTTCCAAGTTCCAATGCCGCACCGTACTTATCTGCGGGTGCTGTTGCACCTACTCTTGCAATAAACTCGCCCCACCCTGTCCTTGCACCCTCAACTTGAATGCTTCTTCCAAGGTCACCTGTTTGCCTGAACGGTACTTGCCCCGCCTTTGACCTGAATTTTCCCTGATGCCCCTTGTGCTGATTCAATAGAAGTTTGGCTTCACGCTGAACCATTGTGCCGCCCGCCATGATTGCCGATTCCAAAGCATTCTTGGCATCAGAAAGGTAAGTTGCCGTCATGTCGTCAAGATGACCAATCTTTCCACTGACCGATGAAGAACCACCGCCCGATGCTGCTGATGTCAATGCTAAAAGTGGAAGGGGCATCAGACTTCTTGCTCCAATACCAACTTCAAATATGAACCCGCCGAGTCAATATCCAAAACCGCACGAATCAAATATGTTTCGCTGCTAATTGAAAGACGATCACCAAGTACGATGTCGGGTGTGCCAGAAGCATACCCATGATGTGACACATTCCATTCTTCGCGTTGGTATTCATCTCTCTTAGCACCCGACAATGGTTGCAGCATAATGCTTATTGTGCTGCTAGTTGCCCAAGATTCAAGCGTTGCACCGAACGCATCCCGCGTAAGGGTTTTACGCTGAACGATTGCTGTTGTGTTTGATAGTGATGCTACGCTCACAACGAAACCCTCGAATATCTTGCAAGCCTAGATGAAGGGCTGAATGTTACCTGTGCGGCGAGTGCATAAGAATAATCGCCCAACTTTTCTGACTTCACCGCCATATCTTTGTCTTTTAGATTCAATGCCGCTTTTGCCGCAAAGATTATTTCGTATTCTACATCGGAAGGAATAGTTGAGAATCCCGCCGTGTATTTCACCCGCACATCGTGGTACGGATAACCCGATCCACAACTGCCGTAGAAATCTATCATTCCAATCTTGTAATCTGTTTGGTATTCGCCTGTGTATTGTTCCCAACTTTGCAAAGTTAGCAAGCCCAAACTTGCAGCCTGAACCCCACGCCGTTCGAGCATAGTTGAATCGCCATTGTTTACCAATGTCGCTGTCCAACCTGATGTTCCATCTATTGCTGTTGCAAGTGCTGTTATCGATGCACTCGCCGCGAATGTTTTTGTTGTTGTTGTTGTTGAGCCATCGCTTCCGACTTCTCGCAAGATCACGGATACATCAGTCACCTCAACCGTAGGTGAAAGATTACTGCCTGTGTATTCGATTGTAAGTGCGTCTTGAAAACTTGCACCTACAAAGTTTATGCCTGTAACATCTGGGTCGGCAAGCGTGCCGATGCCGTCTTGCCCGATGTCAAGTATCTCATCCTTATCTGTTGAAAGGATGTCACGATCAAGATGGGTTTCCATCTTTGCCCACAAATCCGTTATCAGGACTTCAAGCAAAGTGTCATCATCTGAACCACTGATATTGGCAACAAGTTTTGTTCTTGTTACTAATGTTGCGAGTTGTCCTACTGATAGTGTTGACATGATACACCTCGACTTCCAAGTGAGGGGGGTATAATTCCCCCCCACTTTTCAGTCATAAGATCAACTTACAATTTCATCCACTGTTGAGATGTCATTGTCGCTTGCAGGATAAACTCTCGGTAAACCCATTACGATTGCTGAACAATCGCTTGTTGCTGTACCAACTGTCATCACTGCCTTTACATATCTA
>Ga0080013_1002158_pt1 | contig 23891 bp, 31 predicted proteins | sample ETNvirenome_6_85_FD_69236 | JGI IMG/M metagenome (GOLD analysis project Ga0080013, IMG submission 69236) | Marine viral communities from the Pacific Ocean - ETNP_6_85 (SPADES assembly) (version 2) | ecosystem: Environmental > Aquatic > Marine > Oceanic | place: Pacific Ocean | collected 2013-06-19
TACATAATCTTTAGGCTTTTCAAAATTAGGGTTAAACTCTTCTTGGTTCACCATTCTCCAGATCCCTTCTATGTAATCCTCCGCATGTCCCCAGTCGCGCTTGGAGTCCAAATTACCCAACTGCAACGGTAAAGGCTTTTTTCCTTTATCGATAAAGCGTTTCAGAAGGGCAACCCCCTTGCTGATTTTACGGGTAACAAACTCTTCCCCTCTTCTCTCCCCCTCGTGGTTAAACAACCACCCTTGGACCGCATAAAGATTATAGCTTTCTCTATAGACTTTAACTAGATGACGAGCCGCAGCTTTAGACGCTCCATAAGGAGACCGTGGGCGCAGGGGATGAGATTCATCTTGAGGCGAATAGGCTACATCTCCAAATTCTTCGCTGGTGCCAGCGTTATAAAATCTAGTGTGAGGGGAATGCTTTCTAAGGGCCTCTAAGATATGCAAAACCCCAGTAGCATTAATATTCCATGTGGCAACAGGAACCTCCCAACTTGCAGCCACATAGCTTTGCGCTGCAACATTAATGAAATAATCTGGCTTGTACTTTTCTATCACATTGTGAACCGCTTCGCTGTCCGTCAAATCAAAATACACTTTCTCAAATCTAGGATTATTTAGATGGTGCTCGATGTTCTCATAGTTGGGAACCGATACGCGCCGGAAACAACCAACCACATGGCAGTCGGTGTTTTCCAATAAAAAATCAACTAAATGGCTACCATCTTGTCCTGTTACTCCTGTTACTACTATTTTTTTATTCATTTTCTTTTGTATACCAATTATATGTTTTCTGTAGCCCTTCTTCCAGTGTTGTTTTAGCCTCAAACCCAAACTCTTCTTTTGCTTTTGTTGTGTCCAAACAGCGCCGCGGCTGCCCATTTGGTTTGCTAGTGTCCCATATTATTTCGCCTTCAAAGGCTATAAGCTTTTGGATTGTTTCTGCAAGCTCTTTGATTGTAGTTTCTTTGGCGGCTCCAATATTAATGGGATCTGACTTGTCGTAATTCAAAAAAGCCTTCCAAATTGCATCCGCGCAATCGCCAGCATATAAAAACTCTCTAGAGGCAGAGCCGTCTCCCCACAGGGTGACAGAGGGCGCTTGAGCCTCTTTGGCCTCGTGAAATTTTCGAAGCATCGCAGGTATAACATGAGAATCTTCTAAACTAAAATGATCATGTTCCCCGTACATATTAACAGGAATCAAATGAATAAAATTAGAACCATATTGCTGGGAAAAAGCCTGTGCCCCAACTAAAAGGTTTTTCTTAGCTAACCCGTAAGGGGCATTAGTTTCTTCTGGATAACCGTTCCACAGATCCTCTTCCTTGAAAGGAACGGGGGTGTGTTTAGGGTAAGAGCAGACGGTACCGATAGTAACAAGTTTATCAAGCTTTAATTCATGTGAAACCTTTAAAACATTCAAGCTCATTTGAGCGTTATTTAAAAAGAAATCTGCAGGTTTGCGTTGGTTAATACCAATCCCTCCACATTCTGCTGCTAAATGAATTATTGCGTCGACATTATTATAGTGGCAGTAATAATAAAGCTCTGCGTATTTAAGGCAGTCTAATTCGTAGCTACGCGGAGTGAAAAGTTTGTAGAGCTTAGTTGCGTCGTAGTTATGAGCTTTGTTTATTTGGCCTATTTCGTCCGCTATTCGATCAACCAAGTGTTGGCCCAAAAATCCATGGGCTCCTGTTACTAGAATATTCATAAATTCATTTCCATTTCCCGTAAGATGGGTCTTGTGCGCGTTTTCGTCTCATATATTCTCGTTTCTGTTCTCGGCGTTTTTCTAAATTCTCCTCGTCGTACTTTCTTTGGGCTCGTCTAATTGCTTTTTTGCCTTTATCGGTTTGGCTGTATTTCTCTTGCTCTTTTCTTTTCATGATCGACTTAATTCCCCATTCCTGATCCACGCCCATTGCGGATTTAGATCTTGGGAAACTAAAATCTGCATAAAACGCTGGTTAAGTTTTTTAAGGTGAGCAAACACCAAGCGGTGGTCACAAAAAGGAACACCTTCCTCCATTAGGGTCTTGTAATGATCATACAACTTTAAAAGGTAAGATATATTCGACGGAGAAGAGGCTGTGAAGGAGGTATTAACCGCTCCATTGTTCCATATCTCTCCGGTCTCATAGGCGGTATGAATAAAGTTCCAATCAGTTACTTTGTCAAGCTTTGACCAAAAACTTGGCTCACAAAGGATAGCAACATCTGGGCGAGTCCAAATTGCAAAATCGTACTTAGTGTTATTTTCCTTCAAGTAAGCGTCGAAAAGCTTGCCGCATTCATTTCTAGAGTAAAACATAGACAGCGCGTTAGGCGTGGTCATAGACCAAAACTCTTTGGAGTAGTTGTGGTCGGTAAATTTTTTTTGTTTCTCGAAAAGGTGAGACTTGGGCTTAAAAAGCTCAATTATTTTCTTGTCCGAATCTTTTTCGGGGAGCCACGACACCTTTCCTTTGTTAGTTCCTCCCGAACCTATAAGGATAGGGTTTTTTGATTCGTCGTTATGAAACCAATGATGGATAAAGTAATCAACCTCACATGAAGAAAAGCATTCCGAGAAATAAGCATGCCCTTCTCTAAAGTTGCGAGGTTGACCTGATAGGCAAACGGCTATTTTCATAAGCATGGATTATATCCCAATTCTACCGTTTTTTCAACTGCTATACGCCCTCACTAAGGCCCACGGGAGCTCTAGTCTTTAATCAAGCTGATATATAATCACTGCAAACTGCATGGCAGTTGTATTTAACCTCCCAGCCAGCCTCTTTGTGGACGACAACAGAGGTATCCACCACCTCTTCCTCGGGAAAAGTCCAAATGTACCCCTTCGAGGTGACGGTAAATCTGTCGGTTTCATGCCAAAAGCAATGCACTTTATTATAGAGCATATTTTCTAAGGCCTCCAAGTTTTTAGCGTGGCACCATAGTTTATCGTTTTTTAAAAAATCTACTCCTATTTCGTGTTTGGGATCGTCGTGGCCAAGGAAGAACTTGCCGCTAATTTTCCACACGTCTATTTCGCAATCAAACCCAGAGCTTAGGACTTTTACCACTTGCTCAGGAACGTTTTCGATGTCTTCGTCAGGTCCTCTCAAGTTTCCTCTGTGAGAGATTAAAATCATTTTTTATATTTCTTTTGGTGTGCCATATGGTTGCACATTTAGGTATTCTTTCCACGGAGCTCCCTTATCAACCCTTAATAGCTTTCTAAACCCCTTCTTTCTAATAATTATATTATCTCCAGCAGTATACTTGCCCTCTATACAATCAAAAACAACTTCAGCAACATCTTCTCTAGGCAGTCTGGTTCTTTTATCTTCGCCGGGGTAATCTTTTTCCCTCATTTTAGTATCTACTCTTCCGGGACTAATGCTATATACATCATAACCTTCCAGCCCTAAAGATTGAACAAAAGAAATAACGGCACATTTAGAAGCCGAATACCCGCTGTGCTCTGGTTTTCCATATTTTCCGGCGACAGAAGCTATAAATATCATCGTTTTAACATTTAAGCTAGCGCATTCTCTGGCAATTAAGTAACTGCCCGTCAAATTGACATCTATTTCTTGTTTCCATTTTTTTACATCTGAATTTTTAACAAGTTGAACGTTTGAGATTCCAGCACAATTAACGACAATTTCAGGCTTGTATTTTTTTAAAGCTTTTTTAACATCTTTTTGAATTGTTATATCACACTCCTTTACAGAACAGAAAATTGTTTCATAACCATTTTTTATGATAGCTGAGGCAATATCACTTTCGCCGCCAAAAACTAATATTCTTTTATCCAAGGGTCACCTCCTGATTATTCACTTTATCTACGAAAATAGATAGCTCTTCTGGGGTTCCTAGCATATGCTTGCTTGTAACATCTACATTATAAGTTGAAATATTAAGTCCAGTTTCTAACAGCTCATTGTACACAGGGCAAATATAAAATTCATTATTAGTTCTTATGTTTTTTTCTATCATTTGCTCAGCACCTTTAACGTATTGGCTTCCATTTTTAAAATAGTAAATGCCCGCCGAAGCTTTGTCTGAAATAACAATTTTCTCAGCAACCTCTGTAACCAAGCTGCCTTTTGTTTTTGCGTAACTGTGGTGAGGGTTGGTAGAATTAAAAGTAGCCAAGCACCCATCAAATTGTTTTGAATGAGATAGAAAATCTTGAAAATTCCATTCCATATATTGATCACAATTTGCGATAACCAGCTCCTCATCATTATTAATATATTCTTTCGCTAGCAATGTAGTGCAAGCGGCACCTTCTGTCAGTTCGTTCAGCCAGACTACTTTTCCTACTGGAGTTAAAAAATCCTCCAAACCCATCTCCGCATGTTGTTGTTGGGCAACAAAAATATAATTAATATCAGAAGCTTTTAGGGAGTCTGTTACCCTCTCGATCATAGGTTTTCCAAATACATCTATCAGTGGTTTCGGTTTGTCATAACCTGCCGCTTGAAATCTTTGGCCTAATCCGGCCATTGGTATAAGTACGTTCATATTTTACAGTGATTCAGTTTTTAAAAATTTTTCATCTCTCCTGTTTGAGCCTGTATTATCAATAGGATTCTCCCAAGTATAATGCCTTTTTATTTTGTTGACTTTGATGTTGTTATTGCGTAAATGGTAGCCCATAAGAGTCTCTGGATGGCACTGTATTCCGTGATTGTGGTTATAATCCTTAAAATATTTTAAAGCATTAGAGTAAATGTCCATTAATTTTTTTGTACCTATTGCAAACTGGTCTGTAACTCCGTAGATGCCTACGTCTTTAAAATCCCAATCACTAGGGATTGATAATTCCTCAGTTGGGCAGTTTAAAATTTCTTCCATTGTGATATCTCTTATAAAGAAAGCTTCAAATCTGGCTCGAATCACAATGTCGTATGTGATATTGTTGTTTTTTTCGAACTTATTTTTTAGCTCATTGCTTTTATATATATTATAAAATTGACTTTTGCAGCCGCCTTCAAACCTTGTTGAAGAGTGCAGGCTTGTGGGTTTCCAGTTGTCGCAAAATAAAGATATCTCATCTGAAACATCCTGAGTGTAATCTCTAATAATACAATCAGTAAACTTAAATTTATCTACAAATTCATTGTCAAATACGCCCGCTTTTTGATTATATCCGAAAAAAAATAAATCCGGATTTAGCGAGTCGATAACATGTTTTTTAAAACAGTTGAATGTTTCTTTATGGTTTCTTGGGAACCCGGATAAACAAACTGCTATTCTCATAATTTATCTAAAAACACTTGTTTAAATTTTTCGATAACTTTTTGTGGGGAAAAGTCCCTGTAAGCGTTATGGTCAACGGAAGGATCGTATTTAAAGGTCCGTAATATTTCCAGAAGCTTTGCGGGGCCATCGTAATAAATTCCTTTGTCGCCAAGAGTGAAGATGTGGTTTCTCTCTGGGGATCCTTCGTAGGTTATGACCGGCTTATTGCAAATAGAATATTCAGCGCAAGCCATGCCAAATGACTCTCCTTCTGCTCGAGCGTGTAAAAAGGCATCAGAAGTGTTAATGAACTTACGCTTTGTTTCTAAGTCTGCAAACGAGTCTATGTGTATTACCCGGGGGTGGTCAATAAATTTTTCGGTTTGCACAAAAACAAAATAAACATCATCGCGCTCATTTAAAGCGGCGGCTATAGTGGGGGCAACAAACGGAATATTCCACGAATAAAACCCTCCAATTCGGGAAAAGACCGTAGCGTCGAGCGGTATGTTTAAATCGGCACGAAAGTCTTCTTCATGTTCGGGCAAGTGGGCCATATAAGGGATGTAGGGGTGCTTGTAGTTAGAGCACTCTTTGGATAGCCATTCAGAAACATAAGCGTATACATGGCCGTGAGGGTCGTTTTCACACCCGACCGCATGAATAAGCATAGGTTTGTTGTTGACAAACCTCCCGTCATCTTTTTTTCCGCATTTTTGTATATAAACAGCATCTACCCCTAGTTCGTCAAGTTTTTTTTCTAGTAGCGGCATGTTTTCTCTCCCGTCGAGCTCTATCACTTCCGTGGACTCTTGAAACTTTTTAATCGCAAGGGGATGAGAGGCTGGATGGTTTTTGTCACAAATCATATAAGACTTGTTACCCAAGATGGTTTGGTTAAAGTGAGCGTAGTCGTAATTGCTTACTCCGGTGCCTTGTATGTCTAAATGGGGCAGATAAAATGCTATTTTTTTCATTTTTATAAAGAATAATTCGCAGTCATACCCTCTTCATAAGAAGTCTTCACTGCATCTAGCGAGCATTCTGTAAGGTTTTTTCCTTTTAATTTTAATTTTGGCAGAAGGCTAGGCGGTACGAGTATTATGTTGCACCCTACGCTGTTGGCTTCGTAAATATTATAGACCTGCCTGCAGCCCTCCCACAGGAACTCAACAGATTTATTATCCCTAAAGATACTGTAGGCATTTAAAACTGTAGAAATGGGAGCTTCTCCAGTGTCTGACACTGTTCCGGCAAGGTAAGACACTACCGAAGGTGTGGTTTCGTTTAAAAAGGGACCTAGCTGGTTTAGTTGGGAGGTGGTCGTAATCGCGGTTACATTGACTTTCACGCCGTCGTCCCCAAGCCTTTTAACTAAATCATAAGACGGTTCTCCTTTAGTGTTGGTGATGGGAATTTTTGCATAAAAGTTTTCAGAAATAGAAGTAATTTTTCTTGCTTGACGTTCCATCTCTTCAAAGTCGTCGGATATAACTCCAAAGGAAACGTGTTTATCTTTGGGCACCTCGCTTGATAACTGCAGGGCAAACTCCATATAGTTTTTTACTCCCGATTCCTTCATCAAACTTGGGCTAGTTATATACCCTTTGATCTCATTAGACTCTTTGTATTCAAGGATTTCCTCTAGGTTCGAACTATTTAAAAATATTTTAATTTCCATGGTAGTTAAAAGTAGCTACCCAGATAATGTAATAAAATTCTCCTTTGTCAAGAGCTTTGTGCTGTCTAATGCTTTTTAGAAAAAAAAGAGTCCCCGCATACTTTCGCTTCAAATTTATAGTTATTTTCTGTTAAGTACAGGGTCGCGTTGTCGTCTGAACTGCGAGGGTTGTTTTCGGTTTCTATGCTGATTAAGGTAGGTTGGAACTTAAGCAGGTCCAAGCCTTTCAGAATTTCATATTCCGCGCCTTCACAGTCTATCGAAATATAATTAATGGTTTTCAGGTTGCGTTCTGCGCATATATCTTGCAGCTTTTTTGATTCAATCTCGATATCTTCATAGGATCCGCCGTGATTTTTAATTTCTTCGTTGATTCTGTTTGTGTGGCCGGGGTCAAAAAAATCTAAAATTCCACTCAGCATGTTAGCGTACCCGTAAACACTCCTAAAGGTAACTTTTCCTTTTTTACTCGACAGGCAGTTGTTAATGCACTCACACTTTCTGGCGTTGGACAGCTTGATAAAAGATTCTGGGTTCGGCTCTATGCATATCCCTTCCCACTTTAAATATTTTTCTAATGCGTATGAATTGGAGCACGTTACACCATCGTTGGCTCCTATATCTATATAAAATAATTTACTGGCGTCATTAAAATAATGCAACACAAAATCTATTGGCTGGGGTCTTACACTAAGGCCTCTGTGGTATTCGGCTGTTTCTTTAAAAAATAAATCGCCGTAAGGGGAGCGCTTCGTCATCGTTTAATTAATTTCTGAGGTGTATTGGCCGTTTTGTGAGCCTTGGTGGACGAAAGGAGGATCGATCCAGTAAGTTTTCATGCCGTGTTTCATCATATGGTAGTTTAACTCAAAGTCGATTGGCAAAACAAACGGAAGCAGCGTGGACAATACTTGAGTGGCAGCCGACTTTTTTATAAAAAAGGAATCTGTGCATTTTCCCGAAGGGTGGGGCTTTAAATAAGAAATTTTATTAACTTTCAGCTGGTCGGAGGGGATTCTCAAGTTGCAACCGCTCCCTATAAAGATAAAGTCCCAATCCAAATCTGTTTGTTCAATAGAGTTTCTCAGCTGATCTTTGAAGCTCTCTCCGAATATTACGTCGTCTTCCAGAATTAAAGCGTAACTCTCTTCGCCTTGGGAAATTTTTTCGAACATTAGATAATGTTTATACAGCAAAGAGATTTCCGCCCTAGAAAGTCCCCGGTAGTTCACCTTGGATCCGTAATTGAGCCCAGCGGTTCTCTCTTTCCATAGTTTAGGAGAGGGAGAATAAAACATATCTACGAAATCCTTGGGAGGCTCATCTGTCACAAAATAGAAATTTTTATAGTCCGCTGCTATCAACAGTTGCTCAAGGTTTTTTTTTCGGTTTTCAAGCTTTGCGTAATGTGCTATGTAAGTTTTCATTCTTTCCTTTTAATGCTGGGGGTGAGTTTTCGCTATACGCTCAATGATATCGTCAAGGGAGTTTTGCATTTTCCAACTCGGGTAATGGCTTTGAAACTTGCTCAGATCGGAAATATACCACACGTGGTCTCCGATACGGTTGGTGGGGTTAATGGTATAGTTGGTGTAGTTAGATCCGGTAATTTCATTTATTTTTTGTATAGCCTCTATAACAGAAGTGGAGTTGCTTCGGCCTCCCCCTGCATTATAAACCTCTCCTTGGTGAGGGTTTTGATGAAAGAGCCAAAACATTTCAATTAAATCACTCGCGTCAATGTTGTCGCGAACCTGTTTTCCTTTGTAACCTATAATTTTATAGGGTTTATCATGAACTACACACTTGACTAAATAAGACAAAAACCCATGAAGCTCCACACCCGAGTGGTTTGAGCCAGTGAGGCACCCTCCCCTGAAAACTCCAATATTCATGCTGAAGTAACGCCCATATTCCTGACACATAATGTCAGCGGCTACCTTAGATGCCCCAAAAACAGAATGCTTGCATTGGTCAACGGACATCGTTTCATCAATGTGAACCGGAGGAAAGGTTACGGTTGTTCTTTTTGATGCGGAGGCCCAGTCAGGGGATATGAAGTACCCTTCGTATCTAGTCTCCTCTTCTTTGATGGTGAGATGCTTGTAACTTGCGTCAGGCACACCAGTCTCAAAAGAAAGGTTTGGCCTATCTCCATAAACTTTGTTGGTTGAAGTGAAAATGAAAGTAGCGTCTTTATTGTGAAGCCTCGTTAGCTCAAGAAGGTTAAATGTGCCAACTGCGTTGATGTGAAAATCAGTAACCGGCTCTTTCGCGGCCCAGTCGTGGGAGGGCTGTGCGGCGGCATGTACGACTACATCAAATTTATTTTTTTTAAAAACCTCTTTTAGTTTATTGTAGTCTCTGATGTCGATATCATGATGAGAGTAGGTGGGGCCCAGTGCTTCCTGAAGTTCTTTTAGGTTGGTCTTGTTGGAGCCTTCTTTTCCGAAAAAATAAGAGCGCATATCGTTGTCTATACCCACAACGTAATAACCTTTGTTATGGAAAAACCTAGCGGCCTCGCTTCCTATAAGTCCGGCAGAGCCTGTAATTAAAATCCGCATATATCGTCTCCCCTCTTCAAAACCATATCCTCAAAGAAGCTTAACACCTTCTCCGGAAAAAGCTCCGGGCTAATTTCGCTTCCTTTAAACAGCGGTTCAGATGTATACTTGCAGTATAGCTCATCATCGCAGTCCACATTTTGGACATGCTTAATTAAATCACGCATGGATTCAAAATCGTTTAGATTTATAAAGCTTTTCTCATTAAAGTCGTAACCTACATTTTTATCAGCGTAATAAATAGGAACGGTTCCAGATGTCTTAGCGTGAAAAAGTTTTTCAGTATAATAGCCCGGGTACAAGCGGTTTTCAAAGCAAATGGAAAACTTATAATCCTTTAATATGTTATATTTTTCACGCTCTCCATAAAACCAGTTGTTAAAAGGAGTTCCATAGCCGTCCACTTTCTTGTAGAGTTCCTCAAATTGCCTGTATGCTTCAAGCCTTTGAGGTATTGGGTTGTTGAAAATAAAAGCGCAAAATTTTGTTTTAGGGCTTTTGATGTAATGGTTGGAGTCAATGTCCTCTAAAGGAAGCAAATATTCCGGGTTGCCATACCCTCCTTTTTTAAACCAATCTATTTGAAGCGCCCAAAGTGGGAGGCGGAATTGGCGAGGGTCGTCAGAAAAATCAAAAGTAAAAGCGTAGTCACACTGGCCAATGCTATAGTTTGCCAAGTGATTAGAACATTCTATGGATGTGGGGATATCAAAATTAGCAGGAACGCTTTCGCCTGTATAAAATATTTTTTTGCAACGGTGGTTTACAAAACGGTCCCTCTCCCTTGATTTGTTATAGTCTACCGAAAAAAACAACAAATCTGGATCATGCTCGTCGATAACCACATCAAATCTTCGGGAGAGTAAATGGTAAAAATAATTATCCTCCTTCAGGAAGTTAGGCCAAAAATCTACAAAATTGATCTTTAATTTATCCATCTGTTGGTTCTACGAATTTTCTTTCTTTCAGGGGGGTTGTCCATGATTACATTTCATTATTAAAAAACCGGTCTACCACGCTTCCGATATACTCAATTTGAGTTTTGTCTATAACCGGCGACGCACCAACAAAAAAAGTGTCTTTTGTGGCTTTGGTGGCCACAGGGTATTTTTCAATAGTATCTTTTACGTCGTTGAGATGAGAATAGGCTGGCTGCAGTAAAATGTTCCCCGCAAAATAAGTTCTTGTTTGGATTTTGTTGTCTTCCAAGAAGGCTGTAATATCCTTTCTTTTAAAAGGCGCTCCATCCTTAATTGTCATGGGAAAAGAGAACCAACTTGGATCGGAACTAGGCGTTGCTCGCGGAAGGTGTAAATGTTCTTCGTGTTTTTCAAATACTTTAAATAAGTTTTCATAATTTTCTTTTCTTCTTTTATGAATCTCTGGGAGCTTATCCAGCTGAGCAAGGCCCATAGAAGCTTGCATTTCTATGGGCTTAAGGTTGAACCCAATCTCTTCGTAAACAAACTTATGGTCGAAAATCTCTTCGGGTAAAGCTGGCAACCAATTATTAAACCTACACCCACAGGTTCCGGTTTTAGAGAGGTTGGCTTTTTTGCCCACGCAGTAACAGCCTCTGCCCCACTCCCGAAAACTTCTAACTATTTTTTCTTGTTCGGCTGTACGTGTAGCCACAAAGCCCCCTTCTCCCATTGTGATATGATGGGCCGGAAAAAAAGAACAACTAGCCATTTCTCCAAAACTGCCAAGAGGCTTTCCTTCGTAGGTGGACCCAAGAGCGTCACAACAATCCTCTAAAAGAATTAGGTTATGCTCGTTTACTATTTCCATAACCTCTTTCATGTTTGGCGGGTTCCCTAAGACGTGGGCAAAAGTAATGATTTTGGCGTCCGTATTTTTTGCCGCCTCCCTTACTTGCTCAATGTCGAGATTGAGGGTGTCCAGCTCTATATCAACAAACACAGGCTCAAAACCCAACTGAAGAATAGGGTTAACGGTGGTGGGAAAGCCAGCCACAGGAACAATAACTTTTGTTCCTCGAGGAAAGCCGTAAAGACGTTTTGAGGTCATCGCGGCCATCATTAAAAGATTCCCGCTAGAGCCACTGTTAGTTAGGACTCCGTATTTTTTACCATAGTTTGGGGGGAATTTTTTTTCAAATGTGATAGAGTCTGTTCCCATGGCTAGCCACCCATTTAAAAGAGACTCCACTCCTTTGACATACTCGTCGCTATTAAAATACGGGCCAGCATACTGAACCCAGTCTTTACCGGCCTCCCATTTTTTTGAAGAATTTTTTTCTTCTATATAGTCTTTAACTAGCTCTAATATTTCTTTCATTTGGACGTAAAAATTTCTTTAAAGATCTCTAGGTTCATATACCTGCGGTCAGTAATTGGGTAAAGGTTGCCGTTAGGTTCTTTTATGGAATATTTAGCTGCCGAAGAATCTTCTCTTGTTAAGTTATTAAGTATCTTTCTCACCGAGTCTTTAGGTGAGAATTTAGCCACAAAGTCTAACTCTTTTTTGGCTTTATCTGTAGAAACCTTATAGTTTCGTAGGTCCTCGTTCTGTAAAGTTTTAATTTTTATTTCTTTATCAAATCGAGCAAACTCCTCTTGGATTTCGTCGGCAAGCCTTCCTATAGTGTAGTTATCGTAGCTAATATTGTATACCCCTGTTATGTTTATATTGGATTCAATTGATCTGGTATAGGCATTTGCCACGTCCCTAATGTCCACCAGAGGCCTCCATAAACTGGGGTTGTGTACCACTATCTCCCCGTTCTCTAATCCCACTTTTGTCATAACATTAACAACCAAATCAAACCTCATCCTAGGTGACCAACCGCCAACAGTGCCCTTCCTTAAGGAAATAGGCTTAAAATACTCATCCTCTAAAGACATAACAGCTCTTTCTCCTCCTAGTTTTGAAATTCCATAAGGAAAATGAGGAGGGGGAACCGCATCGGTTTCGGACATTAGGTTGTTCGAGGTGTATCCGTAAACGCTACATGAACTTGCGTATATAAATCTTTTGGGACTTTTGATGCTCCCGGCGGCTTTACGGGTAATATAAGCTAAATAGGCTGGGGTAGCCATATTTTCTCTAAAGTTGACCGAAGGGCAGTATTCCGCCATGGGATCATTAGATACGCCGCCTAAAAAAATCACTACATCATAAGGCTCTATGTCCTCCTGTTTCAAATCGCAGATGTTTACTTTTTTTACATCAATGCTTTGAGGTAAATAATTACCATACCACAGGGTGTCCGCTATATCCGGCTTATAGCCCCTTTTAAGAAGTGACTTTGTTAAGACGGTTCCTATGTATCCGGCCCCGCCTGTTACTAGTATATTTTTCATTGACTAGTTTTTTTTGTGTTGTTAATTATTTTGTTTAACCCCTCCCAAATAGAAATTTTAGGCTCGAATCCCAGTTTTTTTAATTTAGACACATCTAAGTACATATCCTGAGCTTGCGCAACTTTATGAAACTCTGGAGGAGCAACGGATTCAAATTCGCTGGTTGACTGGCACTGCGCTTTAACGTAGCTCATCGTCTCGATAAAATTATGAGGTTCCCCGCTTCCTATATTGTAAATTTCGTCCACCTCTCCTTTCGAGGCGACCAGATTGATAGCCTCACAAACGTCGTCAACATGCATGAAGTCTCTGATATTTTCGCCTCCGTCGTAGAGTTTTATGGGGTTGTTTTTTATCACCTCTGAAGCTAAATGAGAAAAAGCGTTTCGCTGAACTGAGGCTTTTTTGTCTCCGCTACCATAACAGTTACATAGCCGAAGTATGCGGTAGTTTATTTTATAAGTTTGACAATAAGAAATAAGCATTTGTTCGGCAGCCCTTTTTGTGATAGAATAAAAACCGTTAGGATTGCAGTAGGAATCTTCTCGGGCTGGAAGGTCGGTTTCGCCGTACACAAACCACGAGCTTATAAAGTTAAAAATAAAATCAGAATTATATTTCTGTCGGCAAGCCTCCAAAGTATCAATCAGAAGATTAAGGTTGGTGTTGATATCCAAATTAGGCTTATCAAAAATATTGTAATTATGGACGGTGCTTATTAGATAAAGAACGTCAGGGGAAGAGGGTTCTCTTTCGTTCCTATCAATGCGAATATGGGAATCAGGATAACAAGAGCAGTAGTTTTCTCCTATAAATCCCGTAGAACCGTAAACTGAAAGCATTTTATTCATGAGGTGTTTCTATGCTAGTAAAGTTTCGAATATTATGTTTGTTTTTCCAGATAAACATTTCGTATGGGTATTGCTTTTCGTCGGGCCACCTCTTTTTCAGCTGTGCCGTCATTACTTCCATGCCTCCAGTGCCTGTCTCGTATTTTTGGATCATGATTTTCAGGTTAACTGTAGGTTTTCTGTGGGTGTAATCTACAAGGTTGCTTTGCAGGTCATAGCAAGCGCCATTTTCCAATCCTGAGATTTTCACGCTTGGAAAATCTTTTTTCAGCAAATCTTGGTATCTGTAAATGATATCTCCGTCCTCGTTTCCGTGGGCAATAAGCCTTTCGTCAAAATAGCCCACCCGGTGAAGCATTTCTTTTGTTACTACAAAAAATGAAAATTGATTGTTTATTTTAAAAAACTCTTCTTGGGTTTTATTTATGTGGGATCTAATGTGGGTTAAAACATCTGGGCTTTTGTAAAAAACATCATCACAAATAATAAAATTATAATTTGTTTTACTAAAAACAACACAATTGTTCCACAATTTAGATAAGCTCTTAAATTCAGGGTAAAAATAGGGGTAACACCTTTTAACTGTTGAGCAAAAATCTAACATCTCTGACCTGTATTCATCATCCATTTCCTCTTCGTTATTTCCGTTCACCATCAATAAAAGATCAAACTGTTCTCCTTCAAGGGAGCGGATATCTGTAATTAGCTTTTTGACTAACTCTTTTCTTTCTTTGAAGGTGACGATGCCGATTGTGATGGGAATATCTTTCATTAAACTAATTATTTATAATGTTTTCGGTTGTTTTAAAAGAACCTTCTGGTGAACAATTTTTTGTGTACCACTCGCGCCCTGCGTGGGACATTTCTTGCCATTGCTCTTCACTGCAATTCTCTATGATATTAGGTATTGATGCGGCGCTTTCCAGTCTAAAATAATGCTTTCCTTCAATGGGGGCATCGAAATAAGTCATATCCACCTCTTTGGCTACAAGAGGAACTACCCCGAGTCCGAAATACTCTATTTCTCTATTGCATTTTGGTCCATACCCCGCTAAAGCTAAACCAAAACGAGAACGGGAAAGTAGGTTTAAATACTCTTCTTGGGAGTAAGGCCAGTTTAAACTGTCTCCTAGCTTTACGGGTAAATTAAACTTTTCAATAACACCAAACCAATTGTCTTGCATTCGGTTGGAGTGTTGTACTGAGTTTTCGATTTTTCCTAAAAAGATAGATTCTATATCTCTTTCATTGTAGCTTGAAAGACCTTGTTGGATTTTTTCCTCAAGTAACCGTGGTCGACGAGCCCAGTATATCCACGGGAAAGCTTTAGGGTCACTGCATTGCATTCCCCCAAAAAAACCTTTATTCCACTTTTCTGGGAGACCGGGGTAAACGTCAAACCTATCATACTCATAAAGCAAGATGTCGTTAGGTTCGTTGGCCCAAATGAAAACGTCGTCCACTTCTCCTCTTATTACCTCACAGTAGCCGCGCTCTTCCCACATATCAATAAGTTCGCGAGACGTATCCCCTTTATGCTCAGGGGTTTGCTTGCCTAAATAAATTTTCACCTTAAATAAAATTCCTCTAAATCTTTGTTTTCTTTTATTATGTCCACAATAGGAAGAGTTCCTTCTATTTCACATGCTGACAACAAAAATTTTCCTCGGGCGTCGCATGGTTCTCCAGCCCACTTAGTTAAGCCATCTCTTTCAATTAGATCAATAATCATAGCTTGATCGGGCGTAAACTCCACCTCACGCAAATCATCTTCAGTGGTGTTCTTGCAAAAAAAATCAGGGTAGTGTGTTTGGCTGTCTATGTGGCTATCCAAAAAGTGATCAGCAGTAAAAAACTCATTTGTAGTAAAAGCGTTAATAATGGTAAGTTGGTCAGCGTTCCATTTGACAGTGGGGTCTTTTAAAAATTCCTCCCTCACGCAATGGAGTTTTTTAAAGCCCTCAAAACTGGAGGTTAACAATCCGTCAGGAATTTGAGATGGACGAAACCCCGACAAGCCTATCAGCATGCGGCACGGATAATTAAAATGATGCTCATGGGAACGTATGGTGTGTACCAGTTGGTCGCTTTTTTCAAAACAACGAGTCGCTTGATACTCTTGGCGATTGGGGAGTGAATCTATATCTCGGCTTAAAAGCAATTTAATGCCTTCCTTCCACAGTAGCCCGATTCTCCATAAGGCAGGCTCGTGCCCTTGATAATCTTCAGTATTAACTTCGTAAGAGAAAGTGGAATCTTTTTCGCATAGCGTTTTATAAAAAGAAAAAATGGGGTTAGACTCTGTATCGGGGCAGACAGTTAAATGCATTGAAAAGTTAGGGTACAGAGTCTTATTTACCGCACACAATGCGGGTATATTAAAAAAATACCTATTTTCATCAAATTTATTTTCATCCCACGTCCGGTGCTCATAAAATTGTCTGGGCTTAAAAAGGCTATAAGAAATAATATCCATATTATTAATCTATCGTCCACTAGTCTTCGGCTTTTCTCGGAAAATTTTTTTTGTAAGAAGGAAGGTGTTGCCCCCTCATGTCATGAACCTCTTTTAACATCTCTTTCAGGGTTTCTGGGTTTGTTGATCTGCCTTGGGGGTTATCAAAGTAAATGCCCACAATATCGGTTACCTTTTTAATTTTAGCTCCTCCTTTAACCGCCCTGATCCACATGTCAGAATCCGCGGCTGTTTTGTACTGGGTGTTAAAATAGCCAAATCTATCATGAATAGTTTTTTTCCATACAGGCATACAGTGAGGGTTATTGTTAATAATTAAATCCTCCCATTTGCCGGTGTCGTTGCACGGAAAAAGAGAGGCTTGTTTAATTTTTCCCCAGTTTTCATTAGCCGTTTTGCTAATAAGGGTGGGACCGTATGAAATATCCAAATCCATGTCAAGAACAAAAGGTTGTCTCAGCGCCTCAAGAGACCAAGGACTTTTCCTGTCATCAACGTTCCAATTGCCTACGAGTTCGGTAGAAGCATTTTTACAGCAGATATTCCAAGCTTCATAAAGACCGGGGTCTTCATCGAGCCTTTCGTAGTGTATATTAGTATACCCTAAAAATTTCTCAATAACGGAAGATTCGTTTTGAGGGGAGCCGCAGTCTAATATATGAAAATCTACTTCACTAAAGATGGTCTGAGACACCATGTCCTCAAGGTATCCTTCAATAAAGATTGCTCCTTTAAACAAAGGACAAAAAACAGTTAAAGATGGGGCTTTTATGCTTGACAAATTCATGAAAATATCTACCATAATCATATGATTCGTTCCACCGAAAATCAAGAAAAAAAATTTTATTTAGTGTCAGGCGGAGAATGGGAGGCAGCGGTTCTTGCAAAAGACGCTGTAGACGCCTCTGCTTATGGACTAGAAGAGGCTTTTGAGAGGCACGGTTCCGGCTTAATGTTAAGTAACTGTATTACTGTAACAAACGCTTCAGACATTAAAAGCCAAGAGCCTGAAGAAATAGAAATAGATATATTCTATGTTCCTTCCGTTTTAGCTGACATTGGAAGAAATGAGCTGGCGGGACAACTGGATAAAATTCTCCGAGAAAATCAAAAAAAGCTTGACAAGGAAAAAATGGCGTAATAAATTAAAAACTATGAAGGCGTATATAAAAACAGACCCGGACTTTCAAACACTAAAACGACCCGCTTATTCAGGAGATGCTGGCTGCGACCTAATCGCTTACAGTGACCCTGTTATAGTAGGCGAAACCAAAACCCCTAAATCAAAACTTTACAGTTCGATTTCATATATTGAATATGACACAAATGTCACGGTGGCTCCTGAAGATGAGAGTCAATACTTCTCATTGGTATACCCCCGTAGCAGCATTTCTAAATATAACTTAAATTTAGCAAATTCAGTGGGAGTGGTGGACTCCGGTTACCGAGACACAATAAAGGTTAGATTTAGATATATTTGGCAGCCCAAAGATCTAATCACACAAACCTCAAAAGAGGAAACCCAACATTTCATTCAAGTTGACCCAAAGAAAATTTACAAAAAAGGGGATAAAATTGCCCAATTAATCTGGGCCAGCCATAATAAACTTTACATGGAGTTCACTGAAATGCTACCTATGTCAGAACGAGGATATGAAGGTTTTGGCAGCACCGGAGTATGACAGCCGATATAATTGGGCTTGTAGGCTTTGCGCGCACAGGTAAAAACAGTTTTGCTGAATTTTTAATTGAAAACATAGATGAAAATCCTAAACCATCCTGTACGTTTAAGCTTATTTCTTTTGCTTATGCGTTGCGACAAGAGCTGGACAGTTTTCTAATTTCCAAGTTGGGAATCTCTGCCTTCACTGAAGACCCTAAAGAAAAAGAAGTTATCCGCCCTTTGTTGGTCTGCTGGGGAACTCAAATAATGAGAGAACACATAGACCCTAACTATTGGATAAAATCTATACAAAAAACTATAGAAATTAATAGAAAAAACAATATATACTCTATTATCACCGACGTTCGCTTCGAAAACGAAGTCTTATGGCTTAAGAAAAATGGAGGTGTCTCAATTTTTATTGACAGGGAGGGGGTTGGCCCCAAAAATGCTGACGAATTGAACTACACTCTGCCTCTTAAAATGAAATGTGACTTGACATTTAGCTGGCCCACGGTTTCAAATTTTGAAAACCAAGGGAAACAGCTAGTTAAAGAATTTTTAATTAATAATAATTTATGCAACCTTACTGTACCGACAAACAACTAACCGATAATCTTAAATTAGATGTTGACATTGAAGAGTCCTTACAAGAATTGATCAACCGTCACTCTGGTATTTTTTTAGAGATCATCACAAGTTTCGTCCCTAAAGGGTCAGCAACAGGCTGCCGTCAAGACTTGATTAACGACTTAGAATATTATGTCTACCACGCCAGCCTTAAATATGACCACACCAAAAAGACTAAATTTAGCACCTTTTTGGGAAATGAAGCTAAGTGGGCCTGTTTAAACCAATACAATAAAAATAAAAAATATCTAATTGCCGACACCGACGAAAGTCGATTTATGTATGAAAACAACTTGGTTTCACAAGAAAAACCCTTCGTAGATGAAAGTGTTTTAAATAAAATATTTAACATTATCGATCGCCACCCAGATAAACGAGTTCAAAAAATATTCAAACTAAGATACGTAGAACCAAAATTCAATAAGCTAACCCCTTGGAAAAAAGTCAGCAAAGAATTAAAAATGAGCATCCAAGGGTGTATTAACATTCATAATTCTGCCATTAAAATAATAAGAAAAGAACTAAAAAACACGCATGAACTTGATATTTGACTCCCCTATTAACAACCTCTCTTTTGGTAATGTTGCTATCAACCTCTTAAGAGAACTATACAAAAAGAAAGCAAAACTTTCTATCTTCCCTAAAACCGAGAATGATTTCACGGCTTTTGACAAAGCTGACGAAGACTTCAAGAGCTGGGTAACCAATGCAACTACTTACAAGTACCACAACCTAGATCCAGATCTCCCATCTCTGCACTTGTGGCACCTGAACGGATCAGAAAAAAGAATTTCCCGACGTCAATATTTATTAACTTTTTATGAATTGGATAGCCCCACTTTTGTAGAAAAAAAGCTGGTTGAAATGCAAGACAAGGTATTTTTAAGCAACCCCGAGGGAGTGGAAGCTTTTCACAAGCTAGGGTGCGAAAACGTTAAATTCATACCAATGGGATTTGATCCTGATTTCCACGTAATTAAAAGCGACAAGAAGATCGTAGAAGGAAAAACCCACTTTGTCCTGATGGGAAAATTTGAAAAACGAAAACACACTAAAGAAATAATCCAAACGTGGGCAGAAAAATACGGCAATAACAACAACTACCTTCTAAGCTGTTGCGTGGTTAACCCCTTTATTAAACACGAGCAAATGAACGCATTGCTATCTGACACCCTAGATGGCAAACATTATAGTAATATTAATTTTCTACCACATTTAAAAACCAACACTGAGGTAAACCATCTTTTGAATTCTGCAGATATTGACCTAACTGGACTCAGCGGAGCCGAAGGGTGGAATCTCCCCTCATTCAACGCCACCGCATTAGGCAAATGGTCTATAGTTTGCAACCACACTGCCCATAAAGCGTGGGCAACTGAAGACAACTCCATTCTTTTACAACCAAACGAAAAAGAAACAGCGGCCGACGGGTTATTTTTCGCAGAAACTGGAGATTTTAACCAAGGCAAAATCTACAAATTCAACAAAGACCAAACGGTAGCCGCGATGGAAGCAGCGGAAACAAAGATAAACCAAGTAAACACAGAGGGGCTTAAACTGCAAACTAAATTTACTTATGAAAACACTTTAAACTTAATATTAGAGGAGATAAAAAATGGCTAAGGTAAAACAAGGAAAAATTATAGAAGTAAAAAACAAGGGTCGCAAATTTGGAGCTAACGAAAAATACTATGCAATCTGGACAGAGAACTCACGCAAACAAGAGAGGTGCTTGCTTTTTACGGAGCACCAGTTATTGGACGCCGGAAAACGAGCCCAAAAAAACCCTGAAGACATCCCTAAAAAAGGGTTCTTTACAGACCTTTTCGACTAATGTATAAATACAAAGCCACTCTTTTAAAAATTGTAGACGGAGATACTGTAGACGCAATGATCGATTGCGGATTTAGCACGTTCAAGAAAGAGCGCATTAGATTATACGGGATCAATGCGCCTGAAAGTAGAACAAGGGACAAAGAAGAGAAGAAGAAAGGGCTCGCATCCAAAGCTCGCCTGAAAGAATTAATTAAAGATGGTAAAAACGAATTCATTGTCGAAACCTCTATAGACAAAAAAGGCAAATACGGCAGACTCTTAGGTAAAATCTTTCCGATGTCGAGTTTAACCGAAGCAAAGGTAAAGAGTTACAACCAAGTCCTCCTTGACGAAGGCCACGCGGTAATTTACGACGGAGGTAAAAGATGACCATTTTAAAGCGCTTTCTAAATTGGTACGACGAAATAACATGGAGAAAAACCACCCGACAATACTGCGAAAAACTCAAGGGTGCAAAAATGGGACTCGGAGAAAGTGTCCCACTGAGACAAGATGACCCTTCGGAAGGCCTTCCCAGAAAATAATTTAGCGCACTTTTGTCCCTCTATGTTGAAAAACCTTAGCAATTTCGTATTTTTCGAGTTGGCACACAAATAGCTATAAAGAGTATATGAATATTAATTCTACATATGGTTTAATCAGGGACGTTGGCGATTTGTTTAGCGAGCTGGTTAATGACGACGAAGTTTATAACTGGAGCTACAAAGGATACCTTTCCTCAAAAATTGAAAAAAACGACAAAGGTTTTACGGCAAAAGTCGAAGTTCCCGGTTATAACAAAGAAAACCTTTCCATGAAAGTGGAGAACGGAGACCTCCTAGTAGTGCGCTCAAGCAAGAAAGACGAGAACGACAAAGTATTATATAGGCTACAGTTGACAAAGGACATTGATTACAAAAACATTAAAGCCAAATCTCAAGACGGGGTTCTGCAGCTTACCTTGCCTGCGTTTACCGAAAAGAAAAGCAAGTGTATAACTATTGAGTAGTGTTATATAAATTCGAGAATACGAAAACAGGAGAAACCCACGAAGTGGAGATGTCCATGAAAGATTACGGACCTTACAAAGGCCCGGAGGGAAACGATAATCACTGGCAAAGAGTCTATGAGGCACCTCAAATCAGCATGGGCGTCTCCACTGCTAAATCTATAGACCCATGGGATAATAACAGTTTTGTAAATCGAACCAAAGAAATGAAAGGCTCGTACGGCGAACTAATGGATCACGCTGAAGACCTAAGCAAAAAGCGAGCCCAAGACTCCCTAACAGGAGAAGACCCTGTTAAAAGAAAATATTTAAACGAATATTCCTCTAAAAGAAGCGGCAAAAAGCACCCCTCTGAGATGAAAAAAGTGGTTGAAAATAAGCATATTAAAATAGAGCTTTAGCTTACCACGCAAGTATTGCTTGTTGCTGTCCCCAATTCATTATAAACCACCACATAATAATCGCCGCCCACACTGGTAGTGTAGGCAGGGTTGTTAGAAGAGCCTATAACTGAACCATCCTTGTACCATTCGTACTTAAAGCCGTCTGCATTATAAACAGAAGTGTCGCTTGACGTTCTGCCTGTAGCAGCCACCGATAAAGTAGCTCCCGCAGATGCTGCCGTGGCAGGCTGATTAAGTATTAAAGGAGGGGTGGAAAACTTTAACCCGCTGGTGTCCGACATTGAAAAACTCAAACCCGCCTGCATGGTTGCAAAGTCTCCCATCGACTGCGTAAACCCTTCACCGTCCATTTTAGCCCCCTCCACTTCAATTTGCAGCCCAGTGTTTCCGCTAGCGCCCAGAACAACTATTTCAAAATCATAACTCCTCCCCCGGTTCTCGTCCAACCTAACCAACTCACTAAGGGTTCCACTTTGAAACTCAGACGCAACTGCGCCAAAAGATAAAGTACCTAAAACGGGCAACACGGCCCTTCTTCCATAAGGATAAATAGACCCAAACCCATATAAAGCATTTCTATCTATAGAAAACTCCAACCCAAAAGAATTAATAAAAGCTGAACGATTGTCTCCTGTGAATTCAAGACCCGGAACATTAACATTAGAAGGAAGCGTCAACTTAATCCCCGAAGGAGCCAAGGCACTATCAATTAACCCGTCCTGATTAGTAGTGTCTTGAAAAAAAGATTTTTTAATTTGGTAGGCGTATGTGCTGTCAGGTTCTCGTGTGGACGAATTTATGGCTGGTATAGAATGACCGGTAGCATAAGGGTGAACCTCAACGTTATCAGCTTGTACACCCGCATTAACACTAACCACCGAACCCACCGCCCCGTTTATTGAATAACTATTCAAAAAACAGTTACCCAACGCAAGCACATTGTAGTTTTCTTTAAAATCGCTATCGCTACTAGTCAACAGAACTTCATCTTTTGTTCCGCTACCTATAAGAATATAAAAATTATTGTCTTGATTTGGCCGACGTAAACCACTTAATGCAGCCCCTCGTGCTCCGTCCACATTAATACCAAGTAAAATTTCATTAGTTCCGTTAGAATAGTAATAATCCATCCCTAATGTAATTTGGGGGTTTGTTATGTTTACATCCCCAATGTAATCTGCGCTTCCAATTTGCTTAAACCTTTCTCGGGAAAAACTAAAGTCAGTGCTCACTGACTGCACCCGCTTCATGCCGGTTAAATTATTTTCATTACTTTGGTTAGCAGGACGAGGACTTCCTAGCACCAAACTTTGACCGTACGTTATTCTGGTTGTTCTCGACATATTCTATAATCTACACTCTATTGCACTTTGGCCATAGGTTATTCTGTTAGTTGCCATTATACCCCAAACCTCTCTCGGTCAACTCTAAAGTTTTGCGCACTTTCTGCGGATGTTAAATTCCTATTATAAATCATTATCTTACCTACCGCACTTGATCCACCAAACGTATAACCAACATATTGGTTAAAGTGACTGGCGGTTAGACTAGACATATCTACAGATTTGAACTCCATCATCATCCATTCACCAGTTCTAATAAAATCGTAAATATTGCTACGTTGTACAGCATTTGTATAAAAAGTAGGAGAGGCACCCCCAAGTGCAGCAGCGTTATAGAATTTATTGGTACTTTTATAAGCGCCTAAATAACCACCGTCTACGGCTGGACCTGACCAAAATAAAGCTTGGCCATCTGTGGTTTTCATCCAAAAAACAAGAGTACAAGAAGTGCTGGCTGTAATTGCAGAAGTGGTAGATGCGCCGCCGTTTGAAGGGTCTGTTAATGAAAATATACCCCCATTAGAAGCACTGTAAGTGATACCTGATCCATCTAAAGTAAAATCACAACCATTACCGCTAACATCATACCAAGCCGTTCCACTTCCCGGATACGACCCCGGATTGCCCGCGTCCAGATTCAATACCAACCCATCCGTTACAATGCCTCGCGGAACCTGAAATCTGTTTGCTTGGGTCGCGAAATTTCGTTTGATTTCTGTTTGAGTTAGGGCTCGATTGTAAATTTGCACGTTACCCAATGAACCAGCATAGAATATGTTATTATTGCTTACATTTCTTCCAAAATCTATAAAATCATAATTATTGCTAGCCCCAGTGTAACTCCAAGCTCCAAGAGATGAAATATCCACCGTATCAGTTAAG
>Ga0080013_1002159_pt1 | contig 23883 bp, 36 predicted proteins | sample ETNvirenome_6_85_FD_69236 | JGI IMG/M metagenome (GOLD analysis project Ga0080013, IMG submission 69236) | Marine viral communities from the Pacific Ocean - ETNP_6_85 (SPADES assembly) (version 2) | ecosystem: Environmental > Aquatic > Marine > Oceanic | place: Pacific Ocean | collected 2013-06-19
TCTATGGGAATGATTCCTCAAGGATACAGAGTGAACCATTTCTTAAATGATTCTGATTCATGGTACATTATTACGGACGTTCCTAATGGTATGAAACACTTTGAAAGAACTCCATTGACAACTGCAATGGAAGGTGATTTCGATACTGGTAACGTAAGATACAAAGCTAGAGAAAGATACGTTTTTGGCGTGTCAGACTTTAGAGGTATCTTCGGCGTTGAAGGTGCGTAATCTAAACTAATTATGTGGCGGGACATAGTTCCGCCACATTTTCAAATTAAGGTGAGAAAATGAAGAAATTCCTAGTAAAAATATGGGCATACGATCATACTGCTTCTTTTGAAGTAGAAGCAGAAGATAATGCTAAATCTATAGAAGAATCTATCCTTGACAAAATTGGAGAAAAGAGTATAGTTTGGGAATCAACGGGAATGTTTTCGGACAATCCTAATAGAATAACCTATGAGGAGGTTATAGATGGTACAAGACCTGTACAAACAGAAAAGGTCCTTGGAGTTGAGGTGGCAGTTGGAGTATGAGCAAAGTGGTAAATATACTCTTAACATGGTCGAAATTGATAATGCTATTAAAAACGTTATCACTGAGATTAAACTCGAAGAATCTAAGATTGCAGATAGAGAAAATGCAATCGTTAATGCCGCCCCACAAGTTTCTGTGGCTACTTAAATAAACGCCACATCGCTGAAATCGTAGATTTCTTTAAGGCTCTCTTGCACTCTACTAAAATCTAATATATAAATAAATCACTATACAATTAATTAGAATACTGACGAGTATAGTCGACGGCCTAGAGACAGTATTCGGAAAACTAGGAGGATATAATTATGGCAAACACAACGTTTAATGGACCAGTACGTTCGGAAAAAGGTTTCGAAGTAGCAACTAAAAATACGACAACTGGTGCCGTAACAACTAGATATAGTTCACAACATCCAGATATGACAGGATTGTCTGTATCTGATGTAGCGACAGGAGCAACAAAAACTCTTGCAGCTGATACTATAACTTTTATAAATTACACAGGAGCAGCAGCTTGCGCATGTACTTTACCTGCAGCAACAGCTGGAACTGTAGTAGTTTATGCTCAAGCAAAAGACACAACAGGTGGAACTAACACATTGTCTTTCGACTGTGCAGGTTCAGATGTTTATAAAACTGGATCTGTAATTGAAAGCAGATCTGGCGCAGAAGTAGCTTTTGATACTTCAGCAGCTAGTGAAACTTTGTTAACTTTCACACCAGCTAACGCAGCAACAAACCTTTTTACAACTGGAAGTAAAATTTATTTCGTATGTTATGAAAAAGGAACTTGGGTCATTTCTTATGAAATGGGCGGAGCTGCTGACGCAACAACTGGTGCGTTTGCTTTTGCATCGTAATAAATAATTTTAAGATGCTCCTTCGGGAGCATCTTAATTAAGGAGAAAAATATGACATCAACTTATGTCAACGTAAAAACAATAATGGATGAAACAGCGTCAAGTACTACTTACTTTGCGACTGCGGCTAGACCGAATACATCTTTTACTATGGCGAACACTACTTTTGCTTCTTCTCATAACGGCGGAGGAGCAGTTATAACTGCAACTACAGCAGGTTCTTCTGATTCTGGAAAAACTGTAACTTTAACAGGTACAGATTTAAATGGTAATGCTCAAACTGAAGTAATTACACTACCTGGTTCAGCAACAGACACAGCAGGGACTAAATATTTTTTAACTGTCACTGCAGCTGAAATGAGTGCTCAACCAGCAGGAAATGTTTCTTTAGGATTTAATGCTTCTAGAGGAATGGGAATGTTTGGTGGAAGAACTGCGCTTAAAGGTGTTACATCTTTTAGTGGTGGAACAGCTGGAGATGTGGCTTTTCATAATAGTTCAAGTGGTTTACTTTCAAGTGATACTCCATTTATGCAATATAGAACAAACGGAACAGCAGATAATGAAACTCATTTTAATGCACCTGGACTCGGAGTTTTATGTACAAATGGTTTAGTTATAACTTACACTTTGGATACTATAGACCAGATGAACGTCTTCTTTAATGGATAGGAGTTTAAATGGCCAATACAACATCAGGCTCTTATACATTTGGTAAGACTCTTGCAATTGACGATATAATTTCTGAAGCTTACGAACGAATTGGTTTAGTAGGTTCAGCAGGACATCAAATACATAGTGCAAGAAGATCTTTAAACATTCTTTTTCAAGAATGGGGAAATAGAGGAATTCATTTTTGGGAAATAGGTCAAACTAATATTGATCTATCAGAGGGCACTACTGAATATTCTTTTTACAGAGATAGTGCAGATGGTACAAGTGCAACGACAACACCATCTAATGGTATTTATGGAATAGCTGATATTATGACAGCGTCTTATAGAACTAATTATAATACCACTTCACAAACTGATCTCCCAATGACTAAAATTTCAAGAGATACTTACGCGTCACTTTCAAATAAATTAACTAAAAGTACACCCAGTCAATTTTGGGTTCAAAGATTCATAGACAAAACTACAATTACAATTTATCCAACTGCAAATTCTACCGCAGCAGATAATTATATTAGCATTTACTATGTAGCTAGACTTCAAGATGTTGGAGCTTATACAAATGCCGTAGACGCTCCTTATAGATTTATACCTTGTATGGTAGCAGGTTTAGCTTTTTATTTAGCTCAAAAATATGCACCGCAAAGAGTACAAGAAATGAAATTATTATATGAAGATGAATTAGCAAGAGCTTTAGCGGAGGATGGATCAGCGGCGAGCACGTATATTACACCGAAAACTTATTATCCAAACATATAGGAGTAAATTATGACAATGTTAACTAAAGGAATGGGCGCAATTATTAAAAAGATTACTAAAAAAGCAGCTAGAGCTAAAGGTGAAGCTAAATTAAAAAAAATACACAAAAGTGATACTGATAAAATGATGAAGGTTTATAGCAAACACATGACAGCTTTAAAAGCTGCTAATAAACCAGCAGTAAAAGAATATGGTAAAAGAATGAACGTAATTAAATCAAGAGTTACTAAAGGTAAAAGTAAAGAAGACACAAGAGATATAATTGCAGCTGGTGAAAAATTAGGTAGATCATTAATTAGAACGCCTAAAGATAGAACTAGAATGTATGATGACTTACCAGATGTAAGACAAAGATTTAGAGGTGCACCAGGTCCTCAAAGAAAATTAGTTAAAGGTGAAAAAAACTGGATGAAAAGAGGTGCTATTTTACAAAAAGATAGATTAAAAAAATATCCTCAAACAGAAAAAAAATATAAAAAAAAGTATAGGCCACAATAATGGGAAGATTTTCAAAAGGTAGGTATGCATTAATGGTTTCAGATCGTTCTGGAGCAGCATTTCCATATAGAGAAATGGTTCAAGAATGGAATGGTGCCTGGGTACATAATTCTGAATATGAACCTAAGCAACCACAAATAGATCCAAGACCTCATGGAGCAGATGCACAAGCTTTAGCACATGCAAAACCTGCACGAACAGAATTTGCAACAGAAGATTTTTTACCAGATAATCCTTTTACAACTACAGCAGCTTCAAAAAGTTTAAGTGTTTCGTTTCCAAGTAATGCTTTTAATGATGGTACAACTTATGTAAGATTTAGAAGTGTTAAAAAACCAGTAGGAGGTGTTGCTGTAACAACTTTAGAATTAGAAACTACATTAAATGGAAATATTTCTGCTTCTGCTACCACTATTACTTTAACTGATGCAAGTGAATTTCCAACTTCAGGATATATTTTAATAGAAAAAGTTGATCAAGATTCAAGTTCTTCAACATATGGCCAATATTTTAATGAGACTGTTAAATATACTGGAAAATCAACTCATGATTTAACGGGATGCACAAGAGGTAGTTCAGCTCCCTACAAAGGGGAAACTCCAGAAAGCACAACAGCCGGCACTCATTCTAGTGGTGCAAAAGTTTTTGGTTCATATTTAGCAACAGCAGTGGGAACTACTGTTAATACAGTAGGTCAACCTTCAACAGAAACTCAATATAATTCACTAACAGTGCCACTTGTTTCAAATGCAAGTAGTGCTGAAACAGGGGGCGGTTTACAATGTACAATTGGACCGATTAATGATAAAGGTTAATTATGTCAATAGCATTAATTAAAAAAGTTATACAATCAGCTGGTAAAAATTTTAAAAAACTTAAACCAAAGAAAAAATGGTCTAAGAAAAATGTTGGTATAGGAAAAATAAAAGATCAAAAACTTTATAAAACTTTAGGTAAAGATAAGTATGGAGATATACAAATTATTAATAAAGGTCCTCAAAAAGGATATAGAGTCCCATTAGATAAAAAAGGATTTACTGAAAGAAGACCTTGGGCATCGGATAAAAGCTACAAAGCTTCATATGGAGAAAGAATTCCAGGAAGTCAGTCTGGGGCTACAGTTGAAAAACAAATGAAACAATTTACAAAAAAAGCTCATGGTGGTTTAATTAAAGGCTTTCCAAAAATTGCTAAGAAAGGTTGGAGATAATGGGACAGTTTTCCAGAGGAAGATATTCCTTAATGATTTCGGATAGATCCGGTGTAGCATTTCCATACAGAGAAATGGTTCAAGAATGGAATGGTGCTTGGGTACATAATTCTGAATATGAACCTAAACAACCACAGATAGATCCCCGACCACATGGTGCTGATCCTCAAGCTTTACAACATGCTAAACCAGCTAGAGTAGAATTTGCTGTAACAGATTTATTACCTTACAATGCTTTAGAAACATATCAAATAGGTTCAAAAATTGTAAATGTTAATTTACCAGGTCATGGTTATACAACTGGAGATACAAAAAGATTTAGAGGTCCTTTAGGGGCTGCAGGAGTATATGGTACTCCAGAAGGAGTAGGAGGCATCACTGGAGCTACTATTGCAAAAGCTGCAGGGTATACTATAACTGTAGGAAAATATATTGATGGCGCAGCTGATACAACTGGTCCAAAGAATACAGGTCAATTTGGTACTGACTGGTTTTATTTTAGTGCTGATACTAATGCAACAAGTGTTGTAACAGGAGGAGGGTTTCCGTTGTCCGTTGGACCGGTTACTATACAAAAATAATGGCAGGATATACACTTTCAGGATTAGAAGCTGATATTAGAAGTTGGACAGAAGTTGATTCAACAGTTTTTAGTGGTGCTACTCTAGGCAGATTTATTGAAAATGCTGAGTATAGAATAGCATATGATTTACCCATTGATGCAGATAGAGTAGAATCAAGTGGACAATTTGCACAAAATTTTAACACTATCACTGTACCTGCAGGATGTTTATTTGTTAGATCAGTTTTAGTTTTTGATTCAACATCTGCTGATACAGGCAAAGGACAATATCTTTTAAAAAGAGATCAAACTTTTATTCAGGAATATGTGGGAGAATTAACAGGACCAGAAGGAAGTCAAACAGGTCAAGATACTAAAGGTCTTCCTAAATATTATGCTATGTTTGGAGGAGCAACAGGAACTACTGATACTACTTCAGGAGCCTTATATGTGGCCCCTACACCAGATCAAAACTATTTATACACTATTTTCTGGAATAAATTACCCCCTGGTTTGGCGACACAAACTTCTGGGACATATATTAGTAAATACTTCCCTCAGGGCTTATTATATGCTAGTTTAGTGGAAGCATATAGTTTCTTAAAAGGTCCAGCAGATATGTTGACTTTATATGAGCAAAAGTATAAACAAGAACTAACTAAATTTGCAAGTATGCAAATTGGGAGACGAAGACGAGATGATTATACAGATGGTACTGTACGTATACCGATCGAGTCACCGCCTCAATAATTAGGAGATTATTATGACAATAACATCGGCAATAGCTAATTCTTTCAAAGTAGAAATTCTACAAGGTGGACATAATTTTAATGATTCAAGTGGTGCACCTACAGGTAACACTTTTAAAATTGCATTATATTCAAGTGATTCAGCAACTTTAAGTAAATCAACAACAGCGTATGCGGCACCCACAAGTGCGACAGCAGATCCAACAAGTACATATGAAGTAACAACAAGCTCATCTGGATATACGGGTGGTGGAAATACTTTAACAGCAAGTGCTGATCCAGTTTTATCTGGAGACACAGCATGTGTAAAATTTAATGACACTAGCTGGACATCAGCTTCTTTCACAGCAAGAGGGTGTTTAATTTATAATTCAACTTCAGTTACAGGTTTCACAGCTAACAGAGCAGTGTGTGCCGTTAATTTTGGTGCAGACAAAACTGTGACTAGTGGAACTTTCACTGTAGAATTTCCAGCTCAGACAGCTACAAACGCAATCGTTCAGATAGCATAGGAGGGTTAGAATGCCCGACGTTGCATCAGGATGGGGCCGATTAACCTACGGACAAGCTAATTGGGGCGACGCCACAACTATTGGAGAAGGTTGGGGACGTACCACATGGGGCACTCAAGATTGGGGCGGCTCACCGTACGTTCTTCTTTCTGGATTATCTTTAACTGCATCAGTTAATTTACCCACAGAAAATATAATTGTTAAACCAGGATGGGGTACTCTTGACTGGGGGGAAAACGGTTGGGGTACTGTTGAATCTGCAGTTTATTCATTAACAGGATTATCGGCAACTTCATCTGTTGGAGCTTTAAGTCCTGCAGATCAAGTAATGGGACTAACAGGAATAACTGCAACATCAGCAGTTGGATCATTAACTGCAAGTGGATCAGCTACTCAATCTCTGTCAGCTTTATCTGCTACTGCTTCTGTTGGAGCATTAAGCCCAGCAGATGTAATGAGATTAACAGGCTTAACCGCAACGTCAGCAGTTGGATCATTATTAGTAGCCGATGTCGTAGGTATAAGTGGAGTATCTGCTTCTACATCGGTGGGATCAGTAACTATTACATCTAATCCTACATTTACTTTACCAGGTCAATCAGCCACTTCATCAATTGGTTCTTTAACTGCAACTCCTGTAACACCTGCCTCTTTATCAGGACAATCAGCTAGTACAGCTATAGGAAGTTTAACTTCTGTTCAAACTTCAGTAGCTAGTTTAACAGGACTTGGTCAAACAGCCACGGTAAGTTTAAATGATGATAAATTATTTTTATATTATTATGGGACTAAATCACCAAAAAACACTACAGGTTATACTATTAAATCTCCCAAAAATACAACAGGATATACGGCTAAAACACCTAAGGCTACAGGGGGATATACTACTAAGACCCCACAATAATTATGTTTGACTTAAAACTAAATAAACAATATAAACTAATAAATTAGGAGATAATTATGGCATCAACTTATACACCTCTTGGTGTTGAAAAAATGGCAACTGGCGAAAATGCCGGTACATGGGGAACAAAAACTAATACAAATTTAGAAATTATAGAACAATTTGCTGGTGGTTATACTAGTCAAGCGGTTACAGATTCTGGAACACCCACAGCTCTAAGTGTTTCTGATGGATCAACAGGAGCAACTCTTTCACATAGAGTTATAGAATTTACAGGTTCAATTTCTGGAGCTAGAGTTGTAACAATACCTTTAGATGTTCAAACTTTTTATATTATTAAAAACTCAACTTCTGGTGCTTATACACTTCAATTTAAATATGTTTCAGGTTCTGGAGATACAGTAACATGGTCTTCTACAGATAAAGGAACTAAAATTATTTACGCAACAGCTAATGATGGAACTAACCCTGACCTGGTAGATATGATGGCTACTTCTTCAGGCATAACTTTATCTAATAATAACGCTCTTTTATTCAATGACGCTGATAATGATGCAGCTGTTGGATTTAAAGCTCCAACGACTGTCTCAGGCGCAGTAACATGGACATTACCAGCAGCGGATGCTGCAAGCTCTGGATATGCTTTAACATCAAATGCTTCTGGTACATTATCATGGGCATCAGCAGGCGTGAGCGTAAGTAACGTAATAGGAAAATCTATTGCAATGGCGATGATTTTCGGATAATAACAATAGAGGAATAAAAAATGGCAACACCAAATTTATATAGCGTCGATACAATCACCCCTAAGAATGCTATGGGTAATTTAGGGGATACAAACAGAACAACAATGGTTGATGTGTTAGATGATTACTCTGCCAAAATTGAAACAATTTTAATCGCTAACACAGATGGAACTAACGCATGTGATGTTACAATTGAAGTTAGTAATGACAATGGCGGTACTTATTACAAAATAGGAAGTACAATTTCTGTTCCCGCAGATTCAACATTAAGTTTTTTAGATACACCATTATGGTTAGATGAAACAGATTTATTAGCAGTTACCGCAGGAACAGCCAGTGATTTATCATGGCATGTTTCTTATGTGCAAATGAAGGACGCTTAATAGAGGAAGGATATACTAATGCCTAAAATAATTAAAGTAGCAAAAGGATCTTACACTGCATCAGATATTACTATCGATTCAGATGGAAGAGTTATTACAGCTTCCTCAGGAGGAGGCGCTGCAAATTTAGTTGCAACATTTGGAGACACAGGTCCAAGTTCAGGAAACTATACTGCACAACCAGGTGCTAATTATATTGTAGCTTACATAGGTGGCGGCGGAGGCGGCGGCGGAAGAAGTCCCGGTACCGTAATCGGAGCTGCCGGAGGATTTGCTGCTTATGCGACACCTATTTCACAACCTTACACAAAAGCATATTCAATTGGAGCTAGAGGAACTGGACAACAAGGACAAGGCGGAAGTGGAAATGCTGGAGGAGCGACTAATTTTGGTTCTCCTGCAACAGTAACTGCAAATGGTGGAAACGGCGGAGGAGGTCCTGGTGGATCTCAAGGAAGTGTTGGAAGTGTTTCTGGGGCCACTGTAGATCTAACTAGTAAAGGAAGTTCTAGTAAAGGTTCAATGTTTAATAATAGTATAAGAAGACAAATGGGTTTAGATTTTGTGGTAGAATCACCAACTAATTTTGATGCCAATAACCGTATGGTATATCAAGGCTCAGGCGGGGCACAAGCAAACATAGGCGCTGAAGGTGGCGGACCAGGTGGATCTGGTTTCATATATGTTTACGAAAATATAGGTTCTTAATTATGGCAAAAATAGTAATGTCCTCGTTAGAAGATGGTGGAGTTTATAAAGTTTTTGCTGATCAAGCAGAATTAGATGCTTCGCACATAGTTCAATCTGTATATACAATTGTTGATCTATCTGATGCTGATTTAGAAAAAGTTTTAGAAGAAACAGCGACCTTTAAAGTTACTGATGGAGTTTTAGGTGTTGCTGACATATCCCCTACTTGGAATAAAGCAGAATATCATAACGCTAAAGACAAACTTTTAACTGCCTACAATAGTATGGATGATAAAACTAAGAAAGCTTCATTAGAGAGTTTTATAGAAACTGTTAATGGCATCGACATAGATTCTTTAACAGTAGATTCATCGGTATCTTTTTGGAAATACGTAAAATCAATAAATAGTAACGTCGGTTATCACCCTTTACAATTATTATAATATATATTATAAAGCCTTTATAATGCTCGAAAGAATTATAAAGGTACAATGCAAAACTTATTTGTAATAGAAGATTTTTACACTGCTGAAAATTTTGGCTTAATGTCTAATTTTCAAAGAACGTGTAACATGAAAGGTTTACATGTCCCTCAAAATATTTATTATCCCTCAAGACTAGAAGCCTTCCCTACATGGGAATCTGATGATTTTGAAAAAGATCAAATAGAATACAACCTTACAGAAAAAACTTTAATTCAAAAAACAGAGTTTAAAATTAAAAAAATTAAATCTTTTTTTAGAAAAGTATTAACTTCTGAACTTTTAAAATCCCCCTACAAAGGAAGAAATGAGTCCCTTGTGCATCAAGACTCCGACAATTTTGATTGGGCCGGTGTAGTATATTTTGACAGCTTTAGTATAGAGGATGGAACAAGACTGTATTCATATAGAGAACAAGTAAAGCCTGATGTTATAATTGGGTCTAAGCCCAATAGATGTATAATTTTTAAAGCTGCCTTATTTCATTCGGCGGGAATAGATTGGAATAAAGATTCTAGGACTGTGCAAACATTTTTTTTAGAAACGGATAAGAATGTTTGAAAATAAAATAGAATTTAGCGCTCATGAAATATACGTTAATTTGAAAGACAGTTATCCTATTCCAGCAAAAAATAATTTACCTGAATGGTATAAAAAATTAGATCATACTTGGCCAAAGAGAACTGTTAAAGGGTGCATGCCTTTTTTAGATTCAATGTCAGCAGGGTACATTTTAAAATTACCTCAGGACTTTTATGTTAACCACAATTTTACCAACGAAGATGGACAAAAGGATACTACTTTTGCCTGTCCTATGACAGAAGAAGCGGATCTTTTAAATTTACATTTTGTTAATTTAAACCGACAAGGAAATGAACATCATTCTCCACAACAACTTCAAGGCAGTCCACATCTTGAAAAAAATAATAATCAAGGAGTTTTAAAGTTTATGAATCCTTGGAAAATAAAAACTCCTCCCGGATATTCTTGTTTATTTGTCCCTCCTCTTAATAATTCAGATGATAGATTTAGTATAATACCTGGGATTGTTGATACCGATACATATGATAAAGAGATAAATTTTCCATTCATCATAAATGGAGATAAGTATGAAACTTTAGAAACAACTCTGAAAAAAGGAACCCCTTATGTTCAAGTAATACCTTTTAAAAGAGAGGGTTGGAAAATGGTGATTAAAGGAAAAAAATCAAAAGACCTGGTTAAAGAAAAATTTGGATTTTCTTTAAAATTTTTACATAAATATAAAACACTATACTGGAATAAAAAATCATGGAGATAGATGCCTTTATTAGAACGTATAAAATCATAGAAAAAAAACCGTTGTCTAAATTTTTAGCTTACGTTGAAAAAACAAACGCTTTTAAGGCAGCCCCTATTGTTACTAAAAAAGGATTACAAGTTAATACTAAAGTCAGAGATGTTAAAACGTTATTTTTAAATGATTTAGAAAAGAGTTTAACCAATGTTCATTGGTACAATTTTTTTAATAATTGTTTTTTAAGGTGTTTGGAAGAGTATAAACGAGAAACTAATTCCGAGTTCCTGCACTATCAAAATAATTTTGAAATGAGTGTTTTAAAATATGATACCAATAATTTTTATACATGGCACACAGACCATGGTTTAACTACTCCGAGAACCATAAGTTGCATCTTATTGTGTAATGACGACTATGAAGGTGGAGACCTGACATTTAAATTACCCAACCACGAAGAGTTTTCCGTTGAAAGTAGAGCCGGTGAATTAATAATGTGGCCCAGTAATTTCATGTATCCTCATTGCGTTAAACCTGTAACCAGTGGACATAGAATAACCGTTGTTGGATGGGTGGTATAATGAAACATAATGTGTGGCCTTTGTTTTCATCTCCTCTTTTTTCAATTGAAACTGGTTTAAAAAAAAATGAATTAAAGAAATTAGAAACAAAATTAAAGAAAGAAAAAACAGTCCATAGTCCAATTAATAAAATTAGTGAGAACCCTGAACAAAACAATTTTCATACTGGACGAGAAGGGTTGTTACAAAAAGAGGAATATGATACTTTAAAAGACGCAGTGATTAAATCCATAAGGTTTATTAATGATAATTATTTTAAATACAAAACTAATTTTATCATAAGTGATTCTTGGGTGGCATGGGCTCCCCCAAAAAGCAGCTGTACTATTCACAGACATCAAAATTGTTTTTTAAGCGGAGTGATTTATATTAAAGCAAAAGAAGACTGTGGAGATATTGAATTTGAAAACTTTAATCATAGGGACATCTCAGTAGGGCCTAGACACGGGGACACCCTTTATAATGCAGAACGTTTTTGGGTAAAGCCTGCCCCTGGGTTATTATTATTGTTTCCCAGTAATATGTATCATAAGATACATGAAAATAATTCAAACGAAGACAGGGTCTCTGTTTCTTTTGATATTATGCCCACATCTTTCTTAAAGAAATACATTGAAAATAATGAAGTATAAATTAATTAAAAATTTTTTGACACAAGAAGAAATTAATCTTTGTACGGATTACTGTAGAATACAACACCGGCAAAACAAATTTAATTTTGATAATCAAAACAGTAATTTTGATTCCAGCTTCTATGGGGATCCTTTAATGGAATCCATGTTGTTAAACAAAAGAAAGTTGGTTGAAAAACATTCAAAGTTAGAACTGTTACCAACTTATTCTTATTTCAGAGTCTACACCTATAAATCAGATTTATCCAAACACACCGATAGACCTTCGTGTGAGATCAGTATTACAGTTCACATTAACTCGGACGGCACACCATGGGAAATATATATGGGTGGTAAAAAATACAGAACTAAACCAGGAGACGCTGTTTTATATAAAGGTTGTGAAATTGAACATTGGAGAGAACCTTTTGAAGGCGACTGGCATGCGCAGGCTTTTTTACATTATGTAAATTCTAAGGGACCTCATAAAGATTTGTATAAGGATCAAAGAAGAATGTGGGGAGATAAAAAATGAGTTTTTTAGAAACCATGTTTTGTGATTCAATATATCATTCAACTCTATCCAACGAAAAAATTAAAAAACAATTATTGAAAATTGTGTACGACTTAGAAGAGAATGTTGAATCAAATAAAAAAACTAATGAAGGCGGCTATCAAAAAGATTTAAATTGTAGAGATTTATTTTCAGATTTAATATCTGAAGACCTTCATAAATATGAAAGACTTTTAAATTTAAATAAAAAATTAAAGCTGGATAATTTATGGTGTAATATTAATTACAAAAACAGTTATAATGTATCCCATGTACACCCCGAAGTTCATTTCTCAGGAGTCTATTATTTAAAGACGCCAAAAAATTGTGGTAAATTAATTTTTACTAATCCCAATACCTTTGTTAGAATGCATTCTGAAATGGAACAAGCAAGTGAACACCCTGATTTCAAATCTCATTTTTATATAGAACCCGTTCAAAACCTATTGTTAATCTTTCCTTCTTATTTATTACATGAAGTGGCTATTAACAATTCTAATGAAAAAAGAATATCCATATCTTTTAATTTATGCATCAAATAAATATATTTACAAACTCCTTATTTTTCACAGACCAAAAAGATTCAGAGTTTAAAAAAGAGACGATAAAAACAAAAAGTGTGGATAAGGCAAAGTTTACTGACATGTTAAAAAATTTTGCAGCTGGGTTAGCGAAGAATTATAATATAAGTTTTCAAGATGTCTTTATAGATAATATAAAATACTATGAAGATTTAAAAGACCAGACAAATTTAAAAATTGTTACAACCGATGTTTTGTTTCAAGGCTTATACATGGTGGATGTTGATGAAGACTGTGGTTTAATTTTTTTTGAAAGAGATTCCGGAGAGTTTATATGTCACCATACTGATTTTATTCCCCAGTTTAATTTCATAGCCAGAGAGAATACTATTGTATGTCTTCCTTCAAACATTGATTTTAAATTAAAAGAAAATAAGTCAGATAAAAAAAGACGGTATATTTATTTCACTCTATCCGTTTAAAAATAAATAAAATTTACATTGATTCTTGCGTCTTGATCAGTGCATGTTGTGCTGTGATGTTTTTTATGTGATTTAAAAAACAACATTCTATTTTCAATAGATTTTATTTTATTGTTTGAAAGTCCTGTGTACCCATTATTGTTGTTAATGTAAAGTATAGCGCTGTTACATTTAGGGTCATCATGATCACGATGCAATGCGTGTTTTTTTATCTTAGGGGTGTGAGGATAAAAATTACATTTTACTCGAAATAGTTTTTTTATTTCTAATTTTAAAAGAATGGGTCCAAGTAAATTAAGGGCGGGTTGACTCAGTATCTTTTGATCTTCATATACGGTATGACTTAAATAAAAATTTCCTATAGCATTATCTTTTGGATACGCCACATTATTTACATAGTACCAGGGGAAGGTGTTAGTGAGTAAGGTATTTTTTATTTTTAAAAACTCATCTTCGGGTAGAAACTTATCTTTTATTTGAAACATTTTATTAAAATATTAAGGTTAAAACGAACCGCATCTTTTAAAGGAGGATTACCTTTATGGTCAACCATACTTTTATATACTTTTGCTTGGCCTATTTTATCGACATAAAATTTATTGTTGATAAAAGTGCCTCCATCGGTCGTGTGTGGATTATATAATATGCTTAAAAAATCGTCGGTGTATTCGTCCTTATGAAGGTCAGTGTGATTTTTAGGAAAATACATATTCCATAAAAATCTTCTTACTTCATATTTTTTAATGTCTAATTGCTCACAGATTTTTTTAGTAATTTTGTATGCTTCTTTATTAAGAGGTGAATCAAAAGGTTTTCCATCTTCCAATGATAACACACTAAAACCTCCTCCTCTCCCTGCGAACAAGGGAGGCATTAAGTTCCCGTAGTCTAAACATTTCGTTAAGTACCATTGATGATAACAAAGTTTATTAATTAAAGCTAAGTTTTCTTCCTTTGATAAAATATCATCAATTAAAGTAACCTCATTAGTATTCATATTTTATGATTCGTTCTTTCAATAAATCCTCTCGAATCTCTTTTACATCAAAATTAAATGAAATAATAGTTCTTTTTTTATTTGTCTCATTGACTCCTGATCTATGTATGACGTGGGCGGGAAATACAATAAAATCCCCTTCCACTACTTTTAATGAAATAGCTCGGTTTAAATTAAGGGGGTCGAGTAGCTGGGTATATTGATGATTATCAAATTCTAGATAGTACACACCAGTGAGATTATTAGCGTGAATATGCCACCCATGAGTACCCTGGTTTTCATATTGTTGAAACCATAATTCATGTATTTTAATTGTTTTAAAACCTATTTTAGAAACCATCTTAACTAAATGGTCGTGGATATGTTGACCCGCATATTTAACCCAAGGCCTCTCAAAGTCCGAAGATTGATCCCAGTCTAATTTATGAAAGACATCTTCAAACCCTGTTTTACTATAGTTAGTTTTTGATTGATCAATCAACGATAATAGGCTATTTTTAATGTTTAAATGATTACTAAAGTGCTCTTTTAAAAGAGGAGTTCCTATGGAAAGATTCATAAAAACATGTATTATAGGTTTTTTTAAAAAATTGTATACTGTAAATTTAAATGATAAATAATTAATATGCTACAAAAAATAGGTTTTTTACCTGGATTCAATAAACAAGTTACTGCTACCGGAGCAGAAGCACAATGGACTGGTGGGGAAAATGTGCGCTTTAGATATGGTACTCCCGAAAAAATAGGTGGGTGGAATCAATTAGGACAAGATAAATTAACAGGTGCAGCGCGACAGATGCATCATATTGTTAATAAAGACTCAGTAAAATTTTCTATTATAGGTACTAACAAAATTTTATATGCGTATACTGGTGGTGTATTTTATGACATTCACCCATTAGTTAATCCGTCAGGTACAGCCATCTCTAATGCTTTTAGTACAACTAATAATGATCCTGTTGTAACTATTACTGCTACTTCTCATGGTTTTCAAGCTGGAGACATTTGTTTATTTGGTGACAGTTCTACCTTCAGTGCAATAACAAATTCTAATTTTGGATCATCCGATTTTTGTGATAAAAAATTTATGGTTACTACAGTTGTAGATTCAGATAATTTTAAAATTACAATGGATTCTAATGAAACAGGAAGTGGTGCTACTACTTCTGGAGGTATAACTTATTATAGATACTATCACGTAGGACCTGCTGAACAGTTGGGAGCTTATGGTTTTGGTATATCATTATATGGTGGTACAATTTTAGGTTCAACTACTACTACACTAACAGCACCTGGATTAGGCGACAATGCTTATGGAACAGGTGGCTCAGGAACTACAGTTAATGTTGGAAGTACCACAGGATTTCCTTCTTCAGGAACTAATTATTTTCAAGTAGGAAGTGAAGAAATTTCTTACACAGGCGTAACAGCCACAAGTTTTACAGGAATTACTAGAGCGGTTAGAGGTTCAACAAGAGCTGCGCACAGTGGTGGAGCTACTATTACTAATACATCTAGTTGGACTGGATGGGGTTCTGCAGCATCAAACACTGACAAAACTATTGACCCAGGATTATGGTCCATTGATAATTTAGGAGATAATCTTATCGCCTTAATTCATAACAGCGCGGTATTTGAATGGGATTCTGCTGCAAGTAATGCTACATCAACGAGAGCTACTATTATATCTGGAGCCCCAACAGCATCCAGAGATATGTTAGTATCTACACCTGATCGTCACTTAGTTTTATTTGGAACAGAAACAACGATTGGAGATACATCTACCCAAGATGATATGTTTATTAGATTTTCTTCTCAAGAAGATATAAATACATGGGCACCAACAGCAATCAATAGTGCTGGTACACAAAGACTGGCCGCCGGATCACGGATCATGGGAGCTAAACTTGGTAAATCTGCAATTTATGTATGGACCGATACAGCTTTATTTACCATGAGATTTGTAGGTACTCCGTTTACTTTCGCCTATGATCAAGTAGGTACAAACTGTGGATTAATAGGAATGAATGCAGCCGTTGAGGTAGATGGTTCTGCTTACTGGATGTCTGAGAATGGTTTCTTTAAATATAGTGGTAAACTAGATTCACTGGACTGTTTGGTTGAAGACTATGTTTATGATGACATTAATAAAACTTCTAACCAATTAATATACTGTGGATTAAATAACTTGTTTGGTGAAATTATGTGGTTTTATCCCACTAGTACATCTAATGTAAATGACAGAGCTGTGGTTTATAGTTATTTAGATTCTACAGCAGAGAGACCTATCTGGTTTACAAACGCGAGTTCAATTTTTAGAAGAACTACTTGGATTGATTCTGCTATTTTTGGTTTACCCCATGCTACAGATTATAATGCTTCTGACGACGCTTCGTTTGATGTGACGGGAAATACTGAAGGAACCACTATTTATTATGAGCATGAGACAGGGGTAAATTATATTAAAGGAGGAACTACATATGCAGTGCCTTCTAACATTCTTTCAGGTGATTTTGACATTACTCAAGACCAACAAAGAGGTATTACTTTTAGAGGAGATGGAGAATTTATCATGAGGATCAGTAGATTTATACCAGACTTTATTAGTCAAAGTGGAACAGCTATAGTAGAGTTTGATCTTAGAAATTTTTCTAATCAAGCCGCAGTAAGCTCGACATTAGGTCCTTTTAATGTTACAACCAGCACTACATATCAATCGTGCCGAGCACGAGCGAGGTCTATTGCTGTTAAAGTATCAAACACAGCTATAGATTCAAATTGGAAACTAGGTACATTTAGATTAGATGTACACGCAGGAGGAAGAAGATAATGCCGTTTAAGTCAGAAAAGCAAAGACGCTATATGCATGCTAACTTACCCGAGATCGCACAGAGATGGGAAAGAGATTATGCAGGTGGTGGTATTGCTAGAGTAGGATACCAACAAGGTATGGGAGTTGCACCTGTTCCTCCTAATCCTATGTTAACTAATATGCAAAAAATGAAACCTTTGGCATTAGATGTTATGACAGGACAACATATGCCAGGAATTAGTCCGCACTATGGAGGATATGGTCCAATTGATCAATGGGGAAATATACAAATGGATTTAGAAAAAGATGATATTAGATCTGGGGCACAGGTTCAAGAGCAACCAGCTTGGTATAACAGAATGTTTAATAAAGCTGGTGAAGGTATAAGAGGAATTAAAAATAAATTTACAGAAGGGTGGGATAGCTCAAAAAATTTTGCAAACAATATACTGGATAATACTTTGATGGCAAAACTAATGGCAGGATTTGACGCAACAAACGAAGACGCATTTAATTATAATCCAGCACTGCGAGGTCAAATAGATTTCATGAAAGGCCAAGGTAAGTATGGAGTAATGGATCCAAGTGGATTAAACAAAATTACAGGAGGCGCATTAAGAGGTAAAAATTTACAATCCATGTTTGGATCAAATGACTTAACTACTATGTTTGATAAAAGTATAGCTCAAACACAAAAAACTATTGATAATTTTGCTAACCAATGGGGTAATTTAAAAGAAGAAGAGGACGAGGGGTTACATAACCTATATACCCAAAAATTACAAGTTCATCTTAATCGTTTAGCCCAGAAAAAAAAGGAGCAAAAAGAATATTTTGATTCTCTTCAAAAGAAAGTTCCATCAGGTGATCCTAAGAAAAACTGGATAACAAAAAAAACTAGCGGCGGTAATGGCGGTGGTGGTCCTGGCCCTGGGGGAGGCGATACTGCTAGCAAAGGTTCAGGAGCTAAAGCAGGAACAACAGGATCCTGGACTCCGGGAGGTACGTATAACGCACCTTCAGGGCATAATCCTCATCGTTATGCTGAAGGAGGCCTAGCAAGTCTATGGCCAAGATAGTACAAACATTAACCCGAGCAAGCACAAACTACAGAGAAGACGTAGCTCAATCTTTAGTTAGAGATTTAGATGCTGTCTTAGAAAAATTAAACACAACGTTTCAAGAAGAAATTAAACAGGAGATAGAAGCTAGAAGTTTCTTTTTAGATTAATGGCAGTCGTAAATCAATACAAGTTTGTAGGGATAGATAATGACACTAGTAATGGGGAGTTAAATCCTTTTGGTAGTGGTAATCCTTTAGTTAGTGAAACGTATGTTATTAAATCTATTCTTGTTACATCAGCTGGCACTCCTAGTGCGACTGTAACAAACAATTCTATTACAGCTATTAAATCAGGGGCTTTAACAGCCAATACAACTAAAGAATTATTAACAAACCCACTAATAGTTGAGGGTGGAAAGACCCTTACAATTAAAGCAGGTAGCACAGACTCATTTGACTTGGCTGTCAGCTACCTAAATATCAAGAAAGAGGTAACAACTTAATGACAAATATTATGGAAATAAAACCTGATAAAATAATAACTACTATTTCTAACCTTAAAACAGGGGAAATATACAACACCGAAGAGGAATGGAAAGCTAAGGGAATCGCTGAAACTGACATTAGAAGAGACATTAAAGTTATAATGCCTCCACTTGATTTGTTTGGAAAAACAAGTTAAAGTATACACTCAGGAAATTTTCACCTGCTCTTAACTTAAATGAAGCAAAATTATGGCACTATTTGAAGAACAAATGACAGATACATTAGAGACAGGGGCTCCGTCTATTAAATACGAAGGAGAAGAAGGCCCTCAAGATCCTAGACAAGAGCAGATGTTAGCTCAATTAAAAGAAGAATACATGCAATATGTATTTGAAATGAAAGAGTTACAGGAACCTATTATGTCTTTTGAAGAGTGGTATCAATCTGTTTACGAAGCTAGCAAGATGGGTGTTCAAGCTCCTCAAGAAGAGATGGGTATGCAACAACAAATGATGAGAGAACCAGCAGCTTATGGTGGTATCATGGATACTGAATCAGGAAGAAGAGCTTATGGTTTAGGAAGTATATTTAAAAAGATTACAAATCCAATTAAAAAAGTTGTTAAAGGTGTAGCCAGTGGTGCAAAGAAAATATTTAAAAGTCCAGTAGGTAAAATGGGATTAGCTGCATTATTAATGGGTCCAGCAATGGGTGCATTAGGTGGGGGAGCGCCATTAGGAGCTGGTAAGTTTTTAGCAGGCGGTCCTAGAGTAGCAGGTTTAGCAGGCAAAAGCACAGGACTTAAAGGTTTATTAAGCAAAGCTATACCTCATTTAACAAACCCAAAAACTTTAGCTAAGATTGGTATCGGTGCAGCAAGTGCACTACCATTACTAGGTATTGGAACTCAAAAGCAAGAACAAGTTGTACCTGACATGGGTAAACTTGGAAGTTTTGATTTTGATTATGATAAAATGATTAGAAGAGGTCAAAATTTAAAAAGTACTCAAGACATTATAGATTATAATAAAGAATACGGAACGGATCTTGTTGAAGATGAATCTGTTTATAGAACTGAAAACGCTTATGGTGGAAGAATTGGATATGCTGATGGAGACGTGGTTGAAGAAGCAAGTATCATGGAAAAGATAAGACCAGGAAGTGTAGATATTATTGAAAAAATAAAAGAAGGAATTATTGAAGGTGGCAAACATGGAAGGGGAATTCCCGGACTAGACGACGCTGTGTGGATAGAAAAGATTAAAGATTTTATAAGAAAAAAAAGAGGTGAAGGAAGACCTGATTTAAGACCAGGTTCTATGGAAGAAATTGAAGAATTATATGAAGGGTTAAGACCTAGAGATCCTATACATCCTATGCCTATGCAACCACCGAGAAGACCTATGAGACCTATGCCTATGCAACCACCTAGAAGACCTCGAAGAGAAAGAGAAGGATACGCTTTAGGATCTAAAGCAGACTTTGCAATAGAAGATGTTATGACTGGTGGAATGGAAGATGAGATTGGTGGTATCACAGGTATCATGAGACAAGCTGATCTTCAACGTAAAGGAAACGTTGGTCAGTTCTATGCGGCTGAAGGTGGTTCACCTAATGAAGGTGGGATCATGGACCTTGGTGGTATGGAAAAAGATTATAGAAATACTGGTGGCTTTGTAGAACTGGGAGCAGAAGAAAAAGCAGATGATGTACCAGCAAGATTAAGTAAGAACGAATTTGTAATGACAGCTGATGCTGTTAGAGGCGCAGGTGATGGAGACATCGACAAAGGCGCATCGATCATGGAAAACATGATGAAAGATTTAGAAGGAAAAGGTCAAAAAGAAAACATGAAAATGGCTGGACCTGATTGGTACATAAAAAGAATAGAACACTTAATGTTTTTAGGTTATAGCTATGATGAAGCTGCAGACATAGCTTATGATAGTAATAAATATTATGAAGTCGTAGGACACGATGCAAAAAAAGGAGCTTCAGATATGTTTGAAGTTTCGGAAAGATTAAGCGAGGTAGTATAATGGGTGATATAGCATTAAGAGGAAATAAACTTACAAGAACCAGAGTTAAAAAAGGTGTAGGTGGTATTTTAAAAGGTATAGGAAAAATAGTTAAAGGTCCTGCTAATAAATGGAGAATGGAGCAGGCAAAGAATTTAAAAAAATATCGTTTGAAAACTAAGATTGAAAAAGGAAGAGCAGGAAGAGAGGCACGTAAAATAGTATCTGATTGGGATAAAAAACATGTATCTTCTAACCCTGAATTAAAAAGAGCTATGTCTCAACAAAGACATCCAAAGTCTTGGAGAAGACAGATTACAAAAAAATTGAAGGAGAGTAAGTAATGGCTGGCGCACTAATTAAAAAAATAATACAGGGGATCGGAAAACAAATTAAAAAAGTTAAACCTAAGAAAAAATGGTCTAAGAAAAATATTGGTATAGGAAAAATAAAAGATCAAAAACTTTATAAAACTTTAGGTAAAGATAAGTATGGAGATATACAAATTATTAATAAAGGTCCTCAAAAAGGATTTAGAGTTCCATTAGATAAAAAGAAATTTGCGGAAAGAAGACCATGGGCAGGTGATAAAAGCTATAAAGCATCTTATGGAGAAAGAATTCCTACTCCTTTTCCTGAACATCATTATACAAAAAAAGCTTCAGGTGGTTTAATTAGAGGCTTTCCTAAAATTGCTAAGAAAGGTTGGAGATAATGGCTGTACAACAAACACAAATGTTACCGGCACCGTTTCTAACGGATGTCTCAAAAGATTACGCTAAAAGATTAGGAGCTGTTACATCTGCACCTTTAGATACATCTAAATTTGCACCGGGTATTGCGGGTCAAGATCCTTATCAACAGCAAGCTTATCAATTAGCTGGTCAAGGTATAGGCGCTTACCAACCATACTTAACGGGCCAAGGAGCATACGCTGGAACACCAACAGACATGAGAGGTGTACAAGATTATTTAGGACAAGCAGCAGGTTACTCTGGACCACAAGCTTACCAACAATTCATGTCACCTTATCAACAACAAGTTATTGATAAAACTTTAACAGAATTTGATAGACAAACCCAAGCTGGTTTAACTGGAATAGGTCAGAAAGCTGCGATGTCTGGAAACTTAGGTGGTGGTAGAGAAGGTGTTATGAGAGCAGAATACCAATCAAACCAAGATGCAAAACGAGCATTAATGAATGCACAAATGTTACAACAAGGTTTTGGTCAAGCACAAACCGCAGCTAACCAAGCATTCGGTCAACAAAGAAATTTAGCACAGGACGTTTCTGGACTAGGTGGATTACAATATAAATTACAAGGTCAAGATGTAGGAAGATTAGGATCAGCGGGCGCGATCCAACAAGCTCAGGCGCAGGCAGAAGCTGATGCTATGAGAGAAGGAAATAGACTAAAAGCATACGAACCATATGAGAGATTAGGATACCTTGGCAGCGGTTTATCTTCTATGTTGGCTGGTATGCCTGGTGCATATTCATCAACGGTAATGCCTGATAAAGATCCATTAACAAAAGCTTTAGGAATTGCATCGGTGGGAGGACAATTCTATAAAGACGTATTTGGAGGTAATACCCCATAATGAGTAGAATATTTCATAGACCTATGTTTAGAATCGGCGGCTCAGCTGGAGGTATAACTTCTGGTTTGAGACGAGGGTATGCTGACGGAGAAGATGTACAAATAAGTGATGAACTTCTTGGAACTCCGGACTATCAAGGTGGTACTACAACAAGTGATCTTATTAATAAAGAAGAAGTAGTAAAAGAACAAGCAACACCATCCAGCAATGAAGCAGGGATGTCTTATAGAGATTTAATTGAAGGTCTGGGGGACATGGAACCACCTCAAGCTCCTGGTTTTGATTGGGGTACATTTGGTTTAAATTTAATGAGCGGTCCATCCGAAGGAGATATTTGGAGTGATATAGGTTCAGCAGGAAAAGAACCTTGGGCAAGATATAAACAAGGAAAACAATTATACGCACAATCTAAATATAAAGATAAGTGGGCTAAGAAACAATTCATGTTAGATGCTTATAGTAAATTAAATTCTGACGAAAAAATTGCTATTGAAAAAGAAATAGAATTTTGGATGTCAAGCGCAGGTGGAAAAAAATCTAGAGAAGAAGCATTAGAGTTAGTAATGTTTAGAAAACCTAAAAATCCTAAAGATGTTGCAAGAGAAAACGAGTTAAGACAACAAGACGAATTAGCTCTTGAACTTCAAAATATTAGAACAGGATTAGGAGATAAGTTTACGACCTTAGATGATAAAGATGCAATGCAAATTAAAAGAGCTAAAGATTTTGCAAGAGAAAATAATTTAGGTTTTGATTTAGATGCTTCAATTATAATTGATCGTTCAACTTGGAGTAATTTTAAAGGAGCTATAGGTGACGATGAAAATATTACATTAACAGAAAAAAATGTTGGAAATTTTACAGATGGTAATGTTTATGTTGATATTGTAACGGGAAATATATACGAAAAACAAGGTATTAATCTTATCAAGCGTAATTAGGAGGTCACATGGTTAGATATTTTGACCCAAGACAACTTATTTTAGATCAACAAGAAGAAGAAGAAAAGAAAGTACAAGACGTTCTCTTAACTCAAGAACGATTAGATTTATTAAAAGAAGAAAAAGAAAAAGCTTTAAGAAAAAGAAGTAGTATAAGAGAAGGTTTAACCGAAGCTGCTAAAATTATTAGAGACGTTAAATTTAGAATTAAAGAAGGCGACGACGCCTATTACGATTATAAAAAAAAAACTGAACCTGATTTCCAAGACCCTAGAGAATACGCTGAAGGAAAAGTTTTTATAACTCCATCTGAATTAGAAAACATGGAGAAGGGTGGTAAGAAAGTAAAAAATTTAAAAAAAAAATACGAA
>Ga0080013_1002160_pt1 | contig 23879 bp, 22 predicted proteins | sample ETNvirenome_6_85_FD_69236 | JGI IMG/M metagenome (GOLD analysis project Ga0080013, IMG submission 69236) | Marine viral communities from the Pacific Ocean - ETNP_6_85 (SPADES assembly) (version 2) | ecosystem: Environmental > Aquatic > Marine > Oceanic | place: Pacific Ocean | collected 2013-06-19
CTTTTGATAATGCAAGTTGATGTGAAAAATTACTTGGAATATCACTTGCAGGTATATCTACTACCTTCCATTTTTTCTTTCTACATTCTTTTTGATATTCATTATTATGAAGTGCTTGTAAACCAGAGTTTTGATGTCTGATTCCATCACCTTCTGTTAAATATTTATTACGATTTGATCGTATATCTATTATTTCTCCAGGCCACATTGATTTTACATCTATGTCGCTTTCTACTTGATGACTGTAATCGTACGAGACATCCTGTTTACGTGCAGTCCCTCTCGTACTACCTACATCTTTCTTTGTTAATGGATGACTTTGACTACTCATATATCTCCTTTAATTGTATAAGTGTTTGCATAAAAAAAAGGTGTACATTTCTGCACACCTTCTGTTGTTAAGCTGATTTCTTGAATTCCTTCATTTGTTCTTGACTGAATTCAAATAAACCCCGATGAGATGGAGCTTTATCAGATTTTCTCCATTCATTCTTCCATGCGCTAAAGCGCATCTGAAGCATTTGATCGTGTTCAATTGGCCCGTGGTCTATTACCATTTGTACTTGTTCAGGGCTCAATTCCAAGATTCCTGAGATTTGAGGCCGACTCTTTCCAGAATCAGAAACGCCTGGTTTAGCGGTGTACCAGATACTTGCGTTTTTCCGATTTTTTTGTTCAGCTAATCTATACATAGAAAACTCCATTTTAATGGTTGTTGATTGAAGAAAAATTCTTCATAAAAAATAGAAGGATGGGGCCTCTCCGCAGATAGATTTAGAAAAAAAAGATGGTTGGTTTGGTTTTTTTTTCTAAATCTACCCCTTGGGGCCGAAGGTCTGTGGATTAGGCCGATGGTAAAAGGTGATGACTGTAAAAACTAAGTTGAGGATGTTAAAAGGGAAGTTCCCATTGAGAATTTTTCAAGATCAACAATCTTAAAATGAACAGTTTTCATGTATAGATTAGATGAACGTTAAAAATCGAGCAAAAACCAAGTGTCTTGTACAACGATCTTAAACCAGAGTGGAGATGGTTCTGTGCAAAGATCGAGCTGAAAACTCAGGTTATTCTTGGTTTGAGAAATGAATGAGTTCACTTGGGAATTAGACACGGTTGTCCAATTGATCATTATTAAATGATTCAGATGTGACCTTTTGGTCACATGGTGGAATGATTGGCGCAAAATCGATAATGATCCTTCTCGTCTGGTTTCTTTAGAAGTCAGCAATAAGAAATTAAGGTGTTCAATCAATCTGCTTTCAATTGATTCGTGCAGAAATGTATGCCTTGGGTTTAGGCAATAAGCGTTGCCAGTGCCGTGATTAATCATCATTAGTCTTTATCCTTCATGCTCATTATCTCTTCATAATCATTACTATGCCCTTGGTTATCCCTGTGTGCTGGAATTAGCTAGTATCTACCTATTTGTTCAAGAGATATGAGCATTATTATTATATTAGTCTAATGATGATCATTAGTTAATGGTGCAGTTGTGCTGGCGATCAGGGGGTGGGGGGCACAAAGTGGGTGCTGTACGTATAAGACTCCTCCCATCCATCTACTTGGAGATCACGGGAGGTGTTATGGACCATAGCCTATTTAAAGATCAGGAGCAGGAATGCGAATTTTATGGGTTATGCTTAGTTTCATGGACGAGAAGAAGTTAGAGATCACAAGGAGGAAGTTTTTGAAAACCTCGGGGAAGGTAGCAGGTGCGGTAGCATCAAAAGGTGGTAAGTTGAGGGGTGTTGGAGAGTTGATCCTGCCGCAGGAGGCATCGAAGTCAGGAATTGGGCATCTGTATCAGGAGGTAAGGCGTGATTTGAAGGGCAAGGTTGTTGGATACGGAAGTATTTGGTTAGAAAACGCAAAAAAAGCTCAACAAGCATACAAATTTCCAGGTGGTCCGAGATCAAAGATTAAAACATCCAAGATGGAATATCTGGGAGAGGTGGATTTAAGTGATTTTCAAGGAGATCCTTTCGACATCCCCGAAGGTGGAGGAGAAGAAGGTGGTAGTCGTTGGTCGATGCAAAATAAAAATGCTGGAAGTTTACAGAATTACCCCCGAATAGCAGATGTTGAGTATGATGCAGAGGGTTGGCCACAAAAGGTGAGCAACAAGCGTTTTGTCCAGAGTTTTGACGAAATTTCTATGGATTTGAATGACCAGATTGATCATGAGCAGTTACAAGAGGAGGAGTCTTTCTCTGAGGACTATGAAAATGAAGTAAGGGCAGGACAGTTGAGGGATGCTGGTGAGGTGGAATCTGGACATCCTTTTGATAGTGATGAGTATGGGCAGAAGATTAAGCGTTTAAGCCAAACGGCAAGGAAGTTATCGGACAAATTAGGAAAAAGCCATTGGTTGCAGGAACAGACAAAGAAACAGATCCAATCCCGTTCTCAGATGCTTCTGGAGCATCAGAATCAGCAATCCCAGAAGAAGCCTAGTCAGACGAAACAGAAAATAGTACAAGCAATTGATCTGGCAAAGGAATCTCCAAAGACTTCCAGTATAATTACAGGATTAAGTCGTTTCAGTGGTGCATTGGCAGGATTGGAGTTGGCAGATGCGAACCCATTCAATCCTCCGAAGTTAGGAGCACCTGGAATTGAGGAGTGGAAGAGGCAGGAAGAAGCACGTAAGAAGAAACTGGTATCTCAATGAGCGCACCATCAGGCCGAGTTTATTCGGAATACGACAAGAAGTATCAGGCAAGTAGAGAGCAAGTCCAAAAGAGAGTTGCAAGGAATCGTAATCGGAGAAGGTGGTTGCGAGAAGGTAGGGCTAAGAAAGGTGACAGGAAGGATATTCATCATCGTGATGGAAATACAAAGAACAATTCAGGTGGTAATTTAAGTTCAATGGATCAATCAAAGAATAGATCAAAGAAAAAGGGGTAACATGACACCAGCGGCACAGATAATCATGGCAATAGTCAGAGGATCTTCAAGGTTTCTGACCCGTTCAGGAGGTTTGGGGCGTGCGATCCGATGGGGGTCACAAGGCGGTAAGCGAGTTGTAGGAAAGACAAAAGGTAAAGCGAAGGTCGCAGGTCGGGTTTCCAAGACTAAATCTGGGAAAGATGTTATAATCAATCCAGAAGGAGGTCACACGTTTCTTGGAAAAGGTGATGCATCAAGATTACTGAAGGGTGCAAGGAATGTGTCGGTAGGTCGTAAGGTATTTATTACGGGATCTGCGGCAACAGGAGGATATGCATTGGGATCTGCAAGCAAAGGCACAAAGAAATCCACTCCTGAGAAGACTCATACCGAAAAAGATCCAGGAGGTATGAAATTCAGTGCGGCTCCAGCTTTTAAACATCCAGAATTCGGTCACTTGGCAAAACCAAAGAAGTCTTCTGCACCTGCTAAGAAGTCACCTAAGAAGCAACCTTCACCAAAGAAATCATCTGGTAAGTTTTCCCAAGCATTTAAAGAGGCTTATGCAAAAGGAAAAGGGAAAGGGAAAGTATTTCCGTGGAAAGGCAAAAGTTATATAGCTTTGACTAAAGAAGATACGGGTGGTTTAACAATTGCTCAGTACAATAGGCGTGAGAAAAAGTTAAAAAAACTCAAAAAACATATGCCGAGTATTTTCAAGGGATAGGATGAAGCAGGAATACGAAAAGCGTATTGGTCCCAGACGGGAGAAGTGGTTGGAGGAGTATTGCACTCATGGTGATGCTACTTTAGCGGCAAAGAACGCAGGATACAAATATCACACGGACACTGATTTCAGGAAGGAGGGAACCCGTCTCAAGAAAGCAATGGAATCCGAAATCACTCAGGAGATGGAAGGCCGAATGGGTGATAAGGGCCCAAGAGCATTAAGAGTCGTTGAGGAGTTGATGAAAAGTTCCAATTCTGATACAGTCCGTTTACAAGCCGCAAAGGATCTTCTGGATCGAAGTGGCTACAAACCAGTGGAGAGGATAGATGTTACTACAGAACAACGCTCAGTGGAAGAAATTGAATCACGAATTATCGGACTTGTGGGAGTCGATGCGGCTCAAGCACTCCTTGGGAAGAAAAAAGTTGAAGAAGAGATTATCCCTGTTGTGGACAAACCTGAAGAAGTCTCTCAGGCCATCAACTGATGGAACTTCAAAAGGTTGATGAAGCAGTAAGACTTGCAGAGGAGTTGCAGGAACGTAAGGAAATCAATAGGATAGACTTCTATGAACCGTACCCGTATCAAGAGCAATTTCACAAAGCACAAGATCTCTATGGTGGCAGAGCAAAGCAAAGACTCCTTATGGCGGCAAATAAAGTCGGGAAGACTTTTTCAGGTGCCGCAGAGTTGGCAATGCATCTTACAGGACGTTATCCGAAGTGGTGGTCAGGGCATAAGTTCTATTTGCCGATACGTGCTTGGGCGGCAGGAAACACATCAGGCAACACACGAGATATTGTCCAGAGCGAAATGCTGGGTGAACCAGGAGACCCCGAAGACTTTGGAAAAGGAGCATTGCCCAAAGATGTTATTATCTCTACAGACCGTTCACCAGGAATCCCTAATGCCATCAGTGCAGTGGTGGTCAAGCATATTTCTGGGAAGAATTCTAAACTGTTTTTTAAATCTTATGAGCAAGGAAAAGAGCAGTGGATGGGTTCAGCAGTGGATTGTGTTTGGTTGGATGAGGAACCCCCCCAACCGATATATTCTCAGGCTTTACGTGCTACCTTAAAATCCGCAGGATTGATATGGTTGACATTTACACCAGAGTCTGGAATGACCAACACGGTTGCGGCATTCATGAACGATCTCAAGAAGTCTCAGAACCTCTATCATGCAACTTGGGATGATGCCCCACACCTCACAGAAGATGCAAAAGAAGAGATCCTCTCTGCATTACCTCCTCATGAGAGGGATATGCGGAGCAAAGGAATTCCTGTCCTTGGTTCAGGATTGGTATTTCCAATTGATGAAGACTCAATCAAAGAGGAAGCATTTGCAATTCCAGAACATTGGTCGAAGATTGTTGGAATTGATTTCGGCTGGGATCATCCGTTTGCGGCAGTCTGGATTGCCCATGATCGGGATACGGACACAATCCATGTCTACGACACGTATCGGGTTTCTGCAACAACTCCAGTGGTCCATGCAGATGCGCTTAAAGCGAGGGGTGAGTGGATTCCAGTGGTATGGCCGCATGATGGTATGCAACACGACAAAGGTTCTGGAGAACCTCTGGCGAAACAGTACCGCAGGCTTGGGTGCAATATGTTGGGGAGTCATTTCACTAATTCAGACGGGGGCAACGCAGTTGAGCCAGGAATTCTCGACATGTTCATGCGTATGCAGTCTGGCAGATTTAAGGTCTTCAACCATCTTTCCGACTGGTTTTCTGAAATGCGGATGTACCACCGAAAAGATGGAAAGATCATCAAAGAACGTGATGACATAATGAGTGCAACAAGATATGCATCAATGTCAGTAAGATATGCATCTTCTTTGAAGTTTGAACCCAGAGTTGAGACAGCATTGGGTACTGCGGATACCGACTATACTTACTTCAACTGATTATGGATTTAGATAGACTTAGATCACGATCCCGTTTGATGAAGAAACGCTTGGGTCGTAGACGTAGTGAGGCAGGTGCGGCATTAGGAGCATCTCAATCTGCATTTGGTGTTTATGAGAAAGAATTTGGAGAAGCTGAAGTTGCACATGGTGCATTGAAGACAGCATCTGAGAAATATAAGGATGTTTATGGAGCATCCAAGAAAAGTGCATTGAAGACTTTTCAAACAACTGCCACAGGTCAAAAAATTGAAAGTATAGGTAAAAAATACGGGATGAGTGATCTTTCATCATATGCAGACACAGGAGGATTATCTAGTGCTGGTGGTATGTTAAGAAATGAACTTAGAAAACAAACAGGATCAGGAAGTAAATACGGGCAAGCAAAATACTCAAGAGGTCTCCTGGATGCATATTTCAGTGGAACCAAGCATAAAGGCGAAATGGTGTCTGATGATTTGGTTCAACGTCATGCAAGAAATCTAAATTATGATACAACAGGGATTACATTTTCAGGTGGTCGTGCAACTAAAAGTAGACAGGGGAAAAAGAGATGGATGGGGTCATTACTCAGATTTCAATGGGATCCATTTCACAAGTGGGAAGAGGATAAAACAGGAGATTACAGTAAAAGTGCAACAACAAGCAGATTAAAAGGTATGTGGGATACCCAATTTGGTGAAGTATCCAAAGATATCGGGTATCTCACTGGTGTCACAGATGATTTTGAAGGTAAAGAAACGCATGATGTGAGCAAACGATGGGATAAGACAAGTGGTGATTTTGCAAAATATAAAACAGATATCGAAACAGGAGATGTTATTACAGCACGTTCTGAAAAGAAATCGGCAGGAGATATCTTTGAAAAAGAAAAAGGTGAGGTTGGAACATGGGATGAAGATTCTCAGACAGGAACAGGAGCATTAGCAGATTGGAAGAAAAAAGAAGGATTATTCACATCTGCAAAAGAGACATTTGAGACTCTGGGTGCTGATTATGCGACTTTGACAGGAAGGATTAAGAAGTTTGAAAGATTGGGATTTGGTGAAGAAATCAAATCCAAGAAATTCAAACGGGCAAAAGTGGGAGCAGGATCTTACATTGCCTAGAAATCATATAAGGATCATTCCAATCACTTCAGAGGAGTTTTATAAGGCAGTTTTGGAAGCGGCAGAGTTGGATGATGATGGGATTAGCAATCCTACTCATGCAGTAATGAGAAAAGGAGAAATTGTAGGTGCATTCTCAACTCATGTTCCATGTGTTAATTGGTGGATGTCTACATCTAAAGAAGATGGAATAACCAGTATTGAATCAATGACGGTTTTAACGACAATGGAGGCAATGCTGAGAGACAAAGGAATCGGGCAATACCTCATGCCCTGTAATATCAGCAGTCCTTACTACAGTTTAATGGGTCGTATTGGATATGAAAAAGAACCAGATGATCTACATTTGTTCACTAAAAATATAGCCGAGAACTAATATGGCTGGATGTAACTTAAGAAAGTCGGGTAGTGATTTTAATCAAGCCTGGGGAGGTGGTAAATGGGCAAGCGAGCGTGCTTATGTCGATATGACTACTAAAAATTTAAGTATGCCTGAATTTAATAAAAGATGGGGAGGAGAAAACTGGAAAAAACAATCAGGGCTTGGTCAGTTTTCAAATGAAGTGAATACCGCAATGGAAGAATTTGGTCGAAATTGGACAGGTGATGCATGGTTAAAGGATCGTCTTGGAATGGGGCAGTTTGATAAGAAATCAGGATCTGGTGCAGAAATGGATGAACCAGCAATGCCTGATGATCCAGGAGATGAAAGCACTGTTGATGACGAAGTGATGGAGGAACTGACAGAAGGAGATCCTAATGAGGAAGCACAGATTGCGGCACAAAGAGCAAGGAGACGTAGGGCTTTAATGAGTAAGTTCAATAAACAAGACACCATTAGAACGAGTGGCCGTGGAGCAAAACAATACGCCTGAACAACAACAGCTTGAAGAAAAGCTGATTGAGCATCTGAAAGCAGAATTCGGTTCTTTGCAGAATTCCCGTCACAATTGGGAGTCTATGTGGCAGGACATTGGAGAACTGACAATTCCTGCACGGGCAGATTTCAATACTCACCGTGCCAAAGGAGAAAATAGACGGTCCAGAATCTTCGATTCAACGCCTGTACGATCTTTGACCAGATTTGCATCTGGACTTCATAATATGCTTGTTCCTTCAACAATCCCGTGGTTCATCATTACAACTCAGAATAGACAAGCGGCAAAGGATCGGGATATATCGTTGTGGCTCGAACAAGCACAACTTCATATACAGGATAATTTCAATAGACCATCTACCAATTTTCATCCTTCCCTTCATGAGTACATGCAGGATCTTGGTGCTTTTGGTACAGGTGTGATGATGATCATAGATAGGCCAGGAGAGGGTCCATATTACCTGTCAATTCCATTATACGATTGTTACCTAGCAATCAATGATTTAGGCCGTGTAGATACCCTGTATCGCCTCTATGAGCATACTGCAAAAGAACTGTTGGATGCCTATGGTCCAGAATTGTTGCCAGAATCGGTTACAGGAGCATTGGAAAAGAATAATGCATTCAAGAGATTTGAGTGTATCAATGTTATAAAACCTTCAAAACATCTGAATCTTCCTGTTCCTATTCAGATGCCTTATGTTTCAATATTCTGGCTTCGTTCTGAGAATAAAATCCTGAGTGTCAAAGGATTCAATGAACAGCCATTTATATGCTCCAGATGGGACAGAAATTCTATGGAGACATATGGGCGTGGACCAGGAAATGAGGCTCTTGCTGACATTAAGATGCTTAATGAAATGGAGAAAACATTTCTGAAAGCACTTCAGAAGGCAGTTGATCCTCCGTTGATGGTTCCTGATGATGGATTCATCTCTCCTATCAGAACAACTCCAGGTGGTATCAATTACTTTCGTGCAGGAATGACCAAGGATGATAGAATCGTTCCGATGCCTACTCCACAGAGGATTGATTATGCAGAGATGAAGATGGCAAAAGTCCGTCAATCCATACAGCAATCCTTCTACCTTGATATGTTGGAATTACCAGGACCAACGGCAGAGGATGGGGATGTGATGCGTTTCACTGCAACTGAAATTGCCGCTCGTCAAAGAGATCGTTTGTCGATTCTTGGACCTATTGTAGCAAGACAGGAGATTGAAATGCTGGGGCCCATGATTGAGAGAACGATGTCCGTCCTCAGTCGAGGGGGCCTTCTTCCACCTCCTCCCCCAGCACTTATGCAACAACAAGTGAAACTGGAATATCAAAATCCTGTATCAATTGCAATGAGATCAGGAGAACTTCAATCAGTGTCTCAATTGATGCAGTTCATGGTTCCATTTGCTCAAATTGATCCAAATGTAATCCGTAGATTCAATACTGGTAAACTTGCAGAGTTGGGTGCAGAAATACTGAGGGTTCCTCCATCTGTTCTGAAAACAGAAGAAGAATTACAGATGGAAATTAGACAAGAACAACAAATGATGGCAGAACAACAGATGATGCAACAACAAATGGCAATGGCACAAACAGAAGAATCATTGTCCAAGGCAGAGCATAACAGAGCATCCGCAGAAGCCGCATTATTGAATGCAGGAGAACCTGTATAATGTTTGATAAAGAAAAGCGTAGAAAAGCCTTATATAAGGAGGTTTTTACTTCAGAAGCAGGAAAAGAAGTTTTGCATGATATTATGAGACATAATTTCGTAATGAACACAACTCAATCAAATGATGCATTGGAGACAGCATTTAACGAAGGAAGACGGGCTGTAGTATTGGCAATCATGCATAATATACAGAAATCCCCTTCCGAATTATTGGAAGATCAGGCAGAAATTTATGGAAGAATCAGCACCGACAACCGAGAGCAGTCCTTCGATCTTAACTGACGGACCTGCATCGGCCAGTGAACCAAGTTCAGGAGGATCTCTCTTAGATGGATCTCTTCCTGTACAAACATCTAACCCGTTAGCCTTTGATCCTGGCTCTTTGCCAGATGATCTCAGGGCAGAACCTTCCCTTCAGAGTTTTGACTCTGTTGATAAGTTGGCAAAGTCCTTTGTTCATGCAAGGAAGATGATCGGGGCAGATCCAGACCGAATGCTTCAACTTCCAAAAGAAGGAGATGCTGACGGATGGGATGCGGTTTATAACCGTCTGGGAAGACCAGAAGCTCCAGATGGCTATGATTTTGACTTAGGAGATGGTGAACAATCCAATGATGTCTCTGATTTTAAATCAGTAGCACATGAATTAGGACTCACCAATGACCAAGCCAAAAATATGCTTGGGATCTATAATCAGATCACCGAGAATGACCTTGCTCAAGAAGATGAGCAGTTCGAGCAGATGAATGTTGATTATCTCCAAGACATTCAAAAAGAGTGGGGAGATGATTTCAACAAGAATGCAGAACTTGCAAGAAGGGCGTTTACGAACTTTGCATCTGAAGAAGCAATGGATGTCTTGAGAGATACAGGGTTGAGTAATCATCCTGAAATCTTGAAGACTTTTGCCAGGATTGGTCAGGTCTTATCAGAAGATAATGTCCTGCCTGGAACAAGAAGTGCAATTGGAGGTATGTCACCAGTACATGCCCAGGAAACCATTGATTCTAAAATGGCTGATAAAGACTTTAGAAGTGCCTATCTTGATGGGACACATCCAAGTCATGCTCAAGCTGTTCAGGAAATGCAAAGGCTTCACAACGCACTCGCTTGATCAGATAACCCTTTTCAGGGGCCTGTAGCTACCAGTTACGTAGCGGACCTACCTTTAGTAGATAATCCGTAAAGTGTTGATTTTAATAACATTTTTTTACGGATTAATATGTCTACTCAAATAACAACAGCATTTGTTAAGCAGTACAGTGCAAATGTACAACTGCTTGTACAGCAAATGGGGTCCAGGCTTCGAGGAGCCGTGACTCTTGAAGCTGGTAAAATAGGTGAAGAAGTCTATATGGACCGTATCTCTGCTACTGATGCACAGAAAGTGACATCACGGCATGGAGACTCACCTCAAATCGATACGCCTCATGATAGGCGCAGAGTCGTACCAGTTGATTACGATTGGGGCGATCTCATTGACAATCCAGACCGCTTGCGGACTTTGATTGATCCTGCATCTGCATATTCCGTCAATGCCGCTATGGCAATGGGAAGAGCAATGGATGATGAGATTATTGCGGCTATTACAGGAGCATCCACATATGGTAAATCAGGTGGATCTAGTTATGCGACTCTTGGGGCATTCGGAAGTGCCTCCCAAGTGATTTCTCCTGAAACCAATTCGTATGCAGTTGATGGAGAGAGTACTGGTGTTGATCAACCCCTAACAGTGGGTAAGATGATTCATGCTCGTAAGATCCTTGGAGCCGCAGATGCAGATGATTATGATATCAATGGCAATTCAAATCTGTTTTTGGTGGTTAATGCACAACAGTTGGGATGGTTGCTGACATCCACGAAAGTGAATTCAGCAGACTATAACCAAGTACGTGCGTTGGTTGCTGGAGATCTGAACCAGTATATGGGATTCAACATCATCCGATCTGAAAGGCTCGGAACTGAAACTGACAATTCCATTACTTGTGACAAAGTAGTGGCGTTTCATCGAAGAGGTGTTGGATTGTGCATCTGGGAAGATATTGTCGCTCGAATTACAGAACGACCAGACAAACGGTTCAGCCAGTACATCTATTACAGGATGACTCTGGGTGCAACCCGTTTAGAGGAAGAACGAGTAATTCAAATTAATTGTAAACAAGGCGCAGTAACTGCGGCTTAACCTCTAATACGGATTGAATTATGGGTATAACAACTCAAAACAGCACTGAGTATGCAAATACTCTTGCAACGCCTTCTGTAGCTAATTCCCCTGCGGAACAGCATGGAAGAATGCGGATTATGTATTTTAAGCACACTCAAGATGGTGCTGGAGATGCAACTTCTTCTGTTGCATTAGGTAAACTCCCAGCAGGAAGGGTAAGAATTTTTCTTGCTCTTTCAAGAGTCTATGTGAACTGGACTACAGGTTCAGCAAATTTAGATCTTGGTTGGGATGCTTATACTGCAATGGATGCAACGACCACTGCGGCTGATTCAGATGGATTAGTTGATAATGAGGACGTTGATACTGTTGGGTATTTCGACTTTGAAGGTGGATTAGCCACAACAAAAGCTCTTGGAGGAACATACGTTTTTGAAAGTAAAGACGGTGTTGTAATAAGAGCTACAAACCAAGCGGCAGTATTAGCAGATGCTGATGTTATTGCTGGTTATATTGTGTACGTGGTTGATTGATTCAATCGGGGGCTAAAAGCCCCCTTTCCCCACAGAGATTTATGGAAAAGATAATTCTTTATAAACAAGAAGGTAATGAGCAAGAAGTTGTAAAAAATTCTGCTCAACATAAAGAATTAATAAAAGAAGGATGGAAGGAAGAATTAAAGTCTTCTAAAAAAACTTCTAAGAAGAAATTCTGATGGCTTCTGAAGTCGATATTTGTAACATCGCCTTATCAAATCTGGGAGAGAAACCTATCTCTGCCAGAAATGATGCGAATCAACGTGCGAGAGCATGTGATAATCGTTTTGATGATGTTAGGGATTTAGTTCTTCGGAGTCATATATGGAACTGTGCGTTGAAGAGGGCCCAGCTTACCTCTTCAGCCACAGCCCCAACATGGGGTTATGACTATGCATTCCCAAAGCCTGCTGAGATGCTCAGACTCATCACGGTAGCAGAAAACACAGATGGGGATAATTCCTATTCTTTTAAAATAGAAGGAGAGAATATTGTCACTGACAGTTCATCTCTTTTTATCCTCTATATTGAAAAAGTAACAGATACTGCCAAATATGATTCATTGTTGGTACAAGCAATAGCATTGAGATTGGCAACTGAAATTGCACAGGACATCACAGGTAAGACTGAATTGAAGAATTCTTTGATGAATAAGTATCGTGAAGTCTTGTCGGAAGCCAGAAGTGCAGATGCCGCAGAAGGAACACCACAAAAAATTGAAGCGGACCTATGGTTGGAATCAAGGTATTCCAGTTCAGGTTCCTGGAGGCCGTTCAGTGCCGATGTGGTTCAGTCTGATGCGTACTAATGGCTCGATTACTCCATTACCAGACCAGTTTTGCAGATGGTCAGATATCTAAAAAACTGCGTGGTTTTGTAGATACTGAGTCTTATAAATCCTCTGTTGAGGATCTTAAAAATATGGTGGTGACGCCTCAAGGTTCAGTCACCCGTAGGCCAGGAACCCGATATGTCGCCACCACTAAAACCAATCAACAAGTAAGACTTGTATCGTTCAATTTCGGACAGGATCAGGCTTATGTGATTGAGTTTGGGAATCTCTATATCCGTTTCTTCAAAAACAGTGCAGTTCTGGGGGCTCCTTATGAAATTGTTTCTCCTTTTGCAACCGCAGATTTGGATGCACTGAGTTTCACTCAAAGTGCAGACATTCTTTTTATTGCCCATCCTTCTTATCAACCTCGTCAACTGATCCGTTCAGGAGATACCAGTTGGGCATTTGATTATGTCAATACTCAGGATGGTCCTTACAATTCAATCAACCATAAAGAATCTGCAACTTTAACTATTTCAGGCTCTGCAACTGAAGTAACCGTAGGGAATCCTCAAGTAGACACCACAGATGATTTCTTCCAATTGGCAAATCATGACTTATTGGATGGAATGGCAGTTAAAATCTCATTGAAAACAGGTTCTACAGCAGGGAATTTTCCTGAATACCATGAGGATGATCCTGAAACAGCGGCAGATTCAGGGACTCATTTTGCGGCAGGAACCGTTTATTATGTGGTTAATGCAACATCAACTACATTCCAGTTGGCAACAACATTAGGAGGGAAACCAGTATTTTTAATAGACCGTGGTAAAGAACATATTTTAAAAAAGCAGATATACCCCAAAGGGACCGCAATAACGATAAAGGTCGATGATGGAACATCATCTGCGTATGCCGATAGTACAGCTTATGTCAAAGGAGAAGTAGTCACTCAGGGTGGGAAATATTACACTGCAATTGTTGGTCATACTTCTGATTCTTCTTCAGAAACTCCAGGTACAGGAGGAGGTGCAGATAAATGGGAAATATTGGATATCAATGAAGGTCTGGGATTTCAGAGTTATGATGTCGATACCTATGTGCGGTTCAATCCTCTTCAGGGAGCCGCAATCAGTTGGGGATACTTCCAAGTTGATGCAGTAACAAATGCATTAACAATTACTGCAACTGTTAAAGAAGACCTTGTGTCGGCAGGGCCAAACCATGAATGGCGTAAGTATGCATGGAACTCAGATGCAGGTTGGCCTCGTACTATGGAGATCTTTCAACAACGTATGTGTTTTGGAGGAAACGATGACAATCCTCAAACTGTCTGGTTTTCTAAAACAGGTGATTTCTTCAACTTCTCTCCTTCTGAGAAGATTGGTGTTGCATCAGGTAATGTAACTGCGACAGGGGCCCGTGTGGTTGGAGAACAAGTTAAGGATGACAATGCCATCACCTTGACCATTTCGTCTGCCACAGTGGATCTGATTGATTTTCTGATCTCAGGAAAGAAACTGACCATAGGAACATCAGGTGGTGTGTTTCAGATGTATGGATCTGAGACAGAAACCACGATGACTCCATTCAATTTCACCATTGATCGTGTAACAAGTTATCCCACTGAAACCAATGTCTATCCTCTTATTATTGATAACAATGTTATTTATGTTCAAAAGAATGGACGTAAATTAAGAGATATTATTTATACTGCACAAGACGTAGAAGGGAATCAGGCACAGGATTTATCCATACGTGCAGAGGATTTACTTGTAGATGTTATTGATCAGGTCACATACCAGGATGTTCCTTTCAATATAGTTTGGTGCAAATTGGTAAATGGTAAGATGCTGGCAATGACATACAACAAAGCATTGAACATGATGGCCTGGAGTAACCACACTCTTGGAGGTTCCCATACAGATGCAACTTATGGAAATCATGCAAAAGTAGAATCAATAACTGTTATTCCAACATCAACCCATCATCAGTTATGGATGGTGGTCAAAAGATCTATCAATCTAGGTACTGTTACTGCTAATGCTTCTACTGATAAATTGGCTTTAACAGGTCATGGAATGGCAGATACCACAAAAGTCAGGTTTACCACAACAGCAGATGCTCTTCCAGCACCTCTTGCAGTAGATACTGATTATTATGTTGTTAGCACTGCAACTAATGATTTTAAGGTTTCTGCATCATCAGGAGGTTCTGCAATTGATATTACAGATACAGGAACAGGTAGTGGAACTCATACTGTAATGATGATGGATAAACGATACATCGAGTATATGGATCGTTATTTCGATTCAGGAGAACACACTTCTGATGAAGCACATTATGTTGATAGTGGTATATATACAGAAGGATCTGGTGTCACCAATCTGTCAGGATTAACTCATCTTGAAGGCCAAACAGTAAGGATTCTTGCAGATTCTGCAATTCAGAATGAACAAACAGTATCTAGTGGTGCAGTTACAATAACTGCCTCAGATAAGATTCATGCAGGACTTGGATTTGATAGTTTCCTCACAACGTTGGATCTTGCAGAAGGACCATCAGGAATTCTGGTTGGAAACAGGAAGAAGATTCATCGTATTGTGGTGAAGATGCTTGATACGATGGGATTGAAATATGGACCTTCATTGACAGAACTAGATGAAATGATTTCACGTTTTCCATCAGATGATTTGGGAGTTGCAGTTGCATATAAGACAGGTGATGAAGTTCTGACAGTTGGGAATATGACTTATGATGATCACAACATCATTATTGGGCAGGACGGTCCTTTCCCAGTTTCAATACTTCTGATTGGATTTGATTATGAAAGTAACGATTTATAAAGGCTGGTTATGTGGATGATGGCATTGGGTGCTTTGATGGGTTATGGGCGTGGGCTCATGCAGGATCAGCAAACAGTTGGAAAGATTGAAAGTTTACAGCTTCAGGCAGGATGGGAAAGAGATCATGGTGACATGATCCTGGAAGATACTTTCCGTGGAGTTCTCAGAAAGAAAAAAGTTGCATACAAACAATCTATTTCAATTATGGATTCTGCAAATGTTCAACAGATGCAGATCAAAGCACAGGCAGAACGTAATGCATCGTCTTTGATTGTACAAGCGGCTGGATCAGGAGCAGATGTCGGTTCAGGAACTCCATTGGAGAATGCGGCAATTCAGATGGAAGTAGGAGATGCAGAAGCACGTACCAATCAAATCAATGCAAGAAACAGCATCAAGCATCTTTGGGATGATGTGAAATGGGAATCTGATGAAATGAAACGAAGTGGTAAATTCCAACGTAAAATGAAATACAGAAAAGCATCTTTGATGGAAGCAGGTGCAGAAGGCTTAGAAAGTTCCAGAGGTGCAAATATGTTTAGTAGCATTCTTGGAGGTACAACCCAAGGACTTGGAATTGGAACAGCATTTGAGCAGGCTTATGGGACAGATGATTCTCCAGTAACAACTAGATCTAGATCTTCAACTGTTACTAAAGGGTATGGTGGAGGGAAACCAAAAAGAACTGGAGGTATGGGATCAGCTGGATCTAAGAGCGGTATGATTAATTATGATTATCCAAATATCAGATAACGAATAATGGCTGATTTTCAATACTACTCTGGAGAAGAGAAAGCACAGGGTCCTAAGTCTACTCAGACTTCTCAATCGGCTCCTCCTCCTAATGCATTGCAGTTCTTTGATGACCAGACCGCAGGAGCCCAAGCATGGTCTAATGCGGTTGATATGGTTATGGAAGCAGGGACCGTTGCAGTTGATATTGCAAGTAAGCTCAAAGAAGCAGAACACCAGAATCAATCAGATGAGTTTTTCCTCGAATATACCCAAAAGGTTCAGGAACTCCGTGATAACATCAATTCTGGTAAAACCAAGTCCACTGTTCATGACCTCCAGGACATCAATGGAGTCTCAGATCATTACCGTTTAGAAGAAGATAAACTCTACAAAGACCTTGCTCAGAAATATAACAAACAGAATTACAAGAGGCGTGATTCGATCATGCGTGATCGTAAGGCAGAACCTTTCCTGAATGGTCTTTCATCAGTTCGACAAAAGAAAATCCAAGAGATTTCAAGGAAGAATGCAAAGTCTTTTAATACTTATATGCAGGCCCAGACAAGAGAACTGATTGAGGCAGAATATAAAAGCAGAATAAATCGTCATGCACTCAAAATAGGCACGAAAAAACTTAAAGCAATGTCTGCAAGAGATTCGAATGTTTTAACGGCTATTGCAGACCAAAAAGAATTACTTGATGTTCAGGATCAAATCCAATCTCAAAAAGATGAGATTGTAGAAAGAATGACAAAAGAAGCAGAGAAAAGATTTAGAGCAGGAACAATCAGTCAAGAGGACTATGACAATCTAGAAAAGAATGTTGAAAAAACTGTTCAAACATCGGTTGCATATCGATTGGCATATGAAGATCCACAAGTTTTTCTGGATTTACATGATGATCCTAAACTTCAAAAAGAAGCATTTGGTTTTATGGACCCCCAGACTTATTCTGTATATTGGAATTCGGCTAGGGACAGTAGGACTGCTATGCGTGAAAAGAATCAGAAAAAATTGTCTGATAATGCAGAGATGCTTTTTTATCAAGAAATGTTTGATAAAGGATACACCCAGGATATTGATGGTCTAGAAGTGTTACGGGAAAAGATTCGAGATCCTAAACAGTATAAAGGTTGGAAGGTTGAAGATAGGATATCTGCTGAATCACGGCTTTACTCTACGATTAGTTCTGTTAAATCAAATCTTGCTAAAGGTGAAGGAACAACTAAAGGAGTTATAACAGAAGCAATACGAAGTTATGTTGCGGCTCATCTGAATGGTCAGCCTGGAGACAGATTTCCTGATTCTCCAAGAGTTGAATTTGATTTGGGTCAAACCTATACCAACAAAGAAGAATTAGCCTTAGTTGAGGATACAATAAAAACCTACGAGCATCTTTTGCCTAAGTTCAGACGAATGCGTATGCTTGGATCTGACTATGTGGCGATTGAAAGAGAGATGCAACAAAGCAAACCCAAAAAAAATGAAAAACATTACTATGCTAAACTTCAGGCATGGGAAAAAGTACATAACGCAATGAAAGATTATAAAGCAAGGAAAACAAGTGATGCGCCTGCTGTTATAAGAGAAGAATTAAACCAACCTGAAGATCCTGCATTAAATCAATTAACTGATCCCAAAAAAATAACAGAAGCAATTATGCAGAAGGATTTTAATGCTCAGGTTATTGTCAATAGTCAAATTGCTGAAAAAGGATACAAAAATGTGGGATCTGCGAGTTCTGATCCGAATTGGGTTCTCGGAACAAAGATCAAAGTTTTATCAAATCAGGATATTGGTTTATTTGGCAAATTGATTAATCCTAAGAATGTACGAGAAGTATTTCCTGCCATCGAAGAGATTCTAAAGGACAAATATGACAACTGGGCCCCTGTTGCTATGAGAGATTTGATGAATGCTGGTGTGGTGAAGCATTGGTATTTTTATGCTAAATATTTAACACCTGATGCCTATCAAGCACATATCCAAGCAGAAGGAAAAGAAGGTGTTCCATTGAGTAACCTTGGAATAAATGCATCTCATGATCAGTTCAAATCAGTTCATGAAGCAGGAATGCTTAGATTCGGTTCTGCTGTAGAAACCAAACTGGCAAGAGATGCTATTATGGATGGGTTTAAAAGGTATTACGGGTTCTTAGCATCGACAAATCCAGATGATCCTCCTGAGCCTACATCAGTTGCAAATCGTTATTTTAATGGAGTTTCAATAGCAGAGATGCCCAATCATCTACCATCACATGGTCAAAAGCATATATGGGCGAGTGATGATTATTTAAGAAGTCGTAATGCCAATGCAGAAACATTGTCAAATGGAGCAATGGCTATGCTTTTGAAGATACGGGAAAAGGGAGTTGAGTTTGAAGGAGATTTAATGGTGATGGGGAAAAAAGATATTCCTGCATCATTTTTTGTGAAGATGCATCCTGATAATGTTGATAAATATCCAGGTCTTGCCAAAAAAGTAAAACAGTTCAAAAAAGATTTATTTAAATCTGGTGTGGTTGGTATTACTTCAAAGGATGAACCTATTTTTTCAATTGTACGTAATCCTGATGGACAGACCTTTGCGTTGGCTTTAAAAACATGGCCTCATGGTGGGATTTACAGAATTGGTGAAATGGTTGAAGGTCATATGAAAGCGGTGACTTACACTTTAGATGAATTGATTGATGAAGGTATAAGAGGACAGAAAAGAAGTGAAGCACTTGTTATAGAAGGTCGTCCTGGTTTAATTGCAAGTCCAGTGGATAGCATGACAACGGATACTGATCCTGAAAAATCAACAGTAAAACAAATGCTTCAAGCATTAAGAAATAATGCTAGTGAAAGAGTTACTTTAGAAATATTGGATGAAGTCGAAAAACAAATGAATGAAAAAGATTACCAAATTAAAGGGAAATCAGGACGGGATTTTATCAAAGAAAAAGCCAAACATATTCGTGAAACAACACCTGAAATGTTAGAGAAAAACTGGTACGAATCTTTGTGGGATTTTGGAGCTGAGACATATTACGATTATCTTGACCCTTGGAAAGACACTGATCAGGTATCTCCATGATTCAGCACTATTATTTAGAAACAATTCCTTATCTTTCAACAGAAATCGAAAGTAAGATCCAAGCTAGCCCTATGGCAAGGTTTGAATCTGGATTTGATATGTCCATGTCCAGAGAAAACCCCACCATTGCAATGTACGACTTTGCACGATTCCATGTTATAGACACAGATAATTTTGTGGATAAGGAAACATGGGAAGCTATGTATGCCCGTCCTGATACAGAATGGTATGAAGGAATGACAGGATATCAGGCAGAAGCAATACGTGATGAATATGATTATAATCTTAAATCACAGATTCTTAACCAAACAAAGGGGTTCAACTTTGCAAATCTCGGAGGTTATTTTGCAGGCGCACTATTAGATCCTTTGAATTACCTTCCCTGGACCCGTTATATGTCAGCAGGAATGAGGTTTTTAGGAACCAGTGCAAAAGCATTGTCCAAAATGGGACCAGGAACGAGATCTATTGTAGATGCAGTAACAGGTTCAGTTGTTGGTGAAGGAGGTATTGCGGCAAGGAAGTTCCAGCATCAGGCAGATTATGATGCCACCAGTGCTTTATTGAATGTTGCAATGGCTGGAACTATTGGAGCAGGTGTTGCTGGAATGGGTAAAGTTGCAAACCTTCTTAAAAAGAATTCACTTGATGAGAATCTGGGTGCAGGAGCAAAGGCATTGGATGATGCATCGCAAGGGAAACCTGTGGAAGTCCATGGTACAGCACCTCCTAAACAGAAACTGGATGCAGAGGTAGAAGCAGAGGGGCCTTTGGAGACTCTTACAAAGACATTGGACAATGAATGGAAACTTCTTTCAGAACAAGAAACTGTGAAACGTGTAGTTCAATCCTTCAAGAATGGAGGAAAGAACATAGTGGATTTCATCAATTGCAAAATGATTTGATATGTCGTGTGAAGATATTCTGAAAAAAGCAGGAGTTAAACCTGAAGATGTGAAGAAGATCTCTGATGAGATTCAGATGAGGATCGAACAAGGAGATGACTATCAGAGTATTTTAAAACAAATCAACCAAACTCTTCCTGATGCAGATTTCAATGCAAAGATGGCGGCAGTTGGAGTTGCCAAAAAAGCATCTGTATTAAAAGAAATGAAAAGACGGGTATTTGATGACAATAAATATATCCGTAATTTCAAAGCATTTTTGACAGGATCAACCAAGAAGAAAGAAGGGTTCCTGTATTCGATAGGCACAATGCAACGTGCGAAGCTCAAAACGATGCAAGGGAAGATTTTTGCATCGACAGGGTTATCCTCCAGAGCATTAAGGAAAATGATCCAATCACGGGCGTTTCAGAATGATTTAGTTAAGGAGCTTTACCCCTTCAATGGAACAATGAAGACAGGTAATGAAATTGCTTTTAAAATGGCAAAATCCATTGTTGAAGCAAAACGAAGAATTATTGTCGAATTAAACCGATCAGGAGTTGCAGTTCGATACCGTGCCGACCATGTAGCAACCCAATGGCATGATCCTTATAAAATGGCAAAGCGTGGTAAAAAAGGATGGATCAAGGATGTTCAAGGACTTATTGATTGGGAGAAAACCAAACTGAAGAATGTCCCTAAAATACATCTCTCTCCTGGAGTAGTACTTCCAGGACATAAAATGACCATTGATGAGTATTTGGGAAAGGTTTTTGATGGAAGAACCAAGGCATCAAAGCAATATGATACATCCAAGTTCAGAATGACAGAATCAGTTGGAGAACAGTTTGAGCATGGTCGTGAGATCATTTTTAAAGATGCAGATCATTGGGTCCGATATAACGAACTCTACGGACACCAATCTCCCATTCATGCAATCTTCAGTGATTTGGAAGTCCAATCAAATAGATCCATTCTGATGGATTTTATGGGCCCTGATCCTCATGAGACTTTCCAATCAATGGTAGATGAAATCAAAGTCAAGATGCAGTCTGAAGGTAAATCAATGTCAGCATGGGCTGAAGATGCATTCCGATCCAGATTTGCACAACTGACAGGAGAAGCATTCATTGTTGGAAGACCAGGATTGGCAAAGTGGGTCAATATGATTTCAGGGCTCAATATTTTATCCAAGTTAGGTAAATCTGCACTTTCATCTTTGACTGATATTGCAACTGCTGGAATGACACTCAATCACATGGGAGTTCATTTCCCAAGTGCCTATGCTGGACTTTTGAAGAATATAGGTTCAGGAGCATCAGAAGCAGAAAGAAAATACATATATCGGATGCTTGGAGTTGGTTCTGATTCTATTTTAGGATCTGCCGCATCACGGTTTACTATTTATGATGCAATTCCAGGAATGATGTCGGATGCAGTAGATAAGTTCTTCCATATCAACGGGCTTAATGCATGGACGGATTGGGCCAGAGAAGGGTTTTCTGCAATGGCATCTATGCATTTTGCAAAGAATCTCAAAACAGGATGGAACAACTTGGGTGGTGATTTCAAAAGAGTAGTCCAACAATATGGAATTGATGAATCTGATTGGTCCCGTTTACAAGAAATAGGAAGTTTCAAAATATCAGATTTGATCAAGAATGAACCTGATCTTAAAGGAACCAATTTTCCGAATGAAAGGTTTATTACTCCTGATTGGATTCTTCAGAAGGGAACCACAGGAGATTCGAGACTTTCTGATAAATTATCTCTTTTTTTTGTCAATGAATCTCGTATTGGAGTCCCAGAGATTGGTGCAGGAGATCGTGCCATGATGATGCGTACCTTTCAAAGAGGGACAATTCCTGGTGCGGTCATGCAGGGTTTCATGCAAATGCGAACCTATCAGGTTGCCATGTTCAATAATCTTGCTCCTCGTATATATGAAATGGGAATGCCTGCAATGACGGGTCATACAGTAGCCGCAATGGGATTTGGATATGCTTCCATGTCACTCAAGGATCTTGCCCGTGGGCTTGAACCTAGACCTCTTGATGATCCTAGAACTTATTTTGATATGCTTCGTCAATCAGGAGTCTTAGGATTCATGGGTGATGGTTTAGCCGCAGAATACGGATCTTACTATGGTAAGCTTGATGAAGAGATTATGGGAGCCCATTATAGTACCTACAAAGATTTTGGAACTTTGTTTTCAGATATGTTGGAAGATAAAGAGTTGGGATGGGAAGGATGGAAAGCTCTCAAATCAAATACACCATATGCAAATCTATTCTATACAGAATGGGCATTTAACCATTTCATTGATTGGCAGGTAAGAGAATCTCTCAATCCAGGATCATTACAAAGATTGGAGAATTGGTATAAATATGAACGGGATCAGGAATTCATTGATATCGGACTTCCATTTGTCTCTCCTTGGGGAGATCCCTCTGAATTTGTAAGAGAAGGAGGACCAAGACATATGGGTGATGTAATATCAACACTTGTGAGGTGATATGACCGTTTCGACAGCAACAACAAGAGCAGAATTAAACGGAAACGGAACCGCAGGACCATTTCAATGTGGTTTTCGTGTTCTTGCAGATACAGATCTTTCTGTATATGTGGATGGAAGTTCGACAGCAAAGACTCTTACGACTCATTATACCGTAGCAAATGCAGGAACGACTTCTAATGCCACTGTTACGTTTACTGCAGATAATTATCCTGTTTCTGGAACTGCCAATGTGGTGCTGGTAAGAAACGTACCTTATACCCAGCTTACGGATTACCAGAACAATACTGAATTGGATGCAGAAACGATGGAAGCATCGTTTGATCGCAATACAATGCAGTCTCAGCAGTTGTCTACTGATAAAGACCGTACCATCCGTTATGCCGATACTGTTACATCGGTTACTACAGCAGAAACAGAAATTGCAGATGTAGCTGGAGATCGTGCTGATAAACTCCTTGCATTCAATTCTACAGGTCAACTTTCTGCAACCCAAGAAATCGGAGCTTGGCAAGGGAATTGGGTTTCAGGAACAGTATACAATGAAAGAGATCTGGTCAAGGATGGAGAAACAGGTGCGGTATATATCTGTACTTCAGTTCATACAGCAGGAACCTTTACGACTGATGTTAGTGCAGGGAAGTGGTCTGTGGTCATCGATGCAGGAGGTTTTAATGTAAAGCTTACTGGACATGTAACAGTAGATTCTGGAGAAAGGTTAGTCACTCCATATAAGTTAGATCTTAACGGATATACTCTTACTAATAATGGAACTGTAATTTGTGCAGAGATTATTACAGGAGATGGAACTATAACAGGATCTCCTGGTGAAGATGGAGTAACTGAATCAGGACCAATCAATCTGACTGATGCAGGAGTTGCTACTCTAACAGGAGAAGAAACTTTAACGAATAAAAGCTTAACTGCTCCAAAAATTGCAGATGCAGGATATATTGCTGATGCAAATGGTGCAGAACAACTTGTATTTCAAACAATAAGTTCTGCTGAAAATCATTTTGAAATAACAAATGCGGCTGATTCTAATTCACCACAATTGGCCGCATTAGGTGATGACACAAATGTTGGGATGATTTTGAATACCAAAGGAACAGGTAGTTATGAGTTAAAAGTTGGCGGTACTCTCGCTTTAAC